>Ga0206131_10000392_pt1 | contig 62389 bp, 55 predicted proteins | sample Helgoland_Spring_FD_148636 | JGI IMG/M metagenome (GOLD analysis project Ga0206131, IMG submission 148636) | Pelagic subsurface seawater microbial communities from Kabeltonne, Helgoland, North Sea - Helgoland_Spring_Bloom_20160517_1 | ecosystem: Environmental > Aquatic > Marine > Epipelagic ... | reverse complement strand
CGACGGATTGTATGGCGATCCCTCTGATCCCTATGGGCCCTATGCAAGTCAATTTGAGTCATCTAGTCGCTACAAGTCTTCAAACTTTTCAGTCTTTGGCAATTTAGATTATCTACTTTCTGCTTCATTGAAGATTTCCATGGGGGTGCGCTGGGAAGATTGGGAAGCTGATTACTCAGACTCTTTGCAAGAATCATTTCACCCAACAGACCAGATGTCTGGAGGAAAAATCTCTCTGATTAAAAGTAGGCTCAATGGTTCCAGTCTCTATGCAAGCGTGGCAAAGGGTTATAAGCAAGGTGGGTTCAATCTTGGGCTAGGTGCTAACTCAACAAATAATAATTTAGCTTATGATCCTGAATTTTTAACCAATTATGAAATTGGAATAAATACAAAGCTTCTGGATTCTGCAATCAATTTTACTGGAGTGCTATTTTATTCAGATCGCGAAGATCAGCAGGTTCTTATATCCACACAAACAGATCCAAGCGATCCAAATACCTTTGCTTTCTTGACTCAAAATGCAGCAGAAGGAGTGAACTATGGATTAGAAATGAAGATGGACATGGACATTACTGAATCTTTGGGAATATTTCTTAATTTAGGAATACTGAAAACTGAAATTCAGAATTGGCAATCTAGAAAGGATCTTGAGGGTCGCGCCCAAGCTCACGCTCCTGAAAGAAGTTATGCACTTGGATTAAAATGGCTCCCAATCACAAATACATACCTGGCTATAGATTTTACCGGCAAAACCAGTTTTTATTACAGTGATTCTCATAACAACATATCTAAGTCATATACTCTAACCAATTTAAATTTAGGCTATTTTAAAAATAAGTGGAATTATGAATTCTGGGTAAGAAATCTCTTTGACGAATACTATGCCTTGAGAGGCTTTTACTTTGGCAATGAAGCACCAAATTTTATTGATACATTGTATGAAAGACATGGCGATCCAAGACATATAGGAATTTCAGTTAGATATGATTTTTAGCTTTATCAGTCAGAACTGGATAGAAATTACGGCAGTCATTTTTGCAATTCTTTATCTCGTCCTGGCAGTTAAGCAGAATATCCTATGCTGGGTAGCTGGGATTATTAGTGCAGTTTTATACTTTTTTATTATGCGTAAAGCTGGTTTGTATATGGAGGCGAATCTACAAATTTATTATGTAGTTATGAGTATTTATGGTTGGTCGCAATGGAGCCAGAGCGCCAGCAATCAAAAAATTTTTGTTGTGAATACTTGGGGTAAATCTCAACATCTTGTTGCTATCTCAATGATTTTAGTTTTATCTTTGCTTTCTGGTCTAGTCTTAAAATCATATACAGATGCAGCTTTACCTTTCTTTGACGCACTGGTGGCTTGGGGTGCTGTAGTGGCTACATATATGGTTGCAAAAAAATTATTGGAAAACTGGATTTATTGGCTTGTTATTGACTCAATATCTATTGTCTTATTCATTTCTAGGGATCTTTGGCTGACAGCATTTTTATTTTTAGTTTACATAGTCATTATTTATTTTGGCTACCAATCTTGGAGTAAAATAAGAAATAACACTCATGCTTAAACTCACCGAAAGAATAAACACAATTCCTGGTAAGTTCACCCTCCAGGAAAGTCTTAAATCAAGCCCGATTTCTCAAGTATTTTTATGCACCCTCAACAATACAAAGGCGGTCGTTAGATTTGACCTTCCAAGCGCCTCTTTACTTGCGATCGATAGAAGGAATGAATGGATTCTACTTAAAAGCATCCAAGATTTAAGAATTGCACCAAGAACTCTTTATCAAGATACGTTACAGGGGTTGATGATTTGGGAGTTTATTGAAGGCGACCAATTCTTGTTGAATTCAGCTAATCAAGAGAGTTCTCTGCAATCGCTTGGAAGCACTTTGAGTATGATTCATGGAACTAGCACCCCAAAAGAATCTAAAGATATATTTTCTGAGTCCCTACATCTATATAAAAACTTGTTAGAGGATTCATCTCATAAATCTTTACTGCAAAAAACATTAAGTCTCTATGATGAATTAACCGCGGATGGTATCAACTATGTTTTATCGCACAATGACTTAAACAAAGGAAATATTCTTTGGAATCAACGGTGTTACTTTTTAGACTGGGAATATGCTGGTTTAAATCATCCTGGTTTTGACATAGCTTCGCTTGTAAGAACCTACAGGTTAAATAAAAATGAATTTCATGAATTGTTGAGTGGATACAGCATGGATAATAATCGCTTCAACTTTGATCAAATCACTCAATGGGTAGTGTTTAGCGAGCTCTTAGATGAGGTTTGGGAAAAATCCGTAAGCCTGCTTGCAAAAAATACTTTCAATAAAGCGAACTAAAACAAATTTTTTGGCATACTAAATATAAACTTAACTCATAGGAGCACTCATCATGGCTAAAGGCTTAGATAAACAAAAAAACGAAAAAAAGAAAGGCAAGACACTTAAAGAAAAAAGAGCTGAGAAAAAAGAAAAAAAGAAATAAAGAATTAGGTTTTTTGGCATACTTGGATAATGAAAAATATTATCTTTAGTTGCTGTTGTTTACTTTTATTTACTGGCTGTAGCCAGGATCCACAATTGAACGAAAATTTACAAGATAGTGAAAAATTTTTATCAAGCAACCTTTTGCAAGAAGGTGTTACAGAAATTGAACCGGGCCTTCAGTACTCAGTCATTTCATCGGGTGATCCAGCAGCAGAACCAGCAAAGCTTTCAGACACCATTACAGCTCATTTTCATGGCACTTTAAAAGATGGAGCTGTATTTTGGAGCTCAGTTGATATGGGTGAGCCTCTAATCATTAACCTCGCTCAGCTAATTCCAGGCTGCCAGAAAGCCATCTCTATGATGCGACCTGGCGATAAATGGAAGGTATTCTTACACCCTGATTTAGCCTATGGAGAAGAGGGCAGGCCCACTATCCCACCAAACGCTGCATTAGTATTTGATATCGAGCTTATCAAAGTTGATGCCTAGATAAGTACTTACATATAAGATTTATTTTGAAAAATACCCCAAGCCAGTCTTACTGGAAATCAAACATAAGAATTTTAATCTCATTGTTAGCTATTTGGTTCATAGCATCATTTGGGTTTGGCATCATTTGGTCTGATGCGCTGGATAATATTCAAGTAGGTGGATTTAAGTTAGGATTTTGGTTTGCGCAACAAGGCAGTATTTATATTTTTGTTCTATTAATATTTATTTACATCACCTTGATGAATCGACTCGACAAGAAATATCAAGAAGAAGTATCTCAAGAGTTAGAAGGGAAATGAGCACACAGGCCCTTACCTATCTTTTTGTCGGACTCTCTTTTGCTTTATATATAGGCATCGCTATTTGGTCTCGGGCCAAATCCACTAGTGATTTTTATATTGCAGGAAAAGGAGTCAATCCGATCGCCAATGGCATGGCAACAGCAGCGGATTGGATGTCAGCTGCTTCATTTATCTCTATGGCAGGTTTAATTGCCTTCATGGGAAAAGATGGCTCAGTCTATTTAATGGGCTGGACAGGTGGATATGTTCTATTAGCACTCCTCTTAGCTCCATACCTTAGAAAATTTGGGCAGTTTACGGTGCCAGATTTTATAGGAACTCGCTACTACTCAAAAGCTGCCAGGTTAGTGGCGGTGGTGTGCTTAATCTTTGTTTCATTTACCTATGTTGCAGGGCAGATGCGCGGAGTGGGAATTGTTTTTTCAAGATTCCTAGAGGTCGACATTAATATGGGCGTGATGATTGGCATGGCCATAGTCTTTTTTTACGCTGTATTGGGTGGCATGAAAGGCATTACATACACACAAGTAGCTCAGTATTGCGTGTTAATTTTTGCATATCTTGTCCCAGCAATCTTCATCTCTATTTTAATGACGGGCAATCCCGTTCCACAACTTGGATTTGGGGATACCCTCATTGATAGTTCGACATACTTATTAGATAAATTAGATCAAGTGACAACTGAGCTAGGCTTCTTGGCCTACACGGAGAGCTCCAAAAGCACCATAGATATCTTTTGTATCACAGCAGCGCTAATGTTTGGAACAGCAGGGCTGCCGCATGTCATTGTTCGATTTTTTACCGTGCCCACCGTTCAAGATGCCAGAAAATCAGCTGGCTATGCGCTCATATTTATAGCCCTGCTATATACCACTGCACCTGCAGTTGGTGCATTTGCAAGAATGAACTTTATCGATTCTATTCAAGATACGCAGTATTCATCCTCACCAAGCTGGTTTAAGAACTGGGAAGGCATAGGATTGATTGCATGGAATGACAAAAATCATGATGGCATCATTCATTATTCAGCTGGCAACACCTTTGAAGATAACCGACCACAGTTTATAGATGCTACGGGAGATCATGGTCAAAGGTTAACTAGCAATACCAGCGATACCTCCAATCAAAATGAAGTTTATATTGATAAAGATATTATGGTTCTTGCCAATCCTGAAATAGCTAAACTGCCAGGCTGGGTCATTGCACTGGTTGCAGCAGGAGGCTTGGCTGCAGCCCTCTCAACAGCCGCAGGATTGCTTTTAGTTATCTCTTCTTCCATATCCCACGACTTATTAAAAAAAACATTTAAACCTAATATCTCAGAAAAACAGGAATTATTTTATGCACGATGCGCAGCTGCGGTTGCAATTGTGATTGCCGGACTTTTTGGGATTTTCCCGCCAGGGTTTGTTGCTCAGGTTGTAGCCTTTGCGTTTGGATTGGCGGCCGCAACAATTTTTCCAGCATTATTTTTAGGTATTTTTTCCAAATCAATGAATAAGGAAGGTGCCATCGCTGGGATGCTAGCAGGCTTAGTGTTTACTGCTACTTACATCAGCTATTTTAAATTTATTAACCCAGGCCTAGATCATTCAACCAATTGGCTTTTTTCTATCTCTCCAGAGGGTATAGGATTTCTAGGCATGATCATCAATTTTATAATTTCAATCTTTGTCTCAAGATTTTTTCCAAAACCACCATCTACGATTTTATCGTTGATAGATAGCATTAGACTACCGTAGGCAATCAAGCTGGGTTATACCTTATAAATTAGTCTGTATAATATAGTTTTAAAAGAGGCTTGAGATATGAAAATTGTAGTTGTCAGCGGCGGATTTGATCCTATTCACTCAGGGCACATAGAGTATCTTAAAGCTGCAAAAGCATGTGGTGATTATTTGGTTGTTGCTGTTAACAGTGATTCTTGGCTTATTAAGAAAAAAGGCAAATATTTCATGCCTTTTGAAGAGAGAGCAAACATTATTTCTTACCTATCTTTTGTTGATCAAGTCATTAGTTTTGATGACGATGAATTTGGAAGCTGCTCATTAGGATTAGAGAAAGTTAAGGAGATGCATCCAGATGATGAGATCATTTTCTGCAATGGCGGCGATAGAAATGAGGGCAATATTCCCGAAATGCAAGTAGAGGGCATATCCTTTAAATTCGGCGTGGGAGGAGATCAGAAAATGAACTCATCTAGCTCTATTTTAAAAGAGTGGAATTATGACCACGAAGAAAGAGTGTGGGGAAAATTTTATAATTTATTTTCAGATAGCCGCCTCAAACTGAAAGAATTAATTGTGTCTCCTGGCAAAGGTATGAGCTTCCAAAGGCATTTCAAACGTAATGAAATTTGGTTTGTAAGCAAGGGTGCCTGCAAAGTAAACTTTAGTGACACTACTCCCGAGGCTCAGAAATCTATAGAGCTGAATACTGAAGATGTTTTTCATGTAAAAGTTCAAGATTGGCATCAAATTATTAACCCACACAGCGAACCATGCCACATTATTGAAATTCAGTATGGCGAAGCTACTGACGAGGAAGATATTGAGCGTTTATCTTTTTTTGAGGGTAACTAAAATTTTTGAGATAATTTAGTCTCTAGCTCTAATACGCGCTGCTCTAATTTTGTTAACTCAGCTTGTTTCACAAAACCAGATTCTTTCATAAACTTTTCAAGTGCAGGCTTAAGCATTTTTTCCATACCCTTGAGATCGCCAGCCATTTTTAATGGGTTAAACATAATTCATTCCTCTTTTTAATAATTATTGGGACATATCAAATTTTTACAATTCTTTTTAAGAGTTCAGATACAATAAATTTAAATAGGAGATGATATGAATATTTCAAATTACTTAGATGGTATAGCCAAACCCTTGCAGGGGCTGGCCCCGTGGATTTTAAGATTGGTGTTAGGCACCTCATTTATTTTGCATGGGCTGGGCAAATTTCCTTTGCCACCAGAAAAGATGGTGACTTGGTTTGAAAGCATGGGTATTGCTGCTCCAGAGATTGTAGCGAGCCTTGTGGCGATGGGCGAGGTTGCTGCAGGAGCCGCTGTTATCTTAGGTGGATTTCTGGGTGCTACAGGCCATTTGCTAACTAGATTGGGTGGTGGCGCGGTCTTAGTAATCATGACAGGTGCATTTTACTTAGCTCATTCTGATTGGTTTATCACAGAAAAATTATTTATGAGCGAGCAAATTTTTTTACTAGCCCTAGGATTGTATTTTGCTATCAAGGGAAACCATTAAATAATCTCTTGTCTTTGTAAATAAGAATGATTATCATTATCATTCTCAAGTAGAATCTATAGCTCCTTGAGTCATATTCAAGGAGACTGTCATAGCCATCGAATCTATAAAATTTGTACAGCAAATAAATTTACTATTGCTTGTATTGCTGTTGGGAATATTTTCTGTTGCTTCAAGCGCTTTTGCCTTAGAGCAAATAGAATCTGTAACCATCATAGGCTCCAAAGGTGCTGCGACAGAGGTCCCTGGATCAGCATCCTTTCTTTCAAATGAAGATCTTGCAAAAACTATAGATACGGATATTCATAAAATTTTATCTTTAGTCCCTGGTGTATTTTTCAGAGCAGAAGATGGTCATGGTCTGCGCCCTAATATTTCTATTAGAGGTACTTCCATGGATCGCTCTGCCAAGATTACTTTAATGGAAGATGGCATCTTAATTGCCCCAGCTCCATATACTTCCGCAGCAGCATATTATTTTCCAACGCCAGGACGCATGAATGCCGTAGAAGTTCTTAAGGGACCTGCAGCTATCTCTCAGGGACCAAGCACTGTAGGCGGAGCTATTAATTTAGTCAGTACGCCCATCCCAGAATTACCATCCGGAAAAATTGCACAAGAATTTGGCAATAACAATATGTCAAGAACCCATGCTTTCTATGGAGGCACGACTGGTAACGTGGGAGTATTAATTGAGACCCATGAACATTCATCTGATGGATTTGATTCGATTGCTGGAGTGAATAGAGATACAGGTTTCAATAAGTCTGATCTCATGGCCAAGCTTCGTTATTCCTGGGCAGATCATGAAGTTACTTTGAAAATAATAGAAGCAGATGAGACGTCAGAGCAAACATATGTTGGCTTGTCTCAATTAAGCTTTCAGAGAGATCCCAGAAAAAGATATGGAATGAGTCAGTATGATGAGATGGCAAATGAAGCAAACCAAAAAGCTCTTATTTATAAGGGTCATATTGGCATACTAGATATTATTGCAACAAGTTGGACAAATGATTATCACAGAGATTGGTTTAAAGTCGATAAGGCTAATACTCTCAAAGCGCATGGTATTGCAGATGGTATAGATGATGTTATTGCAGCTGCTAATCTTGGAAGCACGGATGCGCAAGAGATTTTAGATGGTATAAAAGCAGTGCAGGTTCAGTTGAAACACAATAATAGATACTACAGTAATAAAGGTATGCAGCTCCAAGCCTCTGCTAATTTCTCTCATCATGAGATTACATTTGGCTTAAGAGATATGAAGGATGCTGAAAGTCGATATCAATGGTATGAGTGCTTTGATCAGTCATCGGCCAGCAAAAACTCAGCTTTATATGCATGTGGGTCAGGGTACTCTGGAACTAATAATAGATTGAGAGAAACAAGGGCCACGTCTTTTTTTATCCAAGATACTTTAACCCTCGGCAAGGTTGCCATTACAGTTGGCCAGAGATCTGAGGAGTATCGTCAAGTAGAAAATAGATGGCTAGATGGTATGGCATCAAGAAATATTCAAGATAGCAACTATACTAATAAAAAATCTAGAGGGGATTACCGCACTTCTGGCTTAGGAATAACCTATAGCGCTAACAATAATCTAAAACTTATAGCAGGTTTTCACGAAGGCATGTCACCTGTATTTAATGGTGATGCGGAAGAAGCGGATAACCTTGAGCTGGGCTTTAGATACAACAATAATCTTACTGCGCTTGAGATCATCTATTTTTCTAGTGACTATCAAAATTTAGTGGGAACCTGCTCAAATTCAAGCGGAGGAAATTGCGAAGCTGGAGCAAGCTTTAGTGGTGGTGAGGTTGATGTATCTGGTTTAGAGATGACATCCTCATGGGTATTCGAAGGTAATAATATTAGCTACCCCATTTCAATTGCCTTTACATCAACCAAAGCCACTTTTAACAACAGCTTTAGCAATGATGATTACTGGGGAACAGTCATGACAGGCGATGATGTTCCCTATATACCAAGCTCCGTTCTTGCTATCCAAGCAGGAGTTATTACCGAATCTGGGTGGAGCGGATATCTGAGGTTGTTAGATCATGGGGGGGCTTGTTCCTCAGCTGCTTGTGGTACCCACGAAAGAATTGGGCCTTATAACTTTTTAGACCTTACCTTGAGAAAGGCTTTCAATAATAATTTCGATGTGTATGGAGTCATTGAAAATATCATGAACAATGAAGATATAGCCTCAAGAGCACCTAAAAATGGCGCGAGATCTCAAAAGCCGAAAACATTTAAAATTGGTTTTAGCTATAACTTTTAAGCCTTTTTTGTAACATAGTTGTTTATAAAACTATTTCTTGTACAATTATTTCCTCGTGTGGGGCTATAGCTCAGCTGGGAGAGCACCTGCTTTGCAAGCAGGGGGTCCGCGGTTCGATCCCGCGTAGCTCCACCATTAGTTAATATCCATTAACTCCTCTGTAAAATTATTTTTTTATCAGCGGATTCATTCGCAGAGATACTGGAATGCCACATAATATATTACATTTTTCTATTCCATACTTCTCTCAATGCTGGCGACAAGGTTTAAAATAAAGGCTCATGATACGCGAGCAAAAAATATGAAAAATTCAATATCATTAATTGGCATGGCAGGCGCAGGCAAATCATCGATTGGCATTAAGGTTGCCCAGCAATTGAATCTTAAGTTTGTTGATAGTGATTTATTGATAGAGGAGAGGTTCGCTCAAACTCTGCAGGAGATTCTGGATGATGCGGGATATTTAAAGCTGAGGGCCATTGAAGAAGAGGTGCTACTTTCTATCGATCTTGCCGATACTGTGCTTTCTACTGGAGGCAGTGCTGTTTACAGCGAAAAATCCATGCAATACCTTCAGCAAAACTCTTTAGTGATTTATCTAGAGGTGCCGTTTGATCAAATACTAGAGCGCGTGCCGAGCTTTCTAGATAGAGGCTTTGCAAAAGAACCAAGCCAAAGCATCGAAGATGCTTTCTGTGAACGGGAGGAGCTCTATCAAAATTCAGCTCATCATATTATTTCAAATACCACAGATCTGAACTCTTGCGTATCAAAAATTATTGCTTTGATTTAATTGTTGAGTGGCTTGAAAGGCGTAAGAGCAATCTTGGTCCCAACAATGAATAAAATATTAATTATTGCTTGGACTGCAAATAGATTCGAAGCCAGCAAAGCACTATCAATCAAGCTTGTTTGAAATATCAAGAACAAAACAGCTGGAGCTCTTAATAACTCAATCCATAATGCAAATTTAGAGCTTAATAACACCATAGATGTGGTAAAGGCACTAGTAAAAATAAATAGCCCAAATGTAATAGTTTCTATTTGCACTTGATCACCGAGCGTAAAAAAAATGCTCATGGCAATCAGTGGCATTATCACAATTTGAATGCGCCCATACCATAGGCCTGCTAAAGGGAGGGGAGGATTAAATTTTTCTTTTAAAGGGATTTTATTTGGGTTGCCTGGAAATCTTAAAGCTACATCTGCAGGCCTCCAGCCAGTTCGACCAAACCATACCTTTATTTTATCGCCCCAATTTTTTGTGTAGAAGCTATCCCTTAGCATTTGCCAAAAAATTTCAATGTTAGCCCAAACTGGATTAAATGATCTCAGGGGCGTCACTGTTCCATATAAAGGTTTGAGGTTATCTTTTTCTTCAATGTATGTTCCAAACAATTTATCCCAAAGGATAAAAATACCACCATAGTTTGCATCGATGTATTCAGGGTTCTTGGCATGATGAATGCGATGATTAGATGGTGTAATAAAAACTTTTTCCATCCAACCAAGCTTGCCAATATGCTCTGTATGCACCCAGAATTGATAGATTAAATTAATCCCACCTGCCAATACAAATACTTGAGGAGGAATCCCCACAATGAGAATGGGAGTAAAAAATATCCATTTGATTAAAAAGCCCGAGCTGGTTTGTCTCATAGCAGTAATTAAATTAAATTCTTCACCATGATGGTGGACCACATGAGTTGCCCATAAAAATTTTCTTTCATGTGACATACGATGCATCCAGTAGTAGCAAAAATCGTACATGATGATTGCAAAGATGACGGTAAAGATACTATCTGCAGGTAAGAGTTTTAAATTCAATGAAGTTGCTGCAAAGGCAAAGACTGCACCCTGAAAACCAATATTAAGGATGGTAGGAAATCTACTAATCAATCCAAGTGCAACGCCGGTAAAGGCATCATTAATTCGGTAATTATTTTTTCCAATTTTTAGGCCCCACAAGAATTCTATAAATGCCATTAGAAAAAATAGCGGAACAGCTAAAAATATTAAAAAAGATTTATCCATAATTTTTTAGTTGCTCAAGGACCCCAATAACGTTTCCATATGCTCGTTGATCATCATAATGGCCTGTAATTCCAGCCAATTCAAGTCTTTGATCTATCCCCTTGATTACTTCAGAGAGGTGAGAGGTTCTCCCAAGAAAACACACCTCAGAAGAACCAATGAGCAAGGCATTAAGGTAAGCAACCGTGCCAATAACCTCACCAATCATATTGCACAAAGCAGCTGATGTATTTTCCATGGTATCTGCAGAGGCAAATTTTGCTTTTCCAAAATTAACCGCTGTGATATCGGGAGATAGGGCGCCTATTTTATTCACAACATCTCCAATCAATAGGTCCAATTTATCTCTTGAGCCCTGACTAGCAAATTCATTGATCTCTTGCCCATGAGAATTTTTGAATAACAATGAGCCTAGACCCTCCAGCATTCCTCCGCCCACCGCTATGCCACCCAAATGACTAAAAGTATTTCCTTGAATTAAAACACACGCAGTTCCTGTGCCCGCGCTCACCACCAAGGTCGGCTCTTCCTCAATTTGATATAATGTTTTAGCTCCAAATCCTATGGCTTCTATCTCATTAACCTTAATGATGGGGGTTGAATCAATGAGGTCAGGTAGACCAGAAGATTTTCCACCTGTGACCCCGATGAAGTCAATTTTAGATCGATCTAAATCATAAAGTTCTAAAATTTCTTTAAGTAATGTCGAGCTTAGATTTTCTTGTTTTGTTGGGCTGGTATGAAATATTTTTTCATTATCTTTCAGCACGGCTATGTCAGTGTTTGATATCCCAAAATCAAATGCAACTAACATTACCTTGCTCCTTAATTATGCGCAGTAATAACTTGGTTTCTTTTGAGGAGATCCAGCATAAGATTCTTGGGGTTGCTGCGCGAAGCGCGAGGTTTAAGTCTCGCAGGAATAAGACGAGTAGGGTAATAATTATTTTCAATGTCTACATCCCCAATTTCCCAATATGGGTCAATTATTGCTTGCGTTATTTTGAGTTTAGAGCGTTTTAACCATTTAGCTTGATGGGAATTTTTTCTCCATACTTCTACTGGAATTCTAATCAGTTCTTTCGTGCCATCTTCGTAGGTAAGCTCTAGAGGGATGGGCATAACAAGACCACCTTTATTAAAAAACTCAAAAATATAGTAACCCTCATCTTTTTCAAGAGCTTCTACGAGAGCTTTTTTCTTCCATTCAGGATCACTATTATTTTTATCATAAAGATCGTCTAGTATTTCTTGAGAATCTTTAATTTCTCTATCAGATGGTGTGAACTCATCATATTCATCATATATATCAAGAAGCTCTGGTCTCAGGGTAACTCTTGTATCAATTTTAGCAGCTTGGTTCTTTTCATCATGCAATATTAATGGCTCATTTTTAAAGTCCATCCTATCTTTTGCTAAATTAATTTGCGGATCTAATGTATCCAAGGATGCAACATGAATATTATTCAAGGCAATATCTACATGATCTGTGCTGTAGAACCAGCCTCTCCAAAACCAGTCTAAGTCGACACCAGAAGATTCTTCCATGGTTCTAAAGAAATCATAAGGAGTGGGGCGTTTAAATTTCCAACGTGTTGAATATTCTCTGAAAGCTTGATCAAATAGCTCTCTACCTAAGATTGTTTCTCTTAGTACAACAAGTGCCGTAGCTGGCTTGGCGTATGCATTGTTACCAAACTGCAGGAGCGACTCTGAGTTAGTCATAATGGGAACTTGGTAACTGCTAGACATAAAATCAGTGAGCCATCTTGGCTCACCTCTATCAGACCGATAGTTAATATCCCATTCTTGTTCGGCGAGATATTGCAGGAAGGTATTAAGACCTTCATCCATCCAGGTCCATTGCCTTTCATCAGAATTCACAATCATAGGGAAGTAAATGTGACCAACCTCATGAATCACCACGCCAATTAAAAATTCTTTCTCGCTTCTGGAATATGTTCTAGTTCCATCATCCTCAAGCTCAGTTCTGGGGCCATTAAAAGTAATCATGGGATACTCCATCCCGCCCACAGGGCCATTAACGCTTTGGGCAGTTGGGTATGGGTAATCAAAGGAATACTTTGAGTATACTTTCATGGTGTGCATCACAGCTTCTGTTGAGTATTTAGACCACAAGGGCTCACCTTCTTTGGGATAAAAAGACATAGCCATAACCAAGGGGTTTTCTTTTGAGTCTTGCTTATAGCCCGCCGCATCCCAGATAAATTTTCTTGAGCTTGCCCATGCAAAATCTCTTACATTTTCAGCTTTAAAAGACCAGGTTTGATAATTAGTACTTTTTTCTAGCTCATTGTCATGCGCTTCTTCTGGTGTGATTATAAAGATCGGCTTTTCAGATTTTCTGGCTTGCTTCATTCGTTTTTTTTGGGTCGGACTTAAAACAGCATCCGCATTCAATAAAACTCCTGTTGCAGAAACTACGTGATCCGAGGGAACGGATATCTCTACTTCAAAATCACCAAATTCTAATGTGAACTCTCCATTGCCGATGAATTCTTTGTTGTGCCAGCCTTCATAGTCACTAAACACGGTAACTCTTGGATACCACTGAGCTAAAAGAAAAATATCATTTCCATCTTCAAAGGATTCATAACCATTTCTTGCTCGCACTGCATTTTCTTCAACTAAAGCATATGCCCAGTCAATATTTAGTTTTGTTGTCTCACCAGGCTTTAAAGGTTGCTCTAGATTAATGCGAACATGGGTGCCAACAAGGTTAGTGCTTGCTACCTTACTATTAATTTTTATGGATAGCTCTTGGAATCCACCATCAAACTTATCCATAAAATTCTGTCTTCTAAGAGTTGAAAAATCAACTCGTGACTCCCCGCCACCCCAAGGGCGAGTTAAGTTATTAATAGATTCTTTTTTGAAAATATTTTGGTCAAGTTGCAACCAAATATATTTTAAAGTTAAAGGGGAGTTATTGGTGTAAGTTATAGTTTCTGAGCCTCGAACACTTCTTTTGTCCTCATCTAGCTCAACTTTTATCTTGTAATCTGCTCGTTGCTGCCAATAAGTTGGACCAGGCTCACCAGTAGCTGGCCTAGAGAGGTTAGGGGAGGGAAAGACTTCCTCTAGCTGCCTAAATTTATCTTCAAAGGACCCCTTTGATTGATCAATTGCTGCAAAAGATAGATTTGTAATAGAGGCAAATAAAATAAAAAGAAAAAATTTATTGTTCACCTTTATCATTTATTTCCTCAGCTTTCCCTTCAATAATTGTAGATCTAGCAGATTTTTGATTGGCAGATCCTTGCTTAGAACCAAATCGATTAATTCGATCACTTCGATCTGTTTGTTTTTTGGACGCCCTGACTTTCCCTAAGTTCATAAAAACAAATAAGGAGAAGAGGGTCAAAAGGCTAAAAAAAATAGTATTCATTATTCTTTTATCTGCTCCTAAGTTTCATTAGTAATCTCAAAATTTCCATGTACAACCAAACCAAGGTCACCATCAGCGAGAAAGCCCCATACCATTCCATATACTTGGGCAGACCTTTTTCTGCTCCCTCTTCAATAAAATCAAAGTCTAGGACCAAATTTAATGCAGCAATAGCTACAACAAATAAAGAAAACCCAATACCAAATAAGCCATTGGAGTGAATGAAACCTATGCCAGATCCAAAAAATGACATGATGAAGCTAATTAAATATAAAAACATAATTCCCATGGTTGCAGAAACAATCATGAGCTTAAAATTTTCAGTGGGCTTGATGATTCCACTTTTATAGCAAAATAATAATGAAGCAAGAATTCCAAAGGTTAGCCCTATAGCTTGAATTCCAATTCCAGGGTACTGCATCTCTGCAAACATGGTAATACCACCCAGTGCCATGCCTTGAAACAAAGCATAAAATGGGGCAGTAGCTCCAGCTTTTGATGGGCTTCTGAAGATTGTTACTAATGCAAGAACAAATCCAATAAGCATGCCTGGCACAACCAATATGGGCATATTCCAGCCTAAAAATGCTCCGCTGAAACATAGCCCAAGCAAGACAGCTGTCTTATTAACAGCTCCATCAAGAGTCATGCGCTCAGCAAGAGGTAAGCTGCTAGTATCTGTATTTGTAAAGTTCTTTGTAAATGCTGGGTTTCCAGATCTACCAAAAGTGTTCAATGCAGAATGTTTTGACATTAGTTATCTCCTGTAAAAATCTATTATGGATTACATAGTGCTAGTTAGACAAATTTCAAGACTATAACTGGTCTATCCAACCAGCAATCAGGTGTACACCCTTTTCATCCGCAAGAGCCCTGCCTGATTCTGGCATCATAATTCCAGGGTCCAGTGATTTCATTCTATACAATAAAATAGATTCATTTGGCTCCCCTGGAACAATTGAGTACTTTAAATTGCCGCTGGCTCTTCCAGCTGCAACCGGTTTCTTAAAGATGCCTATATGTTCTTCTGTCTCTTCTGTGAGGTTCAAATAGAGCCCTGTGGTATCGGCAGAGCCTCCAGGAATATGACAATGCCCACAATTAATATCTAGGTAAGCCCTTGCTCTTTTATTTATACCAATGGTTTTGTCCTCATAGCTTGGCATTGAATTTACAGTCAAACTACTTTCAATCCAGCCTTGTGTAGCCCAATACAATAATTGATTCATGCTGCCACTTGAGTATTCTATATTTATGTCCATGTTTCTAGCTTTGGGGCCTATGGGCGTCATGACCTTATTTACCTGGTGGCATTCTTTGCATTGATTTTGATTGGGTGCTCTATATCGGACATCAACACTTGTGCCCATTTCATTTATAAAAGTAGTTGGAATGATTGCGCCTACAACTGAGCGCTTGGCATCGGTTTGCTCTGTATTCCATATGTAGCTTATGGCTTTCCATCCAGCAGAGGTATTGATCAGTAGCCTTGTTTCTAAAAGTTGAGCTTCCATGTCTCCATGTATATTGAGATAGGCAAAAGTTTTGATTAATGTAGAGCCCACAGGAAATTGAAATACCTTATCTTGCTGATAGCTCAGCTTTTGGTTTTTAGGCACATAAACAAATCTTAACTTATCAGTAAAATCAGAAAACAATGAACTTGCCAGCGAATAGGGGTGTACTTCAGCAGAGGGAATTTGATTTTGCATATCTTGGAAAAAACCAAACTGCGATAAATAAGTTGGGGGAGTTGATGAGGTTAGGTGCTCGGAGTTTACAGACGCGTGGATTGGCATCATATAAAAGACTGCTATAAAAAAAAGAAACTGAAATTTTCTAAAAATTCTCATCAAACGCTACCGGTGGTAGAGGCTGAATTTCACCTTCAAATGCATTGATATCTGATATGGCAGGCTCGAAGAATGGTAAGAGATATTTGATTGGGTCGAGAGCCAACAGGGTTCCATCACCATTGTTACTTACAACCATTTTCTCATGCTCTGGCTGCCCAAATACTAATTGAGAAACTGGCAGTAAGCCATCCCAAAAAATATCTGGCATGTTGCCATCCGATAGATCAAAGAGCATCTGAGCTAAGTCGCCTTTACTCGTATCAGGGTTATAGCCAGTAGGACCAAACTCGTTGCCATGAATTTGAATAGATTTTGGATGCGGGTAGTACTGTGCATCATCGGTCTCACCACCATAAGTGACTACCGCAATATTTACAGTATCATTTTCTCCAATCACATTATCAAAAATCTCTACATCTGAATTAGCCATGATAATAATTCCAGTTCCTCTTGGAACTTCACCGACAATATTGCCTTCTGGTGCGAAATTATCTGTATTATTACCTACTGACTGGTTATTGAACACTCTGACATGATGGCCGCGTTGCTGAGGAAGACTGGGCAGATCAAAGACTAAGATACCGCCAGTATTATTTGTTGCGATGTTGTTATGCACATCAGCATAGTAAGAATTTTCTATCTCAATTCCAGCCACATTAAATTCAGCGCGACTATTTCTAACGATGATGTTTTGTGATTGACCAACATATATTCCAGCATCCGAGGCACCAATTGCCACACAGCCATCAATTAATACATTCTTAGACTCAACTGGATACAGCCCATAGGCTCCATTAGATGAGTTGGGCCCATTGGTCCATTCGGTCTTCACCCTTATAAACTTAATATTGGTGACACCCTTAACTTTTATTGCATCACCTTTTGCATCTTGAACAGAAAAATCTTGCAAGGTAACGTTGTCAGATGTCACGCTCAAGCCTTGAGCTCCAGATTGCTGATTTTTAAAATCAAGAATTGTTTGACTCATCCCTGCGCCCTCTATTCGAACAGAATTCACATCTAGCGATAAAGAGTCTTCAAGGAAGAAGGTGCCAGCAGTTAATCGTATTATATCGCCAGGCTCTGCAAGAATCAGAGCCTCTTGAATTTCTTCATACGCATTAATCGAAGGCTGGATAATTTGAACAGCCGCAAATAGAGGCGTGCTCAACAAGAGCAGCGGAAAGAATACCCTGCTAGCTAGCTTGTGGAATTTCACCAAATTGCTCTAAAGGTTTCTCTAATTCAGTCCAGTCACACTCAAAATCATCAGGAGCATCTTCATATTCTAATAATCCTAATGCTTCAAATTTAGGTCTCACCTTGTCAGTTAGCAATCCAATCCGAGAGAGATTTGGCATAATTCTTGAAAAAAGAAAATTTCTGAATGTCGCATTAGCAGAGGTGGACAGCGCAAACTCTCTCGCTTCTTCTTCACTTAATTTTAAGAATTTTTGCATGGCTTTAGTATTAATTAGTCGCTCTCTTGAGATCACACAGGCCTCATAGGCAAATTCTGCTCTGTCTTCAATTTCCTCAGGACTGAGGGTTTTAATAAAGTCTTCTAAGTAGTTAATACCAAAAGTGACATGTCTGGCCTCATCTCTTATCACATAATGCAAAAGTTGAGTCAGAAGAGGATCCTTTGATAGCCCCTTTAACATCTGAAAGGCTGCTAAGGCCAGGCCTTCAATGACAATCTGCATGCCAATAAATTTAAGATCCCAGCGAGGGTCTGTCAGAATTTTATCCAGCAAAGCCTTGAGATTTGGATTAATGGGATAGTGCATTCCAACTTTTTCCTGAAGGTATCTATTAAACACTTCCACATGCCTAGCCTCATCAAAGGTTTGAGACGCAGCATATAGTTTTGCGTTATAAGTGGGAGCACAAGAGGTGAGCTGAGATGCAACTAGCAAAGCCCCTTGTTCACCATGCAAAAATTGACTTAGTAATTCTGCAAGATCATGACGATCAAATTCAATTTTTTCTTCTTCTGAAAGCGCCTCATATGTTGCGAGTGTCTCATGGGGTAATTCATCGTCTGTTTCGATGATTTTTTTATCTGCTGGATGGGTATAGTCCCAATTGAGATCAATAGAGCCATTCCAATTGAGCTCTTTCCCAAGCTCATAGAGTTTTTTAATTCTGTTATCTGCAACTGTGTAGTCCCAGTTATAAGCACCTGTTAGAGGAGTCTGGAATATTTCTACGATATCTTCAGCATGCTTTGGAGTGAGGTTTAACTCGTTATCAAAATATAAAATATCCTCTGGAGGTCCATCAGTTTTGGTTATCTTCATGTGCTTTTCCTTGTTATATCAATTTAGCTAATGTTTACACTGTAAACATCACAGGCTTAATGATACACCTAATCCTAGTCATTGAAAAGTTCTGTGAGTTTATCGAGGAGAGCTTCAGCCAATTCTTCTGCTCTATTGATGGTAATGGATTTCTCATAATATTTGGTTACATCATGCCCAATACCAATAGCAAGAAGTTCAACATTGCTTTGATTTTCAATGCCATGAATAATTTGGCGCAAATGGTTATCTAGAAAATTAGTATGATTCGTAGATAAAGTGCTGTCATCAACTGGCGCACCATCAGAGATAACAATCAGTATTTTTCTTTCTTCTGTTCGCTTGATGAGTCTTTGATGGGCCCATGCTAATGCCTCGCCATCAACGTTCTCTTTCAGCAAGCCTTCTCTAAGCATAATTCCAAAGCTTTTTCTAGCTCGTCTAAAATTATCATCAGCAGATTTAAAAATAATATGACGTAAATCATTCAACCTCCCAGGCCCAGGAGGACTACCTTGATTCACCCATGCTTTTCTTGAGTCACCTCCTTTCCAGTGCTTGGTTGTGAATCCTAGCAGCTCTGTTTTGACATAGCAGCGCTCTAGGGTGCTTCCAATAATATCTCCGCAAATTGCAGCAAGCGTCATAGAGCGACCTCGCATTGAGCCAGAACTATCAATTAGCAAAGAAACAACCGTATCCTTAAACTTACTATCACTTTCTTGCTTAAAGCTGAGTGGATCTCCAGGGCGGGAGATAATTCTATGAAGTTGAGCCGTATCTAATAGACCTTCTTCTAAATTATATTGCCAGCTTCTATTTTGTTGAGCTTGCAATAATCTCTGCAGCCTATTGGCTAATTTGCCTATGGTGGTTTGGTGTGGAGCAATCAACTGATCTAACTGCTGTCTGAGTCTTAGTGTTTCTTCTGGTGTTGCCAAGTCAATAGCTTGCACTACCTCATCAAATTGAGAGGTATATGCTTGATAATCTTCATGGATAGTTTGATCTAACTCAGCGTCAAAATTTCTTGTTAAGTCTATTTCTTCATCAATAGCTGTAGAATCAATTGGTGCTTGTGCTTCTTCTAGCTCTCCATTTTCTTCGTCCACTTGACCATCAGCATCAGATTCCATGCTTTGTATTTCAGCGCCATCTGGTAATTCTTCTCCTATCTCTTCCGCATTAGATTCGCCTTCCTGCATAGTATCTTCATGCTCCTGGGGCACCTCATCGCCTTGAGTTGGAGCCTCATGCATGAGCTCTAAGTCTCTTAAAAGATCTACAGCAATCTCTTGGAATTGGCTTTGAGATGACCGCGCCTCAATGAGCTGCTTACCAATGAGATGAAGATTTGCTGGAGACGCCTCAAGGAATGCAAGAACTAAATCAGAACTATTTTTTGCCAATGATTCTTGATTGAGCTGCTTAAGCCAAAGGTTGGCAGCTAATGGATTAAGAGCCGGAACCTTGTTATCAATATTTTTTTTTGCTTCAGTTTCAAGGTATTGTTTAATATTCAGTTGTGCTCCTGGAAAAGTCGCGCCTCCAAGCATCTCCACCCGGGAGAGCTCTAGCTCAGTGAAGATATCCCTTGCTAGCTTTGGCATTTGCAATGCCTCTATGTCCTGGTGAAATGTGCGCCAGAAAGTTTGAAAATCTAACTCTCCCCTCCATGCATTTATCTGAGCCGAGGCTCTTGGGGGATGACTTAATGCGATCTGTGATGCAGAGGGTGGTCGGCTTGAGGATTGGGTAGTACTTGTGAGGTCTTTATCTTTAGATATAGCTCTTGCAGAGGAAAGGGCCGCTTGTTTAAATTCCTCTCTATCCTTGATCCAGCTCATGAGTTAGCTTGCAGGATTATGACTCTCACTTAAATCTTCTCCAAAGCAGCGCTGAAAATACTCCGCCACTATTGGTTTTTCAGACTCATCACACTTATTCAAGAACGTTAACCTAAACGAATGCTTCACATCATTAAATATTATGTAGTTTTGCGCCCAGGTAATAACTGTCCTTGGAGACATCAAGGTGGAGATATCTTCATTAATAAAGCCTTGCCTAGTTAGGTCAGCCAGTTGAATCATGCTTTTAATTAGAGCTTTGTCCTTGGAGCTCTTCAACTCAGGCACTTTGCCTGATACCACGCTCAGCTCATGAGTCTTGTCTAGGTAGTTGAGGGTAGATAATATGTGCCAGCGATCCATTTGGCCTTGATTAATTTGTTGAGTGCCATGATATAAACCAGTTACATCGCCCATGCCTACAGTATTGGTTGTAGCAAAAAGCCTAAAGCTTTGATGCGGAGAGATCACTTGGTTTTGATCTAATAGTGTTAATTTTCCATCCACCTCCAAAATTCTCTGAATTACAAACATCACATCTGGCCTACCAGCATCATACTCATCAAACACAATTGCTACTGGATTTTGAATGGACCATGGCAAGATGCCTTCCTTGAATTCAGTAATCTGTTTGCCGTCCTTTAGCACAATTGCATCTTTACCCAGCAAGTCTATCCTGCTTATATGGCTGTCTAGATTGATTCGAACACAAGGCCAGTTCAGACGAGCAGCAACTTGCTCTATGTGAGTTGATTTTCCAGTGCCATGATATCCCTGCACCATGACTCTTCTATCATGCTCAAAGCCAGCTAAAATTGATAAGGTTGTATCTTTATCGAAAACATATGTTGGATCAATCTCTGGAACCCATTGTGTTTTTTCTTTAAATCCTTGCACTGAAATTGCAGAATCAATTCCAAAGACTTTCTTAACATTTATTCTCTGATCGGGTGAGTCTGGCAGCGCTATTTTGTCAGAATCCTTCATTTAATTCCTTATAATTTTTTAAGAAGGCCTATGCTAACTTTTGAGCAACAAAAGTTCTAGTTTTAATTGAATCAATGTAAGATAATTTTTACATTTCTAATAAGCTAAAAATATGGCTAAAGCACTATCAAGAACCCTCAATTTATTTCAATTAAACAAGATTGATCGCGATTTATTTACCTGGACAGGAGAGAGCGTAGGCTTGAAACGTATCTTCGGTGGGCAAATAATGGCGCAGTGCCTTATCGCGGGATATCAAACGGTTGCTAAAGGAAGAATGGCTCATTCATTCCATTCATATTTTTTAAGGCCTGGAGATTTTAAGCAAGATATTATCTTTGAGGTTGACCGAATTCGAGATGGCAAAAGTTTCACCACAAGACGGGTCAATGCTGTGCAAAACGGAGAGGCCATTTTTACTAGCTCTATTTCTTTCCAAAAGCGAGAGAAAGGGCTGAGTCACCAAATAAAAATGAATGACATAGCTGGACCAGAGGGCCTTGAGAGTGAATGGGAAATTAGAAGCAAAATGAAAAGTCAGATTCCCAAAGAGTATTTACCAATGTGGCTTCGCGAACGAGAGATAGAAATGCGGCAGGTAGAGTTCCAGGATCTTTTAAAACCCCAAAAAACACCGCCCTATAAAAATACCTGGATGCAACCTGCTGGCAAGCTCCCCGCAGACGAAAGAATTCACCAAGCCTTACTTTTATATGTTTCTGACATGGGGCTCCTTGGAACAGCGGTGAATCCTCACGGAATGAATTTTATGTCCAAGAAATTTCAAGGTGCTAGCTTGGATCATGCTATGTGGTTCCACTCCAAAATTAATTTTAATAATTGGTTGCTGTATCAAATTGAGAGCCCCGTCTCGAGTCATGCAAGAGGATTTTCGCGTGGATCAATTTATACTAAATCAGGAAAGCTTATTGCCTCGACCTCACAAGAGGGATTAATGAGAGTGTGGGATTAGTCTTTTGCTTGCTCGTGATTATTAATCATTTGCAGCTTTTCTAAGCTCACTTTATCTTTCATGCTCATTACATAAGCTGCGCCTGACAATATTAAAATTGCACCCGCTTCACCAAGCACTAACAGCGCATCCATTTCCTTACTATGCATAATAATTAATCTACACAAAGCAGTAATGGCAATAATGATCGGGAGCGTTACTGGTATTCTATTGGTGCTATAAAATGCGCCAACCATCCCAATAATTTCTGCATAGATAAATAGCATGAACAGATCTGGCAGGGTAATCACTCGCGCTACCAACATTTCAAATAAATATTGCGCGGCAGCAATGCAGGTGGCAATTCCAATAACTGCTAACAGGGCTTTTTCACTCACAATGGTAGTCCACGATAAGCCTTTGTTAATAACAGATCCTGTAGAGGTAAATTTAGATAGTTTAGATTTCATATGCTTTTAATAAAGATAAAATATTAGGATACTTTAATTAGGTTCTTACTGCATCAATCATGACTTGCACTTTTTCAGGTTTTATATCAGGTGTAATTCCATGGCCTAAATTAAAAATAAATCCTGGAAAGTCGCGCATTACATTGGAAATCTTTTGAACCTCCACTTGAATGACCTCATCAGATTCTAGCAAGAACGATGGATTTAGATTGCCTTGAATGGCGAATTGACCCTTAATATCCTCTGAAACTTTAGCTATTGACTCACTCCAATGAAGGCTAATGCATGACAGATCTTTAAATAAAATATCAGATATTGCTTTTTGTGGTGCTTTTTCAAACAGAATAATTGGAGTATTGGATGTGACTGCATCTTCTTTCAACCTTCTGGTAAGCTTGCGCGTATATTCTAATGAGTATGTCTCTAAATCCTCTGGACTGAGCAAATCTGCCCAAGAGTCAAAAATTTGTAAAGCATTTACTCCACATAAAACTTGCTGTTTTAAATATTGAAAACAGGCATCGGTAATGATTTCTAGATAATCTTTAACAGCCTTTGGGTGCTGGAATAAAAACTGTTTTGTTTTTGCAAAATCTTTTGATCCCCCTCCCTCAATAGAGTAGGCCGCTAGAGTCCATGGGCTGCCACAGAATCCAATCAAAGGCAGGTTGCTTGGTAGAATTCTTTTAGTTTCTTCTACAGCTTTATACACATAGCTCAATTTTTCCATCTCAAAGCTTTGCAATTTAGCAATATCCTGGGGATTTGATATTGGATTGCTAAATTTTGGCCCTTCACCCTCATGAAATGCAAGGCCTAAATCAAACGCATCAGGAATCGTTAGGATATCTGAAAATAATATAGAGGCATCTAAATCAAATCTTTCGATTGGCTGCAATGCAAGCTCTGCGCAAGTTCGAGGCTCTTTGCACATGTCTAGAAAATTTTTATAACCGCGTCTTATTTTTTGATACTCAGGAAGATATCTTCCAGCTTGACGCATAAACCAAATTGGAGGCACTGTATTTTTCTCGAGGCGCAGGGCTTTTAAAAAATTTGAATTATTCATTTATGAAGTGAATTGTATGATACTTTTTGCGGCTTCTCTCCCTTCCCATATTGCCGTTACCACTAAATCTGAGCCACGAACCATATCTCCTCCTGAAAAAATCTTTGGATTTGAAGTTTGAAATTTCAACTCCTGTTTTTCTGGGGCCTCAACTAAACCTGCATTATTAATCTTAATATTAAAATCTTTAAACCAATCTGCTGGACTGGCTCTAAACCCAAAAGCAATCACCACCTCATCTGCAGGGAAGATTTTTTCACTTCCTGGAATTGGCACAGGGACTTGCCGCCCATTTTGATCTGGCTCTCCCAGTTTTGTTTTAATCGTTTTTACTCCCTCCACTCGATTAGTTCCCATAATCTCAATTGGCTGAATGTTGAACTCAAATTGCACGCCTTCCTCTTGAGCATTCACAACCTCTCTTCTTGAGCCTGGCATATTTTTTTCATCCCTTCGATATAGACAAGATACTGATTGAGCTCCTTGTCGAATTGCAGTTCTATTACAGTCCATAGCGGTATCTCCGCCCCCCAAGACAATAACTTTTTTCCCTTTTAAGTTAACGTAGCTATTTTCTTTTTGCTCCAGCTTAAGAAGGTGATTGGTATTTCCAATCAGATAATCAATGGCTTTGTGAACCTGAGGCAGGCTTTCTCCTTTAAATCCTCCCTCAAGCGACGTGTAGGTTCCCATGCCTAAGAATACAGCGTCATAGTTATCATGAAGTTTTTGAAAGCCAATATCCTTACCAATCTCTTTGTTGAGATGAAATTTAATTCCCATGTCTTCTAAAATTTTTCGTCTGCGTCTAACAACACTTTTTTCTAGCTTAAATTCTGGAATCCCAAAAGTTAGCAGTCCTCCAATTTCAGGCTGCTTATCAAAAACATCGCATTTAATCCCAGCCCTAATTAAAATGTCTGCGCATCCAATCCCTGCTGGACCTGCTCCTATTATTGCTACTTTCTTCTTTGTCCAAGTGCGATTGCTTAGGTCCGGTTTCCAGCCCATCTCCAATGCTTTATCGGTAATATATTTTTCAATATTGCCTATACTGACAGCTCCAAAACCATCATTTAAAGTGCAGGCTCCTTCACACAAGCGATCTTGAGGGCAAACTCTGCCGCACATTTCAGGTAAAGAATTTGTTTGATGGCAGAGATCAGCAGCTTCTAAAATATTTCCCTCATTCACTAATTTCAACCAATCAGGAATGTAATTATGAACTGGGCATTTCCATTCACAATAAGGGTTGCCACAGTCTAAGCACCGATGAGATTGACTAGAAGCCTCAGCCTGATTGTAGTCTCCATAAATCTCAACAAAATTAATTTTTCTTTCCTCGATATTTTTTTTTGCTGGATCGAAGCGACCCACATCTAAAAATTGAAAATCATTCGCCAGGGCAACATGTTCGACATACTCTGAGCGAGATTTAAAAGCATCTTGTGGTGAAATTGTTTTTGCAGGAATAGAGCTTTTATTTAAAAGTTCTTTTTTCCACTGGAGCAACATCACCTTGGCCTCTTCTAAGTCTGTAATTGGTGCAAATGATTTGGTTACATACTTTCTATTTAGCCTTATTTTTCCATAGAAATATGGTGAGCGAGGCTGGGTAAACAGTAGTAATCCTTTCTCGATTTTATATTGTCTATTTTTTGAGCTCACAAGGTGGTTGATATCTGCATAAAGTGTATGACATAGTATGACATTAATGTGTTAATATGTATAACCTTATGCCGATTAAAACTAAAAAATTATCTCTCTATGATGAATCGCAAGCTAAAGATAATTGTGGCTTTGGATTAATTGTAAATAGACATGGAACTTCTAATCGAGAGGTTGTCCATCGATCCATAGAAGGTCTAACTAGCATGACTCATAGGGGAGCAATAGGTTTTGACGGCAAAACGGGGGATGGATGCGGCTTATTATTTAATCTTAATAAAGAGTTTTTTAAGAAAGTAATAAAAAAAGAATTTAGCCTGGATCTCCCAGAGCTATTTGGGATTGCACAAGTCTTTACAGCACACCTTCTTAGAAGGGATATTTCATCCATTAAATCTATTCTAGAGTCAGAGGACTTAACCTTGCTTGCCACCAGGGCTGTGCCGGTCAATAAATCAATTTTAGGCCCCATTGCTTTTGAGTCCTTGCCAAATATTAATCAGCTTTTTATTGCCCCGACTTCTAAAGATTTTAACAGAGAGCGTTTTGAGTCCTGCCTCTTGCAAGCAAGAAAAAAGTTAGAAGATATTTATGGTGACGATGAAAAATTTTATATATGCAGTATGTCCAGTCAGACCATAGTATATAAAGGCTTAATGCTGCCTAATGCTATCAGTGATTTCTATTTAGACATCTCTCAAAAATCATTTACCGCGAAGATATGTTTATTTCATCAGAGATTCTCAACAAACACACAACCTCGTTGGCACTTAGCACAACCCTTCAGACTGCTTGCGCATAATGGTGAAATCAATGCCATTAGAGGGAATAGAAATTGGGTCAAGGCTCGAGCTTCTAAGTTCTCAACTCCACTAATTCCAGGGATTGGCAAATTTACATCTTTGGTAAATGAGACAGGCTCAGATTCTTCGGCGTTGGATAACATGATTGAGCTACTAGTGAAAGGTGGGATTAATTTTTTTCGTGCGATTCGAATGGTTCTCCCTCCCGCTTGGCAGAATATTCATACTATGGATCCAGAAATTCGAGCATTTCATGAATACAACTCTATGCATATGGAGGCGTGGGATGGACCAGCTGGAATTGTTATGTCAGATGGGCAATGGGCCATCTGCGTCTTAGATAGAAATGGTTTAAGACCGGCAAGATATCAAGTGCTCAATAATGGAATGATCTGCATAGCTTCGGAAACTGGTATTTATCCTACAGATGAAAGCGAGGTGCTTAAAAAAGGACGGCTTAGTCCTGGAGGAATTTTTGCAGTAAATACTGAGACAGGAGAGGTATTAGATCAATTCACCATTGACGATCAATTAAAACAACACAAACCCTACCGCGAGTGGCTCAAAAAATCTGCGGTTTACTTGGAATCTACTCTAGATGCATTTGAAGGCCCGGGCATCAAAAAAATACCCCATAAAGACTTAGTGACAGCTTCAAAGCTATTTTCACTGTTTAAAGAAGAGAGAGTGTCAGTTATTAAACCGCTCGCACTTGAGGGGATTGAGGGTACAGGCTCCATGGGGGATGATACGGCATTGGCTGTTTTGAGCACCATGCCAAGATCAATTTATGATTTTTTTAGACAACAATTTGCTCAAGTAACCAACCCTCCAATTGATTCTCTCAGAGAGACAAGCGTTATGTCACTTGAGTCATGCTTTGGTCCAGAATTAAATATATTTGAAGAAACTCAAGATCATGCCAAAAGAATTGTAAGCACCTCGCCAGTTTTATCTCATAAAAAGCTTACCTCTTTATTAAAAAATCCTTACTTTAAAGTTGAGAGTTTTGACTTAACTTTTGCTCCAAAAATCAAGCTTCAGGATGCTCTAGAGAATTTAACAAAAAAAGTTGTGCAAGCTGTTAAAAATGGTTCAGTCATCATCCATTTAAATGAAATCTTACCCCAGGGCGATGACCTTTCAATAAATGCCTTGCTTGCTACTGGTTGTGTGCATCAAGAGCTAGTAAAATTGGGATTAAGGTCAGATGCAAATTTAGTTATTAGCTCAGCTACTGCAAGGGATACTCATCACATTGCATGTTTGATTAGCTTTGGAGCAACTGCAGTTTATCCTTGGCTAGCTTTTCAAATTATTTTAGATCTCACCCATCGCAATGAATTACAAGGTAGTCCCACAGCTAATTGTGCTAAATATAGGAAAGGCATTAACAAAGGCTTGTTGAAGATTATTTCTAAGATAGGCATTTCAACTATTTCAAGCTATCGAGGCTCGCAGCTGCATGAAATCGTTGGTTTGAATGTAGATGTTGTGAACCTATCCTTTACTAACACTGTTAGTAGGGTTGGCGGCAAGACTTTTGCAGATTTAGATTCTGAGCTTAGAGCTTTAAAGTCATATGCATGCTCTAATGTTAGTGAGATTAGCTTGGGTGGGCTCTTAAAATTTGTGCATGGTGGTGAGTACCATGCATACAATCCAGAGGTGGTGAAAAAGCTACAAGAAGCAGTAAGCTCAGGCAGAAAAGAGACTTATCAAGAGTATGCAGATTTAGTAAATTTAAGATCTCCAGCAATGCTGAGAGATCTTATGGCGCTCAATTTCCCTAAAAAACCTAAAGCAGTTAAGGTTGCGCCCATCAGCTCACTACTCAAGAAATTTGATTCAGCTGGAATGAGCTTGGGAGCATTATCTCCGGATGCGCATGAAACATTGGCAGAAGCTATGAACAGCATGGGGGCTCGCTCAAACTCAGGAGAAGGCGGCGAAGCAAAGGAGCGTTATGGCACCAGTAAGATGTCTAAAATTAAGCAAGTGGCCTCGGGACGCTTCGGAGTTACTCCTGAATATTTAGTCAATGCTGAAGTCTTGCAAATTAAAATTGCTCAAGGAGCTAAACCAGGAGAAGGCGGACAATTGCCTGGTGGCAAGGTCAATGCCTTGATTGCAAAGCTTAGATACTCCACTCCTGGCATTACATTGATCTCTCCGCCCCCCCATCATGATATTTACTCCATTGAAGATTTAGCTCAATTAATTTTTGATCTCAAGCAGGTCAATCCCAAGGCTTTAGTCTCAGTCAAGCTAGTGTCAGAGCCTGGGGTTGGGACTATTGCAGCAGGAGTAGCAAAAGCATACGCAGACTTAATAACAATTTCTGGTCATGATGGTGGCACTGGTGCCAGTCCTCTATCATCCATTAGATATGCAGGCTCTCCTTGGGAGCTTGGATTATCTGAGGCCCATCAAGCGCTTAGAGCTAGTAATCTTAGACACAAGGTTAGACTCCAAGCTGATGGGGGTTTAAAGACTGGGCTAGATGTTATTAAGGCGGCAATTTTAGGAGCGGAATCCTTTGGATTTGGTACCGGTCCCATGATTGCAATGGGCTGCAAGTACTTAAGAATTTGCCATCTCAATAATTGCGCAACAGGCGTGGCAACACAGAGAAGAGATATTATTGACCATCACTATGTTGGTGAAAAAGAGAAGGTCGTAAATTACTTTACGTTTATTGCTAATGAGGCTCGTGAGATATTAAGCGAGCTTGGAGTCTCTAGTATTGAAGAGATTATAGGGCAGACAAAGTATCTTCGGGATATTACTCAGCTTGACCCAAGAACTAAAAATATTGATATTGCGCCAATCCTGTTCACGGACAAGAAGTCTCTTTCCCCCCATTTTTGTATGACAAAATCGAATGATCCATGGGATAAAGCAAAGCTTAATCATAAAATTATGCAGAAAATTAAAGAGCCGATCTCTAAAAATATCAAATCTAATTTCTCTTTCAAAATTTCTAATCGAGATCGATCTGTTGGAGCGCAAGCCTCTGGTTTTATTGCATCAATGTATGGAGAAAAAGGAGTGAAGCAAAAGCAAGTATTAAGTTTTCAAGGTTCAGCTGGCCAGAGTTTTGGTGCCTGGAATGCTAATGGGCTACATTTAAAACTGCAAGGTGATGCGAATGATTATGTTGGCAAAGGGATGAATGGAGGCAAGATTGTGATCTCAAATAACTCAGAATATGCTTCACACAAGGCCCCAACTGTCTTAGCTGGTAACACTGCATTGTATGGAGCGACTGGAGGAGAATTATATGTGGGGGGATCTGTGGGAGAGAGGTTTGCCGTCAGAAACTCTGGCGCATCTGCTGTCATCGAGGGTGCAGGAGATCATTGTTGTGAATACATGACAGGTGGCCATGTGACTGTTTTAGGGGACGTGGGATCAAATTTTGGAGCTGGTATGACCGGTGGCTTTGCTTATGTTTTAGATGTGAATAGAAGGTTTTTTGATCTTTGCAATAGAAGTTTGGTTAATCTTGATAGAATTGTTAGTGAAGATATGGAATCTCATAGAAAATTTTTAAAGCAAACTATTGCGCGGCACATTAAAGAAACCAAAAGTGAGCGAGCCAAGATAATTTTAGATGAATTTGATAGATACGAACCATCATTTTGGCTTGTATCTCCAGCTGCATTAAATATTCAAGATTTACTGAAAGCCACAACAGCAAGCGCGGCTTAAGCTTTTAAGATATAGCGAGCTTTAAATTTTTAGCCTTAAAATCATTTGTAACAAAGGCTTTGGACTGACCTTGAAGCAAGATTAAATTTAAATTTCCCCTTTGTACTTTTTTATCCCGAAAGATGAAGGGTTTTAAGTCTAAAAATTTGTATTGATGAAGGGAGAGATCAAAATTATAGGCCTCTAGCAGAGAGTGAATCTTTGAAAATTCTTTTTCAGAGATGTGACCTTCAAGCCAAGATATCTTACTTGCAATTAGCATGCCTTTTGCAACAGCTTCACCATGAAGAATATTTTTATACTTTCCATGCGCTTCTATCGCATGACCAAAAGTATGCCCAAAATTTAATATTGCCCTGATACCAGTTTCTTTTTCATCCTGAGTAACAATTTTTGCTTTAGTCCTCAGTGATTCAAAAATTATTTGCTCTACTATTTGAGATTTGCGACTCGAAATATTAACAATATTGCTTTTCAAGAGACTCAGTAACTTTGTATTTTGAATTAAGCCGTACTTTATGACTTCTGCAAGCCCAGCATTAAATTCTTTTGCTGGAAGAGTGTGAAGTGTGTTTGTATCGATAATGACGCCCTTAGGATTATAGAATGCACCTACAAGATTTTTACCTGCAGGGATATTAATTGCTGTTTTGCCGCCCACAGATGAGTCTACCTGTGCCAAAAGAGTGGTTGGAATTTGAATAAATTGAATGCCACGAAGGTAGCTGCTTGCAACATAACCAGAGAGATCTCCAACTACCCCACCGCCCACAGCAATAATTGCATCTGATCTATCAAACTGATGCTCAATTAAAAAATTAATAATTTTTTGAAAGTTCCCCAGAGATTTTGATTGCTCTCCTTGTTTTAAAGTGAAGGTGAAAACCTTAGAAGTGACTTTAGAAATTGTATGCACTTTCTTCAGGATCTCTCCAGGAACTCCTGAATCTGAGATGATAAGAATCTTTTGGTGCTTTTTAACTAGCAGAGAGAGATTTTTTTTAGAGATAGCATTTTGACCAATATAAATCTTATATTGGTTATTTTTACCACCAGCAACAAGCTCTTTAGCCATAATTTTTAACCAGCTTCACAATTTCATTTGCAACCTCAGAGCCGCTTTTGCCTTCAGTATTAATAATGTGATCTGATACCTCTTCATAAAATGCCTGTCTAGATTCTTGAAGCTCTGCCAATACTTTTGAGGGGTCTTGGCCCTTGAGCAATGGTCTATCCTTATCTTTTGAGGTGCGATCAATTTGAGTATTGAGTGGGGTATGCAAGTAAAACACAGTACCTCTAGAGGCTAAGAGCTCTCTATTTTCAGACTCAATCACTATGCCTCCCCCTGTGGCCAAAACAATAGAATTAGATGCAACTAAATCCTTTAGTACAAGGGTCTCTCTTTTTCTAAAACCTTGTTCACCCTCAATATCAAATATCCAATCAATGGTAACGCCTGTCTTCTCTTCGATTGTTGCGTCTGTGTCATGAAATTCTAAAAATAGCTCATTCGCAACTATCTTGCCAACAGTAGTTTTTCCTGAGCCCATAGGGCCAACAATAAATATATTCATGCTTAGTATTTTAGAATGCAGATTCTACCATTTAAAGAGTTAAAATAATTCTTATTATGAAATCCATATCTTCAATTGCTAAATAGTGAATAATTTTTTATCAGTTTATGTTTCTTAGGTTTTTACAGTGGTCCTTATCAATTATGATGCTGTCGACCATAACGGCTATTGTCATTATTCTTTCCGTGTATTTTATTTTAAAGCCAAGCCTGCCCGAGATTAATCTGGTAGATGAAAATGTTTTGCAGGTTCCATTGAAAGTACTATCTGCAGACGGAGTATTAATTGGTGAGTTCGGAGAGCAAAAAAGAAGAACAATTGAGTATCAGGATATCCCCCTTAATCTTAAAAATGCTTTTTTAGCAGCAGAGGACGATCAATTCTTTGAGCACAACGGCATTAGAGTTTTATCTTTTGTTAGAGCATTTGTTCAGCTCATTAAGTCTGGTGAAATTGTTAGTGGCGGCGGGACTATCACCATGCAGGTGGTGAGAGGATATCTGCTATCAAGAGAACAGAAGATTCTTAGAAAAATTAAAGAAATTTACCTTGCCTTTGAGTTAGAAAGCAGCGCCTCAAAAGAAGAAATTTTTTCACTCTACCTCAACACCATATTTCTTGGTAACAGAGCTTACGGAGTTGAGGCAGCAGCTGATAAGTATTTTGCAAAGTCTATCAATGAGCTCACATTAGCCGAGGCTGCTTTGCTTGCTTCTTCTGCGCAATTGCCTTCTCGCATCAACCCTATTCGCTCCCCAGAGCGTTCAATTGTTAGAAGAAATTGGATTTTGGGACGCATGTATAAGCTTGGGTTTATAGGCCGCGCACAATTTTTACTAGCAAAAGAAGAGCCAATAACATTGGATCAACTAGACTCAACCTTTGACTTGGATGGAAGATATCTAGCTGAGATTGTGAGGCAGGATATGATCAAGCGCTTTGGTTTAAATGCATATGCTGATGGGCTATCTGTGTATACAACTTTACAGTCATCACTGCAAAGATCAGCAATTCAGAGTGTTCAGAAAAACCTATTTGAGTATGATAAACGCCACGGCTGGCGAGATCCGGTGAATTATTTTAATGTCTTTTCGTCTGACCTATTTGCTCAACTGGGTGCCGGCAATCTAGAGGTATTAAATCAAGAGGTAGAGGCGCAGGATGATCTGGGTATGAGCCAAGCAGTCATCGCTGTTCTAAGAGATCTTTTTGATGAATCTAGCAGCCTAGACTCTCATATCAAAGCTCTGGTTGTGGATGTAAAACCCGAGCGTATTTTATATCTAGATAATAATTTTAATCTTAAGACCTTATTTTGGACAGATGACTATCGCTGGGCTAAGCGCAGAATCACCATTAATGTTTTTGGACCAGTACCTCAAAATTTTTATGATATTTTAAAAATAGGTGACTTAATCTATCTTTTGAATAGCGATGTAGAGAGGAAGCTGGATCAGATACCAGAAGCTGAAGCGGCTTTTATAGCAACTAATCCGACATCTGGTGCAATTCTTGCCTATCAAGGAGGATTAAATTTTTCAAAAAGTAATTTTGATCGAGTCAAGCAATCATTCCCCCAGGCAGGTTCAAACTTTAAACCATTTATTTACTCAGCTGCTTTTGCAAGCGGTTATTCCCCAGCTGATACTATTAATGACGCCCCCATCTTATTTGAAGATGCAAACCTCGAGAGTATTTGGCGACCAGAAAACTATACGGGTAAGTTCTATGGACCTCTTAGGCTTCGAGAAGCATTAGTTCAGTCTGTAAACCTTGTATCAATCAAGCTCTTAAGAGAGCTTGGCATAGAGCCAACTCACAACTACCTTGCAAATTTTGGATTTTCTAAATCAAGGCTGGCCCCAGATTTATCACTGGCACTTGGATCTTCAAGCTTTTCTCCAGCAGAAATTGTTAGAGCCTATAACTTTCTTGCCAATGAAGGCAAAGGCGAAGATTTATATTTCATTGAAAAAATTTTAGATAGAGATGGAAATATTATTTTTCAGCATCCGCTGTCCTCAGAGGCATCTGAGTCTGAAGAGGGTATTAGTGGCTTCCCATGGTTTGCAGAGCAATCAGCAGAAAAAGTAAAACCTTTTTTATTACTCCCGACATTAGGTGGTGAGAGCAGGTCTATTGATCCTAGGGTAGCCTTTGTAACCAAAGATATTCTTGGGGATGTTCTGAGGAGAGGCAGCAATGGCAGAAAAACAAAAATTTTAAATCGCTCGGACATAGCGGGCAAGACCGGTACAACCAATGATGCGATTAGCACTTGGTTTTCTGGCTTTCATCGCAAGCTGTCTGCAACCGTTTGGATTGGTACAGATGACTTCTCTTCGCTTGGAGACAATGAATTTGGTTCTTCAGTAGCCTTACCTATCTGGATAGACTTTATGCAGGACGCCTTGGTTGATCTGCCTATAGATCCTTGGAGGGCGCCTGCAGGAGTTGTATACAAGAAAGTAGATAGCCGGACTGGCGAAGTCGTTGAAAATATAGAGCAGAACTCTTATTTTGAATTATTCCTTGAAGAGGCTATGTGATAGCAAAACCCAATAATTCTCTAAGTAGCCACTTGGAGTTTCCTTGAAACCATTTCTAATAAACCTTGAAATAACTCCCTCTGATAAAGAGATAATAAGGTGGGCAGATATTCCTGGAGTGAGCTGAAGCAGCTCTTTGTGGGGAGTGAGAATTTGTTTCATTGCCAGTTCTAATCTTTCATAAAATTGATTCACAGCATCAATGACATTTTTTTCATTTGGACCCAAGGCTTCCCGTGAAAGAATTCTGGCAAAGCCTTTATTTTTTTCTAGGAAAATCATAAGAAAGAAAAAAATTAATCGAATTTTTTCTGCTGGCTCAATGGAGTCATCTTTTTTAATATCACCAACTTTTTGAAAGATCGTTTCATCACAAAAAGTAAATAATTCTAGAAAAATTGATCTCTTGCTTGGAAAATGCCTATATAAGGCTGCTTCTGTTATACCGCTTTCTTGGGCAAGGATTGCTGTTGTAACCTTAGTTGGATTTCTTTCCTCTAGAAGTTTCGCCAAACTTTGAAGGATAATTTGCTTTCTTTCTTTTGCCATGCTTCTAGCTTAGCTCAATCTGAATTGATTCATCAATGCTTTGTAATTGTGTAAAAAATAATTCTTGAATTTCAGACAAGCGCTCAGCTGTTTGAGCTTCGAATCGTAGTACTAATTTTGGTGTGGTATTAGATGCTCTTAATAACCCCCAACCATCGTTAAAATTTATTCTTAAACCATCAATGGTAATTTTTTCTCCCCCAGGAAAATGGGATGTCTTAATAAAAGCCTGGACTATAGAAAATTTTTTTTCTTCCTCAACATCAATATTAATTTCTGGGGTTGAGAACGCTTTGGGTAGCTCTTGAAAAATAGAAGAGAGAGAAGTATTGAGTCGGGTAATAATATCAATGAGCCTGAACGCAGAATAATGCCCATCATCAAATCCATACCATTGGTCATTAAAAAAAATATGTCCGCTCATCTCACCAGCCAAAGGGGCTCCTGATTTTTTAAGAGCATTTTTAATATGAAAATGACCAGTGGCTGACATGACAGCTTTCCCCCCGGCCTCTTCAATTACTTGAGCGAGTAAATTAGAGCACTTAACATCAAAGATGATCTCAGAACCATTATTTTTTGCAAGAACATCTTTTGCAAAAATCATCATCAGCTGATCTGGAAAAATTATTTCTCCACGATTCGATATAACGCCAAGTCTATCTCCATCGCCGTCAAAGGCTATGCCAATGTCTGCGTGGTTTTCTTCTACCGCCAAAATAAGATCTTGTAAGTTTTCTGGTTTACCAGGATCTGGGTGGTGATTAGGAAAATTACCGTCTATTTCGCAAAATAGCTCGGTTACCTCATGCCCAAGAGCTCGCATCAATTTTGGTGCAATTTCACCTGCAGCTCCATTGCCACAATCCACAACTACTTTTAACGTTTGGGTGGATGAAACTTGTGAGCAAACCTCTGCAATATAATTATCTAATAAATTAGTTTCATGCCTTTCTTTGGCAGGTGAGGATAACTCTGATAATTCCTCATTCACTAGTTTGAGCAGCTCAAGCCCAGAGACTGGAGCATCATTGATCACTACCTTAAACCCGTTATAGTTTTTTGGATTGTGGCTTCCCGTTATCATTACACCAGATTGTGAATCTATTTTTTTTGCAGCAAAATATAGAAGAGGGCTGGTAACTAGACCAACATTTATAATACTGATGCTCAACTTTCTAAGCTCCAAAGAGAGCACATCCATGATCTCTTGCCCTGATAATCTGCCATCCCTGCCTAGCGCTAACTCAGTAACTTTTTCTAGAGCACATTTTTTGGCAATAGCCCCTGCTATTATTTTGATGGATGGAGTGTTGAGTTGCTCTGGAACTGTTCCACGAATGTCATATTCTCGGAAAATAGATTGATCAATCATATTAATTTAGATTTCTTTATAGTGGCTGATTTGCCATAATAACCGAGACTTTAAACCATAAACAATATGTTTCTTAATACTGATTCTAAATATATTTGGTTAAACGGCTCTTTTCAGCCTTTTAACGATACCAATATCCACCTCTTGTCTCATACATTGCATTATGGCCTTGGTGCTTTTGAAGGAGTGCGAGCTTACAAAACCAATGATGGGGGGGCGATTTTTCGACTCAAAGAGCATACCGAGAGATTATTTGATGCAGCAAGTAAAATTAATATTTCTATTCCATATTCCATAGAAGAGCTGGAGACAGTTCAGCGAGATGCAATGACTAAGAATAACCTGCAAGAAGGGTATATTAGACCAATTGTTTTTTTAGGCAGTGAATCTATGGGGTTGAGGGCAAAAGATTTGGTCTCTGTGAATGTAGCTGTTGCATGCTGGGAGTGGCCCTCATACATGAGTCCTGAGGCGAAGGAAAAAGGCATTTCAATTATTAAGTCCCCTTATCAGCAATATGAAAACCCTCTTTATTCAAATAATAAGATTATAGGAACTTATATTAATTCCATTATGGCCCTGCATGATGCGCTGGCTAAAAATGCAGACGAAGCAATTTTACTAGACAAAAATGGTTTTATTTCAGAGGGCAGTGGTGAAAACCTCTTTATTATTAAAAATTCTAAATTGATGACACCCAAAACAGATTTTTGTTTAAATGGGCTAACTCGCCAAAGCGTCATTCAGATTGCTAAAAATCTTCAAATAGATGTGGCAGAAACAGACCTAACTTTTGAGGACTTACTTGATGCAGATGAGGCTTTCTTCTCTGGAACAGCGGTTGAAATTACGCCGATTACCAAAGTTAACGAGACCACTATTGGCAAAGGCGTTATAGGAACAATGACTAAAATTCTACAATCAAAATACTCAGATATTGTTTGTGGCAAAGACGATACTTACTCATCCTGGCTCACAGCTATTTAATTTTTAACAACCCTTTGAAGAAGCCACTAAGCATTGCTATTTTGAGCTATCGAAGCGCTCCTTTTGCTGGAGGTCAAGGTATTTATGTATATGAGCTATCTAGAGCTTTGAGCGGTCTTGGTCATCAGGTAGATGTGATTTCTGGCCCACCCTATCCAGATCTAATATCCGATGTAAAACTTATTGAATTACCAGGCTTAAACCTTTTTAGCACTTTTGATTTCAAGGAAAGAGTTAAAATTTTTATTAGACAAAAAGGAAAATCATTAGATGATTGGTATGAATTCATGTCCACTCTTCTTGGCGGCTTTCCTGAGTTAAAAACATTTGGGAATAGAGCATATATTTTTTTAAAATCTCAAAAATATGATGTCGTGATTGATAATCAATCCATTAGCTACGGGATGCTTGGTATACAAGCCCTCATACCTTTCATTGAAATCATGCATCATCCTATTACTAGAGATTATTACTATGATATAAAGTTTTCAAAAGGAATAGTACAGCGCTTATCAAAGATGAGATGGCACTCTTTTTTAAGAATGCAAAAAAAAGTTGCTAAAAAAATTCAAGTTATTGTCACCCCTTCTTTTAATTCCAAAGCGGACATCAATCTTGATTTTGAAGTTCCCATGGAAAATATACAGGTAATTCATAACGGAATTGATTCTAATATATTTTGTCCATCGCCTACTATTTCATCCACTCCTCATAAAATTATTACCACAGCCAGTGCAGATGTACCTCTCAAGGGATTAGATTTTACTTTGTACGCAATGGCTAAATTAAAACTTGAATACCCTGACATACAGCTAATAGTTATTGGTAGTCCGAGACCAGGAGGTCACACCGAAAGGCTGATTAAAGATTTGGCACTAGGCAAACAGGTAAGCTTTAAAACTAACTTAACCAAACAAGAAATTGCAGAAGAGTATGCGCACAGTGCTGCTGCCGTCGTGAGTTCATTGTATGAAGGATTTGGTTTTCCTGTTGGTGAAGCCATGGCCTGCGCAACACCTCTGGTGGCTTCAAATGTTGCATCCATTCCAGAAATCACAGGGCCTTTTGCTCAACTTATCATGCCAGCAGATGCGGATGCGATTTACAGGGGGATTAAAAACATTTTTCAAAACCCTGAAAAGTATAAAATACAAGCAGATCTGGGTAGACAACATATAATAGAATATTTCAATTGGAGAACGATTGGTCTGGAGTATGAAAAGTTGTTGTACAAAACAATTGATAAATTTACATGCTAACTTTTAACTTGCAGGACTTAAATCTAACTGCTGGTGCTCAGATCTTGGATGTTGGGTGCGGAGAAGGCAGGCATATATTTGGTTCACTTCAGGCTTTTGAACAAGCCTATTGCATTGGCTACGATCAAGATCTTCCTTCTTTAGAAGTCTGCAAGGAAGGACTGGCTTTTTTTCAAGAATTGAATGCAGGCTCGACAGTTTTTATGCAGGGCTCAGTTTATGAGCTCCCTTTTGCAGATAATAGTTTTGACTTAATTTTCTGCTCTGAAGTTTTGGAACACCTGGACGATTATCATCTAGCTTTAAAGGAAATACACAGGGTATTAAAAACGGGTGGTAAATTCTTACCTAGCGTTCCATCGTTTTGGCCGGAAAAAATTTGTTGGTCTCTATCAACGGATTATCAAAATATGCCTGGCGGTCATGTGAGAATATTTAAAAAACGTCAGATGATTTCAGATATTACCGATCATGGTTTTCATTTTGAATCTTCCGAGCGCTTCCATGGCCTGCACAGTGGTTATTGGTGGTTGAGATGTGTATTTTGGAGCACCCAAGAATCTAATTGGATGGTAAAGAAATATAAGCAGCTATTGGAGTATCAAATTCTTAGCAATCCATGGTGGCTGCAAAAACTTGAAAGATTCTTGAACCCCATCTTTGGGAAAAGTATTGCATTTTATTTTCATAAAAAATAATGTCCTTCCCCCACCTATCAACATTAGACACTTCCTCTCTTGAAGGTATGGCACATCTCGGTGTGTTTATTTCTTCGATGCAAAAAAAATCTGGAGCTATTCCTTCAAACAAGAATGGATCTCACGATCCATGGGATCACCTCGAGGCAGTGATGGGGTTAGCTACATTAGGATATATGGCTGAAGCTTTAAAAGGCCTGCAGTGGATGAAGACTAATCAAAATACTGATGGGAGTTGGTATAACCTTTATCAAGATAACCAGGCAAGAGAGAGAAATAAGCAATCTAATTTTTCTACCTATCTTAGTGTTGCAGTTTGGCACTATTACTTATTAACAGATAATAAATCGATTCTAGAAGAGTTTTGGGATTCTATTGAGCAGGGGATATTGTTTGCCCTGACCCTTCAGCATAGCAATGGAGCCATTGCATGGAATATGGATGAAGCAGGCCTAGTAGATGAAGATTATCTGCTCACAGGCTGCAGTTCCATTGCCAAGAGCATTGAGTGCACCATCGCCATATGTGACATCTTAGGGAAGCAAGAAATGAAAGCCAAGCTACTGCTGGCACACACTCATTTACTTAGTGCAATTACAAGTCCAAGTGGGATTTTTGATTTAAAAAAAGATAGAAGTAGATTTTCCATGGATTGGTATTACCCAATTTTATCTGGAGTGACAGAACAGAATTATATAAACGGCTTGATGCAAAAAGTTCAAGAAGTATTTTGGGTTCCAGGTACGGGAATAAAGTGTGTATCAGATGAGCCATGGGTAACAGTTGCTGAGACATGCGAATGTTCTATTGCTTTTAACAAACTGGGCCATAAAAAATTTGCTAATGAGCTGCTCCTTAATGCAGCCGCCATTGTAGATAATCAAAATATTCCCTTCATGGGGTGGCAGCTAGACGAAGAGATTTACTGGCCAGACGAGCAGCCTAGTTGGACTTCCGGAGCTTTAATTTTGGCTGCAGATGCTAACAATGAGTTAACCAAAGCTGCAAATTTATTTACCTCCAAGCAGTTTATTGCTTGATAAGGCAAACAATAGTATCGACTCTTTCATGGAGCTCAAATCCCTCTGATAAGGCTTGTTGATAAATAATAAACGGAGCTTGGCCACCTTCTTCTGGGCTTTCATAAATATCATGAATGATCAGGGCCCCTCCCGTAAGAATTTTTTCTTTCCAGTTAGTGTAATCATTTTGGGCCGATTCCTCAGTGTGACTGCCATCAATAAACAGTAAACCCAAATCAATGGACCATAAGTAAGCAATAAAATTTGCATTAGTGATAATGGGTACGATAAATTTTCCTTCCTCAAACTGATTTAGATTGCTCTGCATGAGTGGAACGGTGTTGACTCGCTCGAGCGTCTCATCATAAATATCTGCATCAAAGTACTCTTCTCCGCTCTGATGTTCTTCTGAGCCGCTATGGTGGTCAATGGTAAAAACCACCTGTTTATTTTGCGATGTTCCTGCGGCAATAAATAAACTGGATTTACCTCCAAAGGTTCCAATTTCCAGAGCGGGACCAAGAGTAGAAAATTCTTTTGACCATCTTGCCAGTGCCTCACCTTCGTGCAGAGGCATAAAGCCTTTGAGTTTATTGAGTTTATTGAAATCCATGTGATCCTCTTAATTATAAAATTTCTTTCCTAGGGTTGATTTAAATCTACGATGTGACCATAAATACTCCGCAGGTTCTAGAGTAATTTTTTGCTCCATTACATCATTAATTTTTTGTGCAAGCTCATGCTCATTTAAACCTTCTGATGCAAGCATTTCAAGCTCTAGGTGTAATTCTTCATCTTTATAAAATGAATTGATAAATAATAGGTTGCATCCAGTGATATCAAGAATTTTTCTCGTGGTAGTGATGGTGGCTGCAGGGGTATTGAAAAAAGTTAATTCGATAGAATTGCTCCATCCATAATCCTGATCTACTGCATACAAAACATTTTTACCTTCTTTTAACCATTTAATAAATTGCCTGGGGTTATTTTTATCTGCGGTTGCTTTTACGCCTGAAAGTCTTCCCTTGCTTTGGAGTGCATCCATGGCTGCAGAATTATGTGAGCGGGCGACACCAAATACTTCAGCATTCATTCCCAGCAATCTAGCGTCCAGTTCAAGATGCTGCGAGTGTTTAAAAAGTATTAAGTTGCCCTGAGTATTTGGATTCTCTATGAGCTCAAGACCCTTGATTTTATAAACTAAATCTCTTTGAATTCTCTCATTGGGCCAGAACCAAGCCACACCTGTGTGAAATAATGACTGCCCCAGATTTATAAAATTTTGTCTCAGCAGCTTTCGCTGCTCGGTAATTGAGAGTTGGGGCAAACAAATTTGAATGTTTATTTTTGCAATTTTCCATCTTTTCTTTGCAAATAGAAGAAGCAGGGTTCCACAAAAACTGCCAAGTACTTTTTGCCATGTCAGCGGTAGAGAGCATAGAGCTTGCCAGAATATTGAGATCACGTGTATCAAATTTACGAGTACTTAAAAATTAAAAAATGTATTATTACATTAAATTAAATATTCCTATGCTATGAAGCTCGCAATTTATAACGGACTGATCTTATTGCTAATACCAATATTGCAGATTCGCCTGCTATTCAAAAGCTTAAACGATATTGGATACAGAGCTTTTATACCTCAAAGGTATGCAGCGCAGCTAACCCCCATAAAAAGACAAAAGGAACAACTAATTTGGTTTCATGCAGTTAGCTTGGGTGAAGTTATAGCCTCTCAAGGCATGATTAAGAGCTTGCTTAATAAATTTGATGTAGTTCTGACCACGACCACCCCCACTGGATTGAGGAAAGCAAAGGAAATTTATAAAGACTCTGTAGCAATTAATTACGCACCATGGGATCTAGGCCCTTTGATAGTAAAGTTTCTTGAGTTCTACCAACCATCTGCACTGTTAATTTTTGAAACTGAGATTTGGCCATCAATGATCACTGCAGCACATAAAAAACAGCTACCAATTTTTTTAATGAATGGTCGTTTGAGCGATCAATCTTTTAACGCATATTTAAGAGTATCGTGGTTTTTTAAAGATATTTTACAAAAAATTACTTTTATATTTGTTCAAACTGAAGAGCATAAAAACAGATTCCTGAAACTTGGTTTAAATACCTCCAATATTGCCGTTGCAGGATCTGTTAAATTTGATGCGCCGGGATCTCAGCCTAAGTTACTGGACTTACCAAAATTTATTCTTGGAGCTAGCACCCATCCTGGAGAAGAGGAGATTGTCCTGCGAGCTTTTCAAAAGATGCGCCCTCAACATTCTCACAAATTATTTATTTGCCCCAGACATCCTGAGCGTTCTATGGAAGTTCTAAAAATTGCTAAAAAAATGAATTTTAAAAGTCAATTATATTCTCAGCTTGATCAGCAGGAGTATGAAGTTTGTATTATTGATAGTGCTGGATTGTTGCTTGATTTTTACAATGGGGCTGAACTAGCTTTTGTTGGTGGTAGCTTAGTGCCAAGAGGTGGGCATAATTTAATTGAACCTGCGGTGATGGGCACTCCCATAATCATAGGACATCAAACCTTTAATTTTGAGGAAATAGCCGATAACTTTACTAAATCAAATGCATGTATTCGAGTCACCAATGAGCAGGAGCTGCTTCAAGGTATTTTATTAATACTGAATGATGCTGATTTTGCAACTCAACTTACTGCAAATGCAAAAAATCTGGTCCTTCAAAATGAGGGCTCAACACAAACCCAGGTCTCTTATATAATAGATAGACTAGGAGTATTACATTGAAACTAATCACAGCAATTATTAAACCATTTAAGCTCGAGGAAGTGCGTCAATCGCTTGATGCCATAGGAATATCTGGAATGACCATTACAGAGGTGAAGGGATTTGGAAGGCAAAAGGGTCATACGGAACTTTATCGAGGAGCAGAGTACGTCATTGATTTTCTTCCCAAGATTAAAATTGAAATTGCAATTTCTACAGATCAATGTGACGAGGCTATTGAAGCTATTACTAAGAGCGCAAGTACTGGAAAAATTGGAGATGGAAAAATTTTTGTATCTTCCTTAGAGCAGGTGATTCGAATTAGAACTGGTGAAGTAAACCAAGACGCTATTTAGGTTGAGTGTTGCAAACACTAAAGCTTCCAGTTATTTTTCTTTTAGGGCCCACAGCCTCTGGTAAGACTGATTGGGCTATAGAGTGGCAGAAGCTTTTCACGCAAATAGAGATTATCAGCGTTGATTCAGTCATGGTGTATAAGGGGTGCGATATTGGCTCTGCGAAACCTACTGCCGATATACTCAAAGCACATCCCCATTACCTAGTAGATAAGGTTTCTTTAGATCAAATATTTTCCGTTGCTGATTTTTGCTTAGAAGCGAGTATCTTAATCAAGAACATTCATGAGAGAGATCATATTCCGTTGTTAGTCGGCGGCAGCATGATGTATTTTAATTTACTAAAACATGGCCTAAATTCCTTGCCACCAGCAGACCCAGCATTTCGTTTAGCCCTAGAGGATCGTATTAAAACAGAAGGCATTGCTTCTCTGTATGAGGAGTTAAAAACTAGCAATCCAGAAGCCGCCCAGTCAATTAAGCCGCAAGATACCCAGAGAATTTCCCGCGCGCTGGAGGTTGACCACCTTACTAAAACTAATTCTGAAGAATTATTCGGTGAGGGCTTATCTTCTGCGCCCTTGGCTGCATCATATCGCTTGCTTGAATATGGAATTTTTCCTGAAGATAGGGCTCAATTACATCAGCGCATTGAAGCTCGGCAGCATCTTCTCATCAAGAATGGACTGCTTGCAGAAGTACAGGGCTTAAATAAGGCCTATCAGATATCGCCAGACCATCCAGCAATGAAAGCAGTAAACTATAGGCAAGCTCAGCAGGTTTTAAAAGGCGAAATCCAAGAAAGTGAATTATTTGAACGCTCTCTTTATGCTACCCGTCAGTTAGCTAAGCGGCAATGCACCTGGCTTAGAGGGTGGCAAGATTTAAATACTTTTGATGTTGATGGCTTTAATCATGCAAGTGAAGACTTAGAAAAACAGCTTTATTTGCCTGCAAGTCTTTAATTCTCAGGACTTACCCCCAAATTATCTTTATAATAAAACTTTACATTTACAGGTGCTTTTGTGAACTGGGACAATCAAAATAACAATAAAGACGATCAAGATCCTTGGGGTAGAAAAAATCAAGATGATTTATCGTTCGATGATCTAATCAAGAAATTTTCAGTGATGTTTGGAAGCCAAACATCTGGTGGTTCTAATGGATCTTCTGGCGGAGCAGGCATGAACTTCCCCACTAAGAAAACTTTTTTATATGCTTTTTTTGGGTTATTGGTATTGTACGCAAGCATGTGTGTTTACCAGCTAGATTCACCTGAAAGAGCAATAGTTTTAAGATTCGGTGAGTATCACGAAGAAACTGGCGAAGGCTTAAACTTTATGTTGGCTGGAGTCGATGAAAAATATGTTGAAAATGTTGCCTTAACTAGACGATATTCCCAAACAGCTAATATGCTAACCAAAGATGAAAACTTGGTTGATGTAACTGTTTCCGTGCAGTACAGAATTAAAAATTTACGAGATTTTGTTTTAAGTGTAAAAGACCCTGAAAGCAGCCTCAGGGAATCCACTGAAAGCTCATTGCGACATGTGGTTGGCGATAATACTCTAGAGGAAACTTTGACGACTGGAAGAGAAACTATCGCTCAAGATGTTAGTGCAAGACTTCAAAGTTACTTAGATCTTTATCAAACTGGTTTAGTGGTGCAGCAGGTCAACATTGAAAAAACTGATCCTCCTTCAGCTGTTAAAGCATCTTTTGATGATGTGGTAGCAGCAAGAGAAGACAAGGTGAAGCTTCAAAATGAAGCTGAAAGATATGGCCTATCAATTGTTCCAGAGGCAAGAGGCCGTTCTTTTGCAAGAATTCAAGCTGCTGAGGCATACAGGGAAGAAGTTGTAGCCAATGCCGAGGGTGAGGTTGCCAGATTTGATAAGTTGCTTGCTGAATATCAAAAAGCACCGAAGGTTACTCGGGATCGTTTGTATCTTGACGCCATGCAAACTCTATACAGCAATTCTACAAAAATTATGGTCGACGTCGAGGGAGGTAATAACTTAATGTATTTGCCTCTGGATAAAATTCTTGAGCAAAATAAATCACGTGAGGAAGACAAATGAATAAAGGTTTAAATCTCCTAGTTTTAGCTGGGCTTATTGTGGCGTTAATTCTGAACAGCCTTTTTGTTATTGACGAAAAAGAAGATGGGATTGTTTTCCAGTTTGGAGAGGCGATTAAATCCGATCTACCAACAGGGCTAAATTTTAAATTACCCATAGTGCAAAATGTCAAAAAATTTGACTCTCGACTTCAGACTCTGGATGAAGAGCCTAATAGAATTTTGACTGTTGAGAGCAAGTATCTGATTGTTGACTCTTTTGTTAAATATCGCCTTACAGATGTGAGAACTTTTTATGATGCTACCAGCGGAAGCTTTATTAATCTCAATAACTTGCTGGGCCAAAGAACAGCATTTGAGTTAAAAAATCAGTTTGGACGAAGAACTGTTACCGAGCTTGTTTCTGGAGAGAGAGATCAGCTGATGAAAGATATGAGAGAGAATCTTGGTTCCTCAGTTTCAGATCTAGGAATTGAAATTATAGATTTTAGAGTCAAGAGAATTGATTTGCCTCCAGAACTCAGTAATTCCGTTTACGAAAGAATGCGCTCAGAAAGAGATCGCTTGGCAGAAGAATTGAGAGCTCAAGGCAACGAACTCTCTAATGAGATACGCTCAACTGCAGATAAGCAAAGGGTTATTTTGCTTGCAGAGGCCTACAAGACTGCTGAAGAAATTCGAGGAGAGGGTGATGCAACTGCTTCAGCTATTTATGCAAAATCTTTCTCTCAAGATCCTGAATTTTATGAGTTCACAAGAAGTCTGCGAGGCTATGGTGCTACCTTTAATAATAAATCTGATGTGCTGCTCATTGACCCCAGATCAGATTTCTTTAAATACTTGAATAAGTCTGACGGCACTGCTCCTTAGGCTCAATGACGGTTAATACCCTGATTCTTGGTCTGCAATGGGGTGATGAAGGCAAGGGCAAGATTGTAGACGCGCTCGCTGAAACTTCTGAAGCTGTCTGTCGCTTTCAAGGCGGCCACAACGCTGGACATACTCTCAAGGTAGATGGAGAGCAGAAAGTTCTTCATCTTGTACCCTCCGGCATTCTTCATCCATCTGTTCACTGCGTTCTTGGCAACGGGCTTGTGCTCTCTTTGCCGGCTTTAGAGAAAGAGATTGTAGAGCTAGAACAAAGTGGAATTAATTTCGATGGTCGTTTTTATGTGAGTGGCGATTGCTCTCTAATTCTTCCAACGCACATAGCAATAGACCAAGTTCGCGATAAATCTGAAGGGATTGGCACTACTGGAAGAGGTATTGGCCCAGCTTATGAAGACAAAGTAGCCAGAAGAGCCATTAGATTTGGTGATTTGCAGGATTGGCAAGCACTGCAGCCAAGGTTAGAAAAATTAATTGCATACCATAATAAAGTCTTGGTCCATCTGTATGATGCGGACCCTGTTCCCCTTGAAACTGTAATAGATGAATTGCGTGCGCATCAGCATCTTTTTCAGAAATTTCATTGCGCGACTCAAACCTTATTAAGGGGCTGGGTTAAAGAAAATAAAAAAATTATTTTTGAGGGTGCACAAGGCTCAATGCTTGATATTGATCACGGAACCTACCCATATGTTACCTCATCTAGCACAACTGCTGGTGGTCTTTCGACCGGCTTAGGTGTGGGACCAAAACATATTGGGTCAATTCTTGGTATCACCAAAGCCTACACCACACGCGTTGGCGAGGGGCCTTTTGCAACCGAACTATTTGATGAGAATGCTGCTCAGCTTGCCAAAATTGGGCATGAGGTTGGAGCTACCACAGGAAGGCCAAGAAGATGTGGCTGGCTAGACTTAAAGGCTTTAGAGACCATTGTTTTTATTAACTCAGTTACTAGCCTATGTTTAACCAAGCTTGATGTTTTAGATGGTTTCAAAGAGATTAAAGTGTGCACAGATTACGATGATGATGGCTCCCCAATATATACAACCTTGCCAGGTTGGGAGCAAGATATTTCTGGGATTAAAGAATTTGATGCTTTACCTAAATCTGCCCAGGACTATATACTCTTTATAGAAGATTTTTTAGAGAGTTCAATTGATATTGTTTCAGTTGGACCCTCAAGAGATCAGACGATTTATAGAAATTAAAATTTTTTCTTCAATGGAGGGTCTATGAAGAAACTTCTCCTGTCATTTTTTTTATTATTTATTTTTAGTGGCATCATTTTTTTTGGTGGCGCTTTCTTTAAAATGTTTGGCACCTTGGATGGACCAGGCACCATAGAGGGAAAAGCATTGCCCATGTCAGTTTTGCAGAGCAAAGCTAAAAATATTAATGTAGTAAAAAATGAGCTAGATATCCTAGACGAGAAGCAAATTCTTTTTGGCGATCTCCATGTGCATTCTACTTATTCTACCGATGCATTCATGTGGTCACTTCCGTTTCTGAATGGCAAAGGGGCATCTCCCATAGCAGATGCTTGTGATTATGCTCGCTTTTGTTCAGCCCTAGATTTTTGGTCTATCAACGATCATGCTGAGGCAAGCTCTCCTAGAAAATGGCTAGATACCAAGGAAAGCATTCAGCAATGTAACAATTTATCAGAAGGCTCTGATGATTTAGTCAGCTTTCTTGGCTGGGAATGGACCCAGGTTGATCGAGATCCTGAAACCCACTATGGTCATAAAAACGTGATGTTCCTTGAGACAGATGATGCTCTTGTCCCGCCTCGAGCCATTGGCTCAGGTGGCCTTGCTCCTCTAGTTATGAGGCTTGGGTTGCCATGGACTATGTCGGCTTTACCAGCCACTCTAGATCTCAAGAACAGAGATAGGTTTTTTGCTTTCAATAAATTTTTTGAAGAAATACAGGACACACCTATCTGCCCCCAGGGAGTGAGTACCAAAGACCTTCCCTTGAATTGCTATGAAGAAGCAGAGAATCCAAATATCTTATTTCAAAAATTAAAAGAATGGGAAACTCCATTCATGGTGATCCCGCATGGAACAACATGGGGGTATTACACACCACCCACCTCAGATTGGCGCAAGCAGCTTGAAAGCTATCAAGATGATAGCTCACAGTTTTTATTTGAAATTTATTCTGGTCATGGTAATTCTGAAGAATATCGTTCTTGGAATGATGCTCGTCTTACTTTACAGGGAGATATCTATTGCCCTGAAGCCTCCGATGCTTTCCTACCCACATGCCAACAGGCCGGAAGAATTATGGCTCAACGGTGTGAGGACTCTGGTCTAGATGCCAATACCTGCTCCCAATTAGTTGCAAAGACTAAATTTAATGCTGCGAACATGGGCTCAGCTGGATATTTAGCTGTCAATGAAACAGAGCCACATGACTTTCTAAATGCCGGACAGTGCAATGATTGCTTCTTACCATCGTTTAATTACAGGCCTCTTGGCTCTGCGCAATATGTTCTTGCTTTAAGAGACTTTACTGCGAATGGTAATCCTAAACGTTTCAAGTTTGGATTCATTGGCTCGAGTGATAATCATGGCTCAAGACCTGGCACAGGATACAAAGAAGTAGATCGCTTATACAACACGGAAGCCAACGGTTTTTCAGATCCACTGTTTGATAGTCTGAGCGATCGCAGTAGAGAAAAAGGGCAGTTATCCACGTCATTTCAAGATTTAAATACCGGAACTCTGACCAGCATTATGGATTTAAATATTGCTACAGATGCGGAGCGACAAAGTGCCTACTTCATGACCGGCGGCTTGGTTGCTACCCACGCTTCATCTCGCAGCAGGGAATCTATTTGGGATGCTTTAGAACGCAAGGAAGTATATGCTACTTCGGGCCCTAGAATTCTCCTATGGTTTGATGCGCAAGCTGGTACCAAGTCCCTAAGCATGGGCTCAGAACTTGAAGCAGAAACGTCCCCCATCTTTACTGTTAAAGCCGCAGGCTCCTTGAAACAAAAACCAGGATGCCCTGAATACAGTAGCAATGGCTTATCACCAGATAGGTTGGAAAAAATCTGTAATTCAGAGTGCTATAACCCGAGCAATGAAAGGCGTTTGATAAGCCGAATTGAGGTTATTAAAATCTTACCTCAGCAATTTGAGGGGGAACCTATCGAAGGCTTGGTGGATGATGTATGGAAGTCTTTTCCCTGCAATAGCACTAGTTGCAAGATCTCTTTTGAAGATGAGCAGTTTTCAATTGGAAGGCGTGATGCAGTCTATTATGTACGTGCTATTGAAGAGCCAACCGCAACCTTGTCTGCAGACCCATTAAGCTGTGAGTTTGACGACAATGGTCAGTGTATTCAGGCTGAGGTGTGCAGAGTGGGTGTGAACAAAAATCGAGGAGAATGCATTGCCCCTGCAGAGCATCGAGCTTGGTCTAGCCCAATTTTTCTTAACTATTCTTCTTAAGCCAATCCTGTTGATTGGTCTTTAGCCAATCATCTAATTTTGCATTGATGAACTTAAAGGAATTGGGGTTAGAGAACTTTTTTGATAATCGAATGCATTCATCCATGATCACAGGATAGGGAAGTTCATTAGCTCTGATCTCGACCATGCCAAGCCATAAAATAGCCTCGTCAATCATTTCTAGGTTCTCGCCTTCCGTGGTTTGCACATCTCTGGTTATATCCCTTAGATTCTCAGCTTGCTCAAAGATATTTTTGAGTCGCTGCTTAAAATAAGGAACATTAATTTTTTTTGGAGTATTTTCCTCCAGGAACTGCTCTACGAGTAAGCTTAAGGAAGTGGCACTAAAAATATATTGATAGATAGCTTGAACTAGACATTCCCTTGTTTGAAGTTCTTGTTTGTATTGACCTAAATTTTTTGACATATTTCCTACTGCAGCATTTCGGCAAGAGATTGAGCAATTTCCTTACCTTTGTTAAGGGCCTCAGGGTCACATCTTCTGTGGGCTTGCTCAAAGTTCTCAGTTGCAATCAAGCCTAGTGCGAGCGGTTTATTTGCATTAATACTAATCTGCATTAGACCTTGTGTCACTGACTCTGAAATTAATTCATAGTGCGTTGTTTCTCCTCTAATAACAACGCCAAAGCTGATCACCCCATCACAATCAACTAAAGCTTTTTGCGAGGCATGAACTAGTTCCCATGATCCTGGTACATGCACTGTGTTGATATTATTAAAGCCTAGCAGAGATAGATGTTCTTGAGCTGCCTTCACCAATGCATTGACCAAATCACCATTCCATTTGGCAGCAACAATGGTAATTTTTTTTGAAGAATCAACCATCCCTTTATTAAATGTAAATGTACTGTCACTCATTGCTCAAACCCTACAACTTCGAGGTCGAACCCAGACAAGGAAGGGTATTTCACTGGAGTTGCTAGCAGTTTAATTTTTTTCAACCCCAGCTCTTTGAGGATTTGCGAGCCAATGCCTACAGTTTTTGTTTCAGGAAGAACTGTTACTGGAGTTCCTTTTAAATTATTAATGATTCCCTCTGGGTCTTGATTGTTTCCGATGAGTATAAGAACCCCGCACTCTTCTTGGCTAATGCGCGCAAGTGCAGCTTCAAGGTTAAGCCTCTCTCCAAACTCCTCCAGGCCCACTAAGTCATGCAAGATATTTGGAACATGCACTCGAACCAAGGGCGCATCCACTGAGCTGATATCCCCTTTTACAAATGCAAGATGCAAGTTATTAAAGATAGTATCTGTCCACGCAGATAATTCAAACGCAGTTCCTTTGAGCTCAATAGATTTTGAGTATTCAAATTGAACTGATTTTTCTTTTAAGGTTCGATATTGAATTAAGTCAGCAATCGTACCAATTTTCATTTCATATTTTTGTGCAAACTCAACCAAGTCATCTCTGCGGGCCATGGTTCCATCTTCATTCATGATTTCACAAATTACTCCTGCCTCTTCTAGACCGGAGAGTCTAGCTAGATCACAGGCCGCTTCAGTATGACCGGCTCTACTTAGGACTCCACCCTCTGATGCTCGAAGGGGAAAGATATGTCCTGGTTGCACAATATCGCTTGCTTGAGCATCTTTATTTGCAGCTGCTTGAATTGTTAGAGCTCTATCTACAGCAGAAATCCCTGTTGTAATTCCTTCTTTGGCTTCAATAGACACAGTAAAGCCCGTGCCATGTTTTGCACGGTTATTATTAGTCATCATCGGTAGATTTAATGTGTCACATTTTGCAGGAGAGAGCGGAAGACAAACTAACCCTCGAGCTTTACTAATCATAAAATTAACTTTTTGAGCATCAATCAGCTCTGCAGCACAAACCAAGTCACCCTCATTCTCTCTATCTTCATCATCAAGCAAAATTACCATTTTGCCTTCGGCAATATCCTGAATTAGTTCTTTAGTGGTATTAAATTCCATGTCTATTGTGCAATTTTAAATATTTAATTAATTCAATGTTCCAGCAAAGTATGTAGCCTTAATATCGCTATTAAAGGTTTCTACTTTTTGTAATTTTAGCGCAGATGCATCTTTAATCTTTATTGGTGATTCCGAATTAAATCCACTCAAGCTGTTTTTTCCTAAAATAATGGGAGCAGTATATAGTACCAATTCATCAAAAAGATTATTGCTTATAAAAGCATTCATGGTCTCTTGCCCACCTTCTACTAAAATACTTGTCACACCTCTTTTTAAAAGGTCCTGCATAAACTCCTCTAAAAAATTCTTACGCAGGTATTGAATATGCTCAACATTCCTCTTTTGAAGTCCTGCTCCGCGAGACCCAATAATTACTTTAGCGTTTTTGGCAAAAAGATTCTTTGTAGATTTAACGTCAGTTAAATTTCCAAGGATAATTTTAATAGGCTGAGGCAAGGCAGTATTTTTTTTCAACCCCAGCTGTTTGTAATCAAGCCTCATGGTCAGATTAGGGTTATCAGAAAGGGCAGTGTTTTTGCCTACCAATATACCCTTAACTCTTGCTCTAAGGAGGTGAGTATCTTGTCTGGATAGGCTGTTTGAGATCCAAGAACTAGCCCCGTCTCTTAATGCAATCTTGCCGTCTAAAGATTGAGCAGCTTTTAAAATAATATAAGGCCTAGCTTTTTTTTGATTGATAAAAAAAATACGATTTAAGGCTTCACATTCTTTCTTCAGCATTCCTATAGCTGTTTTGATGCCAGCTTTTTTTAGCAGAGTTATTCCAGCGCCATTGATCCTAGGGTTTGGATCCAAGGTCCCGCATACAACTCTCTTAATTCCATAGCGAATGACAGCATCGACACAGGGCGGAGTATTATTCGTGATAGAGCAAGGCTCTAGGTTGACATATAAATCAGAGCCCTGAAGAAGTTTGAGCGCCTGCTTTGCACCAAATCTTTTTTTACAGCTCTTGATTGCTTCAACCTCTGCATGATGACCACCATAGCTCTGATGCCAGCCCTCACCAATGATTGTATTGTTTTTAACAATGACACATCCAACCATGGGGTTTGGTTGAGTTGTTAGCTCACCTTTGCGAGCAAGTTCAATTGCACGCAGCATAAACCTACTCTCTTTCATTTTTTCTTTTTACGAGTCTTGGGTTTTTCTTTGGCTAGTGATGAAATTTCTTCAGCAAATTCTTTGATATCTTGAAAATCTCGATAGACAGAAGCAAACCGAACATAGGCAACTTGATCCACTTTCTTCAAATTGCGCATCACAATCTCACCAAGTTGGCGAGATGCAATTTCTCGCTCTCCAAGTTGTCGAATCTCTGTCAAAATACTTCCAAAAATAGCTTCCACTTCCTCGGTAGAAAGGGGTCTTTTCTCCAAGGCTCTAAGCATTCCACCCTTGAGCTTAACGCCGTTAAAAGGTTGTCGCTCCCCGTCACTTTTTATGATTCTTGGTAAAGCTAGGTCAGCCGTTTCGAAAGTTGTAAAGCGAGCATGGCAGATCTCACATTCTCGTCTCCTTCGAATTTGAGAGCCATCTCCTATCAGCCTTGAATCAATAACTTTGGTGTCTTGAGCTTGACAGAATGGACAGAACATTATTTGTAGACAGGAAAATTTTTACACATTGAAACAACTTGCTCCTTGATTGAGTTAATTTGATTAGTATTTTCTAGATCTAAAGCGATATCACAGATCCAGTTACTTAATATTTCTATTTCTGTTTTTCCAAACCCTCTGGTGGTCACTGCCGCAGTTCCAAGTCTAATGCCGGAGGTGACAAAGGGGGACTGAGGATCATCAGGGACTGCATTTTTATTTGTAGTAATATTTGCTTGCCCAAGAGCTAATTCACAATCTTTGCCGGTTATGTTTTTACTTCTAAGATCCATTAGAACAATATGATTATCAGTTTTTCCTGATACCACATCAATACCCCTAGATTGAATGACGTCACACATGAGTTTTGCATGATCCATAACTGCTTGCATATAGACTTTAAACTCTGGATCTAAAGCTTCTTTAAAACAGATTGCTTTTGCTGCAACCACATGCATAAGAGGGCCGCCTTGAGAGCCAGGAAATACAGCAGAATTTAATTTTTTTTCAAGAGCTTCATTTTTTTTGGCCAAAATAATACCTGATCTAGGGCCTCGAAGTGTTTTGTGAGTAGTTGATGTCACAACATCTGCATAGGGAACTGGGGAGGGATATAGACCAGCAGCAACTAGGCCAGAGATATGGGCCATATCAACTAAGAAATATGCTCCAACTTCATCTGCTATTTCTCTAAAAGTTTTCCAATTAACTATTCCCGAAAATGCAGAAAATCCTGCAATGATTAATTGAGGATTATGCTCTTTAGCTAAGTCTCTGACCTGATCATAATCAATGTCATGAGTTTCTGGGTGCAATCCATACTGAAACGCTTTGTAGTTTTTACCAGAAAAATTTACTTTAGCCCCATGTGTTAGGTGCCCACCATGATCAAGACTCATACCTAAAATCGTATCATTGGGTTGAAGCATGGCTAGGAAAGCCGCAGCATTAGCCGAAGATCCAGAGTGAGGTTGAACGTTTGCATAGTCTGCTTTAAATAACTCTTTAGCACGATTAATAGCCAATTCTTCTGCCACATCCACATACTCACATCCACCATAGTATCTCTTATGTGGGTATCCTTCAGCATACTTATTAGTTAGTAATGAGCCTTGAGCCTCCATGATTCTTTGGCTGGCGTAATTTTCTGACGCAATTAATTCAATATGCTCTTCTTGTCTGTTCGATTCACTATGCATTGAACACCATAAATCTGGATCATAGGCCTCTATTGATTGTGGGTTTGCAAAGATTGAATCTGCTTTTGATTCCATTGAACGCTCCAAAGGTAGTTATTAATAATTAATACAAGAAAGATAATATTCTAAATTATCTAGGGCTTCTTGTGGGAAAAAGGTCGCGATCTTTTGGGAAAAGTTGCTCTACAAATCTCACATTTTATGCCGTGACATTGCTGGGCCTGGCAGAATTCTCTACCCCAAAAAATAATCTGGAGATGCAATTTGTTCCATAGAGCTTTAGGAAAATTTTTTTTGAGGTCCTTTTCCGTTTCAACTACATTTTTTCCTTTGGTCAGCCCCCACCTTTGAGCTAAGCGATGAATATGAGTGTCTACTGGAAAAGCTGGCTGACCAAACCCTTGACTAATAACCACTGAAGCAGTTTTGTGACCCACTCCAGGCAATTTTTCTAGGGCTTGAATATCAGATGGAACTTTTCCTTGAAAGGAGGAGATTAAAATATGAGAGAGCTCATAAATTGCCTTAGATTTCTTGGGCCCTAAGCCACATGGTTTGATAATTTGATAAATCTTCTCTGGACTGAGTTGGCTCATGTCCTTTGGATTATCTGCAAGTTTGAATAGCTCAGGAGTGACTTTATTTACTCTTTCATCAGTGCATTGCGCAGATAGAAGCACTGCAACCAAAAGAGTAAAATGGTCCTTGTGATCCAAAGGTACTGGAGTTTCTGGGTAGAACTTCTCTAGCGTCTGGGAAACGATTAGTGCCCTCTCAGTTCTTTTCATTCTCTACAAAATGTTATGATGTGTTATTACTATAGATTGTATCCTTGCATAACAATTTAGGCACACAAGTGTTAGAATTTTATGCTCCAAAACACTTATTTATTTCCATATCATTATGCAGGACTATAAGACCGAACAGCCTTTTGACATCACAATGAGCGAAGACCAGCAAATGACCTGGGATATGCTCATGAAATTTGCAGAAACTGAAATGCGTCCAAATGCTCGAGATACAGAGGCTTTGGGCCGCCCTGAAAAAGCATTGATGGAAAAAATGCAGGCATTAGAACTAATTTCCTTAATTATTCCAGAGGAATACGATGGTATGGGCCTCGAGCAAGACGCAGTATCTCAAGCCCTTGCTTTAGAAGCATTGGCCTATGGCGACTTATCATTGGCGATGTCGCTCTCTGTGCCCTTGTTTACTGCCAAGATTATTTCTGAGCATGGAAGTGAAGAGCAAAAACAAACTTTTTTAAAACCCTATTGCTCACAATCACTTTTTCATGTTGCCCTGGGCATGAATAATGCATCTGCGATGGGCAATCCATTAAATTCAAGCGTGCTGGTTGAAGAGGACTCAGCAGAACTCATTCTGAATGGAACCAAGGCAGGTATTGCTTATGCTTCAGAGGCATCATCTTTTCTTATTGCAGCAACCAATTCTAGCGGCGAGACTAATTTATATTTTGTAGATCATGAGAGCGAGGGGTTAGACATCATTGCAAAAGAATACATGGGTTTAAAGGGCTTGCCTTTATCAGATATTACATTTTCAAACTGCAAAATTAAAACCTCTCAAAAACTTGGTGGGCATAACTACTCGATGAATTTTCAACAGTTATTAGACTCCTCAAGAATTGGAATGTCAGCATTAGCTCTGGGAGTTTGCCAAGCCGTTTTAGATTACGTGGTGCCATACACCAATGAGAGAGTTGCGTTTGACGAACCGATCTCTAATCGTCAGTCTGTGGCTTTTTTAGTTGCTGATATGGCTATAGAGATTGAGGCTTTAAGACTTATGGTCCACAAGGCAGCGGCACTCAAAGACTTAGGTGCAGACTTTCATAGACAGGCATCCTTAACCTATAGATTTGCAGCCCATCACGGAATGAAAATAGGAACCGATGGCGTTCAACTTTTGGGCGGACATGGTTTTACTCACGAACATCCAGTGGAGCTTTGGTATCGCAATCTTAGAGCCATTGGAATTTTTGAAGGCGGAGCAGGAGTTTAAAATGATACACCCACTATTACCCAATCAATTACAGAAAACACAAGAGACCATGAGGATGGCAGCAGAATTTATTTTGCGCCCCATTTCAAGAAAATATGACAAGGCTGAACATGAGCCTCCTGTTGAGATGGAGCAATTAAATCAAGCTGCAGCGGCTCAAAAAGAATCGACTGTGGGTGATGATTCAGTTAAATCTATGGATTTAAAAGGTAGGAATCTATGGGCAGTGATTTCATTGGAGCAAATGTGCTGGGGTGATGTGGGCTTATTTTTAGCGCGCCCAGGAACTGGACTTGGTAACGCAGCCATCATGGCTGTTGGTAATCCCGACCAAAAAAGTCAATGGGGCAAAAGATGGGCATCCATGGCCATTACTGAACCTGCCGCTGGCTCTGACTCAAAGAATATTTCTACTACTGCAGTATTAGACGGAGATGAATGGGTTATTAATGGTGAGAAAATTTATGTGACCGATGGAGATCGCTGTGACTGCGTTGTAGTGTGGGCCACCTTAAATAAAGCCTTGGGTAAGACTGCGATCAGATCTTTTATAGTAGAAAAAGGCACTCCTGGATTTTCGGTGGCGCGACTAGAAAAAAAACTTGGCATTAGGGCTTCGGATACAGCCACCTTAATTTTCGATAATTGCAGGATCCCTAGAGACAATTTACTTGGCGGCAAAGAGGAAGTTGAAACAGATATTGACGCAGCCAAAAAATCTTTTGGCGGTGCCATGCAAACCTTTGATAATACAAGACCCATGGTTGCCGGAATGGCAATTGGCTTGGGTCAAGCTGCCTTGGATATGACTAAGGCGTTGCTTGCAGAAGAGGGCTATGAGGATAGTTATGGCACTTCTATGGGTCAGCAAACTGCCATTCAATATGAGCTTGAGATGCTGGAAGCTGAGCTCGAGGCTGCAAGACTTCTAGTCTATAAATCTGCTTGGATGATGGACAATAAAATGCCTAATTCAAAGGAAGCCTCTATGGGCAAGGCCAAGGCTGGAAGAATTGGTAATAAAATCTCTCTTAAATGTGTTGAGATTTGTTCTATGCAGGGTTTTTCTGAAGACCATTTACTAGAAAAATTTTCTCGAGATTCCAAAATTTTAGATATTTTTGAGGGCACCCAACAAATTCAACAACTGATTGTTGCCAGGCAAGTGCTTGGTAAAAGTTCTGCAGAGCTTAAATAGAGAGTTTATTAGAATACATAAGTCTTCTTTATAATGTATTCTTGCGAGCATTAAGCATTGCAATACCTTAATAAATCGGTATATCATCCTAGTAACAAGTTCTATTAAATCAACTTTAGGGGGAGATTATGAACAGATTTTTTTATGCTTTTATTTTGGCATTCACATTTAACGCTATCCCAGCGATGGCTCAAGACGATTCTGCTCGAACAGTAGAAGAGGTAGTTGTTACCGCGTTGCGGAAAGAGACCAATCTTCAGGACACTGCTATCACCATCACCGCTATTTCTAGCGATGATATGGAGCTTAAGCAACTTGAAAATTTTGAAGATCTACAATTTGCAGTTCCAACACTAACTTTTGGTAAAGGCGCATACTCAGGTGCGGGCATATCTCTAAGGGGTATCGGTAACTTTGCTGTTGGTAATGCATCCAGTAACGCCATTGGGTATTTCTGGAATGGCCAAACTGCGTCCCAGTCTGGTTTGTATGAAGCAGAATTTTTTGATGTAGAGCGTGTAGAGGTACTTCGTGGACCTCAGGGAACGCTGTTTGGATCAGGTACCACAGGTGGGGCGGTTCAGATGATTACAGTTCGTCCAAATGCTGAATTTGGTGGCAACCTTAAAGCGGATCTTGCAGACTTTGACTCTACAAGACTCTCAGGTGCAGTGAACCTTCCTCTATCTGACAATCTTAGATCTAGATTTGCATTTGCATCTCTAAAAAGAGGTGGTTTTGTGACTAATAACTACAATGGCCAAGAATTAGACGGCAGAAACACTATGGCTGGAAGAGCATCTTTTGAGTATGACTATTCAGATGATACTGTTATGACCTTAATTTATGAGCAAACTAAAACTGACGATAACCGTTTGCGAGCTGCAAGACAGTTCTGTAAAGCAGATACATTTTTTGGTTGTAGCCCACTAGAAAGAGGCATGGACGCTATTGAGTCTCCAGGAAGTTATGGTCATTGGGTACCCTACCTTCAGTTTCAAAACCCAGATCTAGCTACTGGTATTTACAGAAATAATCCTTCTGATAGCATAAGAACTGTGGATTTAGATTTCACGCCCGAGCATACAGCGAAGCTTCAGAGTACTTTATTTGAAATTGACAGCGCTCTGTCAGATACCATGAATATGGTGTTTACTTATTCATATCACACGCGGAACTACTTTGATGCCGCCGATTATGATCATTCCGTTTCTGTTGTTCCCTATCAAATGGGCCCTATTACTACTAACTTAGGCAAGGACTCTAACAGTGGATATGCCGGCATTGGAACAAGAACATACACCAGCGATCAAGCTGTTGATTTTTCTACCAATGAATCTGAGTGGTCTCAAACTGAATTAAGGTTCTCATCTGATTACGATGGTGCTTTCAACTTCACAGCTGGTTTGTATCATGAAACCATAGGTAGTGAAACAGATTTCCGTATTACAGCGCCTTACATGAGCTATTGGGGTGATACTTCAACTGGTCCTATATGCGCAATATTTTCATACACATGTGGTCTTGGCGGCGCACCTTTTTGGTCACCTTTCTTTAGTGGGTTAGCAGCAGCAGCAGGTCAGGCACCTGGGCTAATCGCAGCTGGAATCATTACTCCTGCACAGGCTCAAGGCTATGTTTTAAATGCAGCAGCAACAGCTGGTGCAGCAGCAGGCGTTCCTGCTTTAGCAGACTGGCAGAGCATGTACCACAATGATAGTAACTTGAATAGAGATTCAACAGCTGTTTACGGTGAGATGTATTTTGATTTTTCCGACGTCACACGTTTAACTCTTGGCGGTCGTTACAGTGAGTATCGCATCCATGATTATGCTTTCTCATCATTACTGGATCTTCAAGGTCAAGCTGTAGGGGTTTATAATGGCGTGCAGCCGGATCCAATTCATAGAATATTTGAAGGCGATAAATTCACTTACAAAGTTGGTCTAGATCATTCGCTCAATGATAATTCATTGCTTTATGCAACTTATTCCACAGGATTTAAGCCTGGCGGAAGCAATCCAACAGATGCTGAGGATGGCGGCCCATCTCTTTACGATCCAGAAATCGTGAACGTGTTTGAAGTGGGTATGAAAAATACATTAATGGATGGCAGACTTCAGCTAAACCTTTCTGCTTACCACAATGAGCTAGAAGGCTTGCAGCTTTCAAAGATTGTTAGACGTTCTTCAATCAATGAAAATGCTGATGCAACTATTACAGGTGTTGAAGCTGAATTTACTTTCTTTGTTACTAATACTTTAATGATTGATGGTTTCGTAGCTCAGACTGATGCAACCATTGATGAGTTTGCTTCAGTAGATCCTATTAATCCTGGAGCGGCAACTCAGATCTTACCTTACGCACCTGGTGCGACAGGCTTCTTGGGAGACTTTGCGCCACTTGCAGCTACATGTGATCCTCTTGTCTTTTTAGGGCAAGCAGCTCCTTCTGCGACATGTGGTCTTGGTCTAGCAGCTTCTAACGCTCAACTTGCAGCGCTGGTGAAATATGCAAATACTGACACTGGTCTTGTATTCAAATCATTTGGACCTTTGTGTACCCAACCATTCTTTGGTTTAGATTCTACAACGCTACCTTGTCCTGTGACAGACGGTGTTGAGCAAGATCTTTCAGGCAATAAACTTCCAGGATCTGCAGATCTTAACTATCGTTTAGGTGTGACAAAATTTGTGGACACTACTGCAGGTACATGGACTGCAAGAGCAGATTATTCTTATAGAGGTGACACTGAATCAGATACCTTTAATAGAAAAATTGGCCATGTAGATGCTTATTCACAAGTAGATGTATCTTTGAGATATCAGCCAAATGATGGTAATTGGTTTGTTGGAGCTTACATTAGAAACTTAAGAGACGATGATCATGTCTATGCATACTATGCAACGGATCCAACTGTTGGTGGTTTCTCTAATGGTGTAGCCATTGATCCAAAAATTATGGGTATTAACTTTGGAATGAATTTCTAGTTAGTAGTCATTTAGATATAATAAAAGCCCGGATTTATCCGGGCTTTTTTTTGCAATGAAAATATTTACCAAAAGATTCTACAAAACTTTGTCCAAACTCCAGGATAGTTTTCTTATTGAGAATAGAGAAAATAAAAAAATGCTGGATGTCTATCTGCAGATGATGGACGGCACAGCAACAGATAGAGAAATTGAACTAGCTAACTCTCAGTTACAACAAATACTAAAAAACCTAGGCTTGGGTATTTTGATAGTTTTGCCCTTTAGCCCCATTACCTTACCTTTTATATTCTCCAAAGCTAAGGAGCTCAATATTGATCTCATTCCAAACTGGTACAAGGCTTTAAGTAATGAAGATGATCGTTTAGAATAAACCCTTAGTTACCTTGGAGTAAAACAATGAAAACAGCTGTAATAGTAGATAGCGTTAGAACAGGCTTGGCAAAATCACATAGAGGTGGATTTAACATTACGCGTGCAGACGATATGCTCGCACACATTATCAATGGAATGCTTGATAGAAACCCTAACTTAGACCCTGCCATGGTTGAAGATATTATTATGGGTTGTGGAAATCCAGAAGGCCCTATGGGTCATAATATTGGAAGAAATGCTGCAGTATTATCTAACCTTCCTATGACTACCGGTGGCACGACTGTGAACAGATATTGTTCATCTGGGTTACAAACTATTTCAATGGCCGCCAGTCAGATCATGGCTGGTTGTTACGACACTATTATTGCCGGAGGTGTAGAGCAAATTACTATGTTGTCAGGAAATAACAACATGCATGAATTCGTAAACCCTAAGCTAGCTGAAGATCATCCAGGCATTTATTACCCAATGGGCATGACTGCTGAAACAGTTGCAAAAAGATACAACGTTTCCAGGCAAGCTCAGGACGAAATTGCTTTTGAGAGTCAAAAAAGAACTGCAGCAGCACAAGAGGCTGGTAAGTTTGCGGATGAAATTATTCCTATGGCTACCAAAATGATGCTGATGAATAAAGAAACAGGCGATTCAAAAGAAGTGGATTATGTTGTCGATAAAGACGAGTGCAATAGACCTGGAACTACTATGGAAGCTTTGTCTGGATTAAAACCAGTCTTCGATCCTGAAAATGGAACAGTCACTGCTGGAAACTCCTCCCAGTTATCAGATGGAGCCTCAGTAACACTTGTGATGAGTGAAGAGAAAGCCCTTGAGCAAGGACTGAAGCCGTTAGCCTACTTCAGAGGATTTACAACCATGGGTTGTGAGCCAGATGAGATGGGTATAGGTCCAGTCTTTTCAGTGCCGAAGCTTTTAAAAGCTCATAATATGAGCGTTGATGATGTTGATCTATGGGAGCTCAATGAAGCTTTTGCTGTTCAGGTTGCATACTGTCGCGACCAATTGGGCATTTCAATGGATAAACTTAATGTCAATGGTGGCTCCATCTCAATTGGGCACCCATTTGGTATGACAGGTTCTAGACAAGTTGGGCACATCATTCGAGAGCTTCAAAATCAAGACAAGCAATTTGGTGTAGTGACCATGTGTGTTGGCGGTGGAATGGGAGCATCAGGCTTGTTTGAAAGATACCCAAGTTAATATAAATTCAGAATTTGAAATTATTAAGAAGTACCTATCGGGGATAGGTGCTTCTTACCTAGACTCCAGCAGTGTGGAGCTTGCAGGCGGTGATGATTGCGCTGTTCTTGCACCTAAATCCAAGCTCTTAATTAGCACTGATACCTCAGTTGTTGGTGTTCATTTCCTGAAAACTATGCCACCTCAAGCTATTGCGTATCGGGCGGTAAGCACTGCTCTTAGTGATATCGCAGCCATGGGCGGAGCACCCACAGCATTTAACCTCTCATTGAGCATGCCAAGCTTAGATTCTACTTGGATG
>Ga0206131_10000391_pt1 | contig 62448 bp, 45 predicted proteins | sample Helgoland_Spring_FD_148636 | JGI IMG/M metagenome (GOLD analysis project Ga0206131, IMG submission 148636) | Pelagic subsurface seawater microbial communities from Kabeltonne, Helgoland, North Sea - Helgoland_Spring_Bloom_20160517_1 | ecosystem: Environmental > Aquatic > Marine > Epipelagic ... | reverse complement strand
GGTGCTGCCTTTGCTTTAGGGGCTGCCTTTGCTTTAGGGGCTGCCTTTGTTTTAGGGGCTGCCTTTGCTTTAGGGGCTGCCTTTGCTTTAGGGGCTGCCTTTGTTTTAGGAGCAGCCTTTGCTTTAGGAGCAGCCTTTGCTTTAGGGGCAGCCTTTGCTTTAGGGGCAGCCTTTGCTTTAGGGGCAGCCTTTGCTTTAGGGGCTGGTTTAGCTCCACCTGCTTCAGTTGCTGCCTGTTTATCAGTTAGAGCTGCTGCTCTTTCTGCTTTCGTTACAACTAATTCATCAAGAGGTAGTATGTTTACGTATGTTCTATTATTTCTTTTTTTTACGAAAGATACTCTTCCTTCTATCATAGAGTGAAGAGTGTGATCTTTACCTATATCTACGTTTACACCAGGGTGGAATTTTGTTCCTCTTTGTCTTACGATGATACTTCCTGGCTTAGCGTATTGGCCTGCGAATAGTTTTACACCGAGGTACTTAGGATTACTATCCCTTCCGTTGTCCGTAGAACCAACACCTTTTTTGTGTGCCATGATATTTAAATTTTTTACTGAATTGCCGGGTTATCGACTCTTCTATTATTAATTGGTTGTCTTAGTGAAGCTTGATCTTATCCTTTGATAGAGTCGATCTTGATCTTCGTAAATGATTGTCTGTGACCATTCTTTACTTGGTAACCTTTTCTTCTTTTTTTCTTGAAAACGATTACTTTGTCTCCTTTCTGGTGACCTAGAACAGTAGCACCTACAGAGGCTCCACTTATTATCGGCGTGCCTACAGAAGTGTTGTCTCCATTGATCAACATGTGTACGTTGTCAAATGAAACATTATCACCTTCTGATGCTTCTAACTGGTGGACGAAGATTTCCTGACCTTCCTCAACTTTGAATTGTTGACCAGCTATAGTAACGATAGCTAACATAGATTTATGTTTAATGTTAATTAATAAGATTATTTCAAATCGAGTGCAAAAGTAATCTTTATTCCTCTATTCTGCAAACATATTTATTGTTTATTATTAAGGAATAAGTCCCTGTGTATGAACGTTTTCTTTAATTTTTTTCTCCTCTTTTGATAGTGAGATTGATTTTCTTTCCTTCTTTTTTACAAAGATGATTGCTTATCCCTTCTAAGGAATACCATTTTGTAGATCACCAGCCATATTTAACTATCAAATCACTTGCACGTATTTGTGCTTGGATTGAGTTTAGGTAAAGAGTACTTAAAAGGAATAGAATAAGAGTTCATTGCACTTATTGCTTGTAGTTTTTTGAGTTAATGTAGTGAATACTCATAATCTATAGAGTGAGGACAATCCGTTTGCTAATTGAAACTATCCTTGTTGAAGAAATAGAAGAATAATTAAGAAATTTGACTATTGGGAGATAATTGTATTTTGGTATTCTTAAAACTAACATTTCGATGGCACTAAAAAAAGACCTTACACTTACGGGATTGACGATGATAGCGATTGGCGCTTGCATAGGGTCAGGTATATTTGTTACTCCCGCATCCACAATGGAGGCAGTTGGTCATCATGGATGGGTATTGCTGATATGGGCAATAGGTGGATTGGTTACATTTTTGGGAGCGATGACTTTCTCAGAATTGGGTGCTAGATATCCCAAGTCTGGCGGTGTATATGTTTATCTTAAAGAGGCGTATGGTAATATCTTCGGATTCTTATACGGATGGATAATATTGTTGATAGTCAATACTGGAGCATTAGCGGCTTTAGCTACTGTGTTTGCTAATTATGTAGAGTTCTTTGTGGAGTTATCTGCTACATCGAAGTATATTATTTCAATAGGTACTATAATAGGACTGACTTTGATCAATGTAATAGGGGTCAATATATCTCAGATATTTGCAACTGTTTTCACTAGTTTAAAATTGATTGCACTATTGATTATTATTGTAATTGGATTGTACTTTTGGCCTACGACATCTGTGGAGACTAATATGAACCTAATGAGCCATACTCCAGATAACCTATTACAAGGAATCTTGGTAGGTTTTGTAGGTGTATTTTGGTCTTTCGGAGGATGGCATCACGCTACTTATCTTTCGGGAGAAACAAAAAATCCACAAAGAAATGTGCCGAAAGCAATGCTCATAGGAACACTGGCTGTCACTACTGTTTATTTGCTTGTAATTTTCGCTTATATGCAACTTATCTCTGGAAGCGATATGGTTTTATCTGAGAAAATCGCTGGTGATGCTATGGCGCAGGTAATTACTGGTGGGGGTAAGTTGGTTACGATAGCGATTACGATATCGATATTCGGTACGATTGGAATTTATACTATGACTGCGCCTAGGATTTATCATGCTATGGCCAAAGATGGATTGTTTTTCGATAACTTGGCGAAGCTACATCCTAAGTATCACACGCCGTATGTCGCTATGTTACTACAGATGGTTTGGGCTTGTGTTTTGATACTGATTTGGGGGACTTTTCATAACCTAATGACATTCGTCACTTTCATGGATATCATATTCATGGCCTTAGCTACAGGATCTATTTTTATATTCAGATATAGAGATAAAGAGAATGATGTAGAGCCCGCTTATAAATTAGGTGCCTATCCTATTGTACCTATTATATATCTACTAGTGACTATCGCTTTTGTGGTTAATACTTTGATAGCATTGCCTGCGCAGTCTTGGGCTGGGGTAGGGATACTGCTGATAGGGGTTCCTGCTTTCTATTACTTCAAGCGAAATTCTGAAAAAGAAACAAAGCGGTAGACACAACGTGATTAAACTCAGATAATTAGCATTCTTTTTCATATCACCTAATTCAATGATATCTATTACACAAATGCCCGCACTATTCAGTAGTTTTGCAAACAGGTATAATACAACAAAATAAATAACAAGTAAGATGGATAACAACGGAATTGGCGACATCAGCAAATGCCCATTTATGGGTGGTTCTCAAAGCCAAACAGCAGGAAGTGGTACTGCCAATAGAGATTGGTGGCCTAATCAACTCAAACTTAATCTACTTCGTCAGAACTCTGAGAAGTCAGATCCGATGGGTCAATCTTTTGACTATGCAAAGGAGTTTGAAAGTTTAGATTTAGCAGCTATCAAGAGTGATATTGTAGATCTTATGACTACTTCACAAGACTGGTGGCCTGCAGATTACGGTCATTACGGTCCTTTCTTTATACGTATGGCATGGCACAGTGCTGGTACTTACAGAATCTTTGATGGTCGCGGTGGAGCAGGAGCTGGACAACAGAGGTTTGCGCCGCTTAATAGTTGGCCAGATAATGGTAATTTAGATAAGGCTAGATTATTACTTTGGCCAATCAAAAAGAAATATGGAAGAAAGATATCTTGGGCAGATCTAATGATACTTGCAAGTAACTGTGCTCTTGAATCAATGAATTTCGAGACATTTGGATTCGCAGGAGGACGCGAAGATGTTTGGGAGCCAGAAGATGACGTGAATTGGGGAACTGAAAGAGAATGGTTAGGAGTCAATAGATATGGAGAGAATAGGTCACTTGAGCAACCACTGGGAGCATCACATATGGGACTTATATATGTCAATCCTGAAGGACCAGAAGGTAATCCAGACCCTATAGCAGCTGCGCATGATATAAGAGAGACTTTTGGCCGAATGGCGATGAATGATGAAGAGACAGTGGCATTAATAGCTGGCGGTCATACATTTGGTAAGGCTCACGGTGCCGGCCCAGATAGCCATGTAGGAGTAGAGCCAGAAGGGGGGAACATAGCAGATCAAGGTCAAGGTTGGTTAAGCACATTCAATTCGGGTAAAGGTGCAGACACTATTACTAGTGGACTTGAAGGTGCATGGACGACGACTCCAGCGAAATGGAGCCATGATTACTTTAAGCACTTGTTTGATTATGAGTGGGAACTAACAAAAAGCCCTGCAGGGGCACACCAGTGGACTCCAAAAGATGGTGCAGGAGCAGGTACTGTTCCAGATGCGCATGATCCAGCAGTATCACACGCACCATTTATGCTGACTACAGATCTGTCTATGCGTATGGATCCAGCTTACGAGAAGATATCAAGAAGATTCTACGAGAATCCTTCTGAGTTTGAAGATGCATTTGCAAGGGCATGGTTTAAATTAACTCATAGAGATATGGGGCCAGTAAATCGTTATCTTGGAACAGAAGTCCCGTCTGAAGAACTGATATGGCAAGATCCTCTACCTGAAGGGGGTAATGATGTGAGTGAAGCAGACGCAGCAGCTCTTAAGAATTCTATTCTTGCAAGTGGACTATCTATCTCAGAATTAGTATCTACAGCATGGGCTTCAGCATCTACATTCCGTGGATCAGATAAGCGTGGTGGTGCTAACGGAGCAAGAGTAAGATTAGCTCCTCAGAAAGATTGGGTAGTGAATAACCCAAATCAACTATCTAAAGTAATATCTACCCTAGAGGGAATCCAAAGTGCGTCAGACACTGCAGTATCTCTAGCAGATCTCATAGTACTCGGTGGATGTGCTGCAGTAGAGCAAGCAGCAAAGAATGCTGGATACAATGTATCTGTGCCTTTTACAGGAGGTAGAGTAGATGCTACACTAGAGCACACTGATGTAGAGTCATTCAGAGCATTAGAGCCAGTAGCAGATGGATTTCGTAATTATGTAAATCGTAGACATACACTTACTGCAGAAGAATTACTAGTAGACAAAGCTCAGTTACTCTCATTGACAATTCCAGAAATGACTGTGTTAGTTGGAGGTATGAGAATGTTAGATACGAATTTTGATGGATCAAAGCATGGAGTATTTACATCAGAAGAGGGAAAGCTTACTAATGATTTCTTTGTAAATCTATTGGATCTTACGACGACTTGGAAAGCTACATCTGAAGCGGATAAAGAATTTGAAGGTCGTAATCGTATGACTGGAGATTTTCAATGGACAGGAACTAGAGCAGATTTGATTTTTGGTTCCAACTCAGAATTAAAAGCTATCGCAGAGGTATATGCCACTGATGATGCCAAGGAAATGTTTGTTACTGATTTCGTAGCTGCATGGAATAAAGTGATGAATCTTGATAGATTTGATCTCTCATAGTTATTAGACGCAAAAATAAATAGTAAGAGGCTATCCTGTTAAGGATAGCCTCTTTTATTTTGTGCAGAAGATTGAGCTCAAAAATTACTTATTGGTATTTTTACGCTGACCTTTATATCCATACATTTCTTGTATCTTGCCTTGATGAATAGCGACCAACTTATCCACGACTTACTTTATAGGTCAGTTTACAGGATATACGAGGATAAAGAATTGGATAGTAGATCTAAGATGAAAGCGCTCTTTCATCTATTCACTATGTTACTGGAGGAAGCTACTAAGGATGAGGAAGTCAGTTTCACTACATTATTTTCAAGGATCGCTTATACAGGCTCTGTACACCAGTTAGAATCACAGTTGCTATACTATCTACATACTTTTCGTAGAGCTAATGAGCAGAGTAAGCTTACCGAAGATAATATCTTGCACTACTTAGACCTAGGATGCTATGTAATCAATACAACTACAGCCGCTGTATGGGAACCGAAAAATGAGAAAGAGTTTGATCTGCCAGCGGAGGCGATTCAGTTTTTTAGAAGGGAGCAACGAGATGTGGTCCAGTTTAGACCGCTGATAGAGTGTCTTGTGACGGCGGTAGATATAGATGCATTTACATTGGATTTTATCGATGAATCCGATGGATCTATAATAGAGAAAGCTTACTTCGATATCTCTGATAAGAATGAAATATTTAATAGAAATATACAGGCGCTGAATAAATTTTATGAGATGCCGATTCATGCTAACCTTGTAGATATAGAAATATTGGCAGATGGTAAGTATATACCTAAGGCATTAGTCATTAAACCAGATCATTTGGTAGATGTTACTGCGGTGGCAGAGACATTTAAGTACTACGGTACCGATGCGCTATTGTATATGGTCAACAAGTTTCGACAAAAAGAATCATCTCCTCCTCTCATGATTGGTAATATTGCTAATTACTTTCTGGATGTGTTGGTGTCCAATCCAGATACAGTTTACAAGGAATTAGAACCTATGATTTTTCATATGTCTCCAATCGAATTTACCTTATATGATGACCAGACGGTAGTCGATATCTTACGTAAGATTGAGATCCATTTTTTGCATTTGCAGAAAGTGGTCAAAGAAGATTTTGTTAGACATAATATAGATCGATCCAAGAGTTATTTAGAGCCATCATTTCTGAGTAGAGCTTATGGTCTCCAAGGAAGACTAGATATGTTGCACTTCGACGAATCTACTCAGAGATACGATATCATAGAATTGAAGAGTGGTAAACCATTCAGAACGAATACTTATGGACTTAATAATAATCATTATGTGCAGACGCTTCTCTATGATCTATTGATCAAATCTGCTTTTGGATCAAAGTTAAAAATCAATAGTTATATACTTTATTCTGCCTTGGATATGGATCAATTAAGATATGCTCCACCAGTAAAGGCACAGCAGTATGAAGCGATGCGAATCAGGAATGACCTCATGACGCTAGAGCAAAATCTAGGAAATACACATCTGCCTGAGAGCAATGTTCTGTCCTACCTAAAGCTAGATCACTTTCCTAAGGCTAGTGGATATGATAAGAAAGCCGTAGAAGAATTCGAAAAAGTATATGCTAATTTAGATATAGTCGAGAAGGCATATCTAGAGCATTATGTAGCCTTTATTGCTAGAGAACAATCTCTATCTAAAACAGGGGAACATGGACTCAGTAATAGGAATGGACATGCAGCGCTTTGGCTAGAAAATATGGAAGAGAAAGAAGAGCGATTTGCCATATTGAATAATCTTCAAGTAATCAAGAACGATGCGGAGAATGACCCTCCGACTCTAGTATTGAAAAGAGGACTTAAGACTAACCCTTTGGCTAATTTTAGAAAAGGGGATATCGCAATATTATATCCAGTTGATGAATCGTTGCGTGGGGTACTGAGCAATCAAGTATTTAAATGCACGGTGCTGGAGATCGATGAGCACGAGGTGACTATTAGGCTGCGTAGTCAGCAATATAATCATGGTATATTTCGCAAGTATGCACACTGGAATATAGAAGAAGATAATATGGATAGTGGCTTCAATACGATGTATAGAAGTCTGTATAAGTTCTGCATCTCTCCAAAGCCATATCGAGAATTGATACTAACCAAGGCAGCTCCTAAAGTGGCGGTGCAAGGGCCATCAGTCGAGATAAGTGAGTTGACAACAGAGCAAAATCAGGTTCTCAATGAGATGATTGGTGCCAAAGATTATTATCTGCTTTGGGGGCCTCCAGGTACTGGGAAAACTAGTGTAATGCTGCGACATCTTGTAGAATATATCTCCCAGGAACAAAAGCAAAACGTACTTGTACTGGCATATACTAATAGGGCTGTGGATGAAATCTGCGCATCTCTAAAGAGCATCAGTCCAGAGGATGAGAATCTATTTATAAGGATTGGTAGTAGTTACTCCTGTGGCGAAGAATATAAGTCAACATTGCTTAGAAAGCGAATAGTAGGTATGAATAGAAGATCGGAGATATCGAAGCTTATTTCTAATACTAATTTGTATGTAAGTACAGTATCGAGCATCATCAATAGAACAGATCTCCTTAAGATGAAGCAGTTTAATACGATCATAATAGATGAGGCATCGCAGATATTAGAGCCTATGTTAATTGGATTATTGTCTCATGTTAAGCGATTTATTTTGATAGGTGATCACAAGCAATTACCCGCGGTTGTGGTCCAAGGTGAGTCTAAGACTAAGGTAGCAAATGAGGTATTGATAGAGCGTGGAATAGTAGATCAGAGGATGTCATTGTTTGAGCGATTATATCTAAGGTGTCATGAGCAAGGATGGGAGCATGTCATAGGTATACTTTCTCAGCAAGGTAGGATGCATAAGGATATCATGAAATTTCCCAATCATTATTTTTATGATGATCAACTATCATTGCTTTCTAAGCTGACAAGGTTATCTGCTGAAAAATCATATCTTGACAGTGATGCGCATCCATGGATAAGTGAGCGATGTATATACATTGATACTCCTATCGATAGTTATTACAGCTGGAAGACTAACGATCCAGAAGCTAAGCTGACTAGACGACTCATAGAAATCTATCAGTCAGAGTTTATAAGTAATAATTTATTGCTAACCGACGGATCTCTCGGAGTCATAACACCCTATCGTGCACAGATCGCTATGATCAAGGAAGAAATCAAGGATATGGATCGTGTAGAGACGAACAAAATTACTATTGATACTGTAGAAAGATATCAAGGAGGAGCACGTGATATTATTATTATATCATTATGTACCAATAAGTTGAGTCAATTAGACTCTTTAGTATCATTATCATCGGAAGGTGTAGATCGCAAGCTGAATGTAGCATTAACCAGAGCTAAAGAGCAGATCATCATATTGGGCAACAGAAAAGTACTTTCAGATAATCCTACTTATTTGAAATTGATTGATAGTTATTTTCAACTTAATTATGATGATGTAATTAATAGTATAGTTTAACTGATTGTACGATTTTATAATTTATGTAAATCGAATTTGTAGCAAAGAAAAAGAGGCATGACATTAAGTTATAAACTTCATAGGTTTAGATTTTAGTTTTAAGGAAGCATAAGTTTGTAGTATATAGGTTTAGTCGGAAAGTAGAGTCTAATTTCTGATATCTTTTTTGAAATAAATTTCTTCTGAAATGGATGTTATACAAAAAGCAATAGTACGATATAAGGATAAGTACAATATCACAATTAGAGAAGTGAAGAAAGATGAAGGTAGAGTCATTATAGAAATATCGCAAGACAAAACTCTTGACAATAAATATCTGAGTGCTCAAGAATTAAGAGAAATTGCAAAATCACTTTTTGTTTCTGTTCACGATAATTTTCATATTGGTGCCATTGAGTATGTCCCGTTAGCTCACGATAAGGTAGATTTCAAATGGCTCAAAGCACAATTGGCTGATCATTCTATGAAGATCAAAACTTTGGCCAATACATTAGGTATAAGAAAATCTATTATTGCTGACCATCACTCCGGAAATAAAAGGATTACTAATGAAGAGCAAGCGATGTATTATTACTTTTTCAAAAGTATGTAGCTATTCTTAATGAATAGAAAATATGTTATTATTTTATTTTAAAGATGTGATCTAGAAGATTTTTACATTCCTAATCTATTCCAATAAATTTATGAGTCTGTAGACTAAGTTTCCATTGCGGATAACGCATGCAATACTCGACGCACTTGGAAATATGTTCTGCTTGAGACTCATCATCAAGAGGTTGTAGATAGTAGTGTTCAAAATCTAAATGAGAATATTGCTCTGGATCATTTTCTAGCTGCGGATAGACAAGCTTAAGTTCGTTACCGTAGGTGATGATGATTTTAGAGTCTGCCTTTGGACTGACACATATCCAGTCGATGTCATTGGCTAGCTCTACAGTGCCATTAGTCTCTATTGCGATTTGGATATTAGCGTCATGTAAGAAGTCTACTAACGCTTGGTCCAGCTGCAATCCAGGCTCTCCACCTGTACATACTATAAATGGATGCTGCATCATATCAGTTGGCCATAGATCATATATTATGGCGGATAGTTGTTCTGCGGTATACTTACCACCGCGCTCGCCATCTGTACCCCAAAAGTCCGTATCGCAGAATTTGCATATAGCCTTGTGGCGATCTTCTTCTCTACCACTCCATAGATTACATCCGCTGAATCTTACAAATACAGCAGGTTTACCTGTATGGTATCCTTCGCCTTGTATAGTATAGTATATCTCTTTGACTTTGTACATATTGTTCAAGGTAGGTTTTTAGAGGTGAAGATAGTCTAATGTATGATTATATCACATTCGGTAAGTACCGTAATACAACAGTGCTATTCTATTTAGATCTGAAGTGTGAGAGAGGGTAATGGAGATTATCAGAAAAGTTAGAACCTAATTCTTGATCTTATCAAATAGTATAACAATCAACTTTAGTGAGAGAAAAATAGTAATAAATATAGCAAATAGCTTTATTTCGTTTTTAAGCTTTCGCAAAATCCAAAAGTGCGAGAGAGGGGTACTCTATATACTTAGCTTCACTGGCTAATACTTTGATTCCCCCTATTTACTAAAAAAAGTGATGTACTATTAGGGGAGCTATATTAGACAGGAGGTCAAAAATGACCTCCTGTTTAACTATTAGTAATTATTCAGAAATCCAAAATAAAAAAAGTTAACTCTCCTCTTTGAAAAGATTGAAAAATGTACTTTTATTTAGTTTTTATGAGTTTTATCGATTGACTTTCAACCTTCAATAGATATACGTTAGGAGGTAATGAAGATAAATCGATTGTATTAATTTGAGTGTTCAATTTACCACTAATTACTAATTCACCAATTCCATTGTATATCCTAAAATCATTACCTTTTGGAAATTTTATTTCAATGTTAAGCGTCTGATTAAAAGGATTTGGAAAAACCTTATAATTTTCAGCTTCTCCATTATTTTCGTTGATAGATAAAGCTGTACAATCTATTAATCCATTTATATCGTAACGTGAAACAAATTGCCAAATCTCTTCGCTTGCATCGATCGTCATATTCCCAAAACTTCCAGGCCAATCATGCCCTCCTCCTATCACCTTTAATTCCTCCACATAGGCACAACCTGATTCAGTAGACCAAGTATATCGCTCTACAGAGGGGCTTACAGTATTCATGGTTGCATTTGTATTGCAAAGATTATGGGTTGCCCAATAACTATGTGTTGCTGCTGCAGAAAGATAATATTCTATTCCAAGATATGTAATTCCATTGTATGGAGAAGTTATGTCATCCGTACCAAGTATTGAAAGAATTCCAGTGGGATGCACCGGAAAGCAAAAACTATCTGGATTGGCTTGCATGGTTCTAGCTACTGGAGCTATAGCTGCAATTTTGTTATTGAGTTTACAAGCAAGCTCAAAGGACATATCACCTCCTAAAGAATACCCACAAGCATATATTCTGTTTTGATCTATTTGGTAATTACTAGCAATCCTATCTATCAATGAACTAATAAAGGGCACATCATCAAAAGTGCCTGGGACTTTAGGAATCCAGTTGAAAGAGTTTCCATCACTTGGGTCTGGGCGTGCTTGAGGATAAACAACAATAAAGTTTGCCGTATCAGCGATAGGACTCATATCTGCGATAGCAATATGAAAAGCAATATTGCCACCACCTCCATGGAAATTGAACAATAAAGGAATACTGGTAGTTCCATCATAACTTTCTGGAACATAGATGCTATATTCTCTTGTTAAGCCATCATACTCTATAGTTTCGCCAATGTATCCTTGAGCGAAGCTCACATGAATAGTAGTAATAAATATTAAGACTGAAATAAGTCCTTTAGTTGTTATTATTCTAAAATTATGCTTCATTTTATATTGTTTTATAAGTCAAATATAAAATACGTGATTCTAATATTTCTCCAAAATTGAGTAAAGCTGAAAAAATGAAGCCTGAAGTAGTCTTATTTGAATTTTAAATTTCTATTTCGATTTGCCAAGCAATGTTCCTATTTGGATTTTTTGTATGATCGCTAACTAATTGTATATATTACGTTTTAATGTACTATATACTTTGTTATGGGGTTTTTATTTATTGGTCATAAAATTCAGAAACAATAAAAACAGCAATTTTTTGTTTGAAATCTCTTCTTGATCTAGAGTGAAATATTCTGCTGATAATAACATCAAAAAATGCTATTGCAAGAAAAATTTCAATTATTGGAGTGGGTTGTGTACAAATTATTCCCAAGGAATCATCGAGCTACTTCCTTCAAAATTAGAGGAAGTTTACACTCGTTACTTAAGTATTATTCGGTAAGGAGAAATGGATATCGTCCAAGGTAAGTGGAACGTCAATAGAAGAAGTTGTGCTGCAACTTTGATTAATAGGGGGGAGACCTATATTACTCTCCATAGAAAGCAGTTAATCTTTACATTCAAAATTGCAAAGAATGCTAATATTGTAACGCCAATGGTCAATTCATCTGGCATTGAATGTGATACATTAGATATAAATTATATCATACTTTAACTGAAACCAAAGAATTGTTCTTCAGTTTTCTCTTCAACACTTTAGCCAAATTCCTTAATGGAGCTCTATAACTTTCCGAAATTTCTTAAGAAGTTTATTCCATTGTTTGACTTGGCTTTTTAAGTAAAGGCTACCATAAAGAATGCAGCAGAGAAGATAAAAGTGAAAATTATTTTAGCTTTCATAATTCGTACAGTGTTGTTAAAATTTAAAATAAAAGAGTAATAAGTATAAATATGTAGATTACATATTATAATTATATCAAATATGATGCTAGGTTTTTTAAGTCATTAATTTTTATATCTGCTTCTATCTCTGTATTGTTACCATCGAGTACTAATACTGTCGTCATATTTAATCTCTTACCAAATTCCATATCACTTAATGTATCACCTACCATAATGCTCTTTTGAAAGTCGATATTTGGAAATTCCTCTTTTGCTTGCAAGGCCATCCCAGGATTAGGTTTGCGACATACGGGTTCAAATACGGCGAGTTGAGGACAGTAATATATCTGATCTATGCGGCCATGTGCAGCGTTGATACCATCCATCATGAAGTCGTGCACAAGTTTTAGTTCTTCATGTGTCATAATCTCTTTGTCGATACACTGCTGATTAGTTACGATTACAACAGTATCGAATAGTGGGGAAAGCTTAAAAATACCCTCTAAGGCATTGGGTAAAAACTCGAATTCGCCAATATTTTTGACGTAATCATCTTTGAGCCTACGATTGATAGTGCCATCACGATCAAGAAATAAAGTCCAAGATGAATCTATAGCTAGTTTGTTATGCATGTAGTTAAAACTTACTTCCATGTACATTTAGTTCAAACCGAACTGGTTTTGGCAAATAAATTGAATACGAATACGTGGCTGTGGAATGATATGACCAGTATAATTGTATTCATCAGAGTTATATTAGAATATTCGAAGTAGAAAAGTATCTATGTATTGTAGATTCAATCAGTTCATCGAAAAATTCAAATAATAAATGTCTACCAAGTTTTAGCCATTTCTTATGGTTATAATTAACTATTGAGCAAATAAAAAAAGGCTTTCCTTTTTACAGGTCAGCCTTTACACTAATTTTGCTTTTTAATCATGGAGATAGGTATCACTATCTCTTAACTCTCAATCACCTATTAGGCATTAAAAGAAGTACCGCATCCACAGCTTTCGGAAGCATTAGGATTGTTGAATGCAAAGCCTCTGTTGTTGAGTCCGTTCAACCAGTCTACTTCCATGCCTAATAAATAGATACCATGGGACTTTTCCATAAATACTTTTATACCATTACTATAAGTAACAGTGTCTTTCTCCTTTTGCACGTCAAATCCTAAAACGTAGCTAAATCCACTACATCCTCCACCTTTTACACCTACACGTAGACCGTACTCCTTAGGAACGTTTTGCTCGTTCATGATTCGCTTCAATTGGACTACAGCATCGTCAGTCAATACGATTGATGATGTATTTACTGCTTTATCTATTACTTCACTCATAGTATTAATGTTATCTATTTCTGCTAGTTCTAACGTATATTACCTAGCATAGTTCTATTAATAAAAACAAATATAAGGTAGAAAGTTGGAATAGGGACATTTTTAGATGTCAGTATTTATTCTCGGTACTTTGTTTCAAGTCTTAGTATTGTAGTCATTAAGGTGGAATTGATGCAAAATTATATTTCAAGTCCTTAAAAAAAATCTACATTCTCTTGATTAAAGATGCTTCCTTACATCAATCCAAGGTATTCCAGCAGCATCAGCGGCTTCCATCCCTTTCTCTCCATCTTCAAACACTAGACAGTCTTTTGGATCTATGCCTATATGTGTAGTTCCTTTGAGCCATATTTCAGGATGTGGCTTTGGATTGTCAACATCATCAGCAGATACTACTAGATCAAAACAATCTAAAATCTCAGCATCTTGTAAGGCTCCTATTGCATTAATTCTGCTTGATCCAGTACCTATTGTCATAGGTATCTTTCCATAATAGTGTCTTACGATCTGGATGATCGGTTCGATTTTTTTGATCGGACCAGCATTAGCTTTCAGTTTTCTGTACGTCGACTGCTTCAGCTTTGTGAAATCATCAGTATTAATCTTCCAGTCATTCTCAGATGCTAATTTCACTATTAGCTGTCGAGTCGGTATTCCTGCATTGATTTGTATCATCTCTGGAGTGATAGGTAATCCATAATGAGTTCCTGTTTGTACCCAAGCATCTATATGTATCTGCATATTATCTACTAGCGTACCATCGAGGTCAAATAGTAATGCCTTCACTTCATTGCCAATCTCTATACCACAGCTAAATTTCATATTCTTTATTTAGGGCAAATGTATTGATTCTGTTGTTAACAAGTGTAAAACCGTTTATCAACTAAATTTCAATTTTTAACCGTGGCCTAATTCTAGGGCGAAAGTGAACTTTCGCCAAGCAATTGATAAAAAATCTCAATTATGCCATAGCGCACATTCTACTTATACCATCTAATCAACTACCTTAGCCACTATTATTAAACGTAATTACATTAAGTGGAAACATTCTTAGAAATACTCAAATACTCAATACCTGCGCTAATCGTATTCGCTACCATATATACTATCATGAAAAAGTATATGGATAATCAATACGCCCTAGAATCGCTAAAATTCCGTCAAGGACAAAACCAAGATATACTACCTCTCAAGCTTCAAGCCTATGAGCGACTTATGTTGCTATGCGAACGTATCTCTATTCCTAATTTGACATACAGGTTGGCTAATAAAGACATTAGTAAAGAGCAGTTGCAGACTGCCATGATGATTGCCATACAGCAAGAATATGAGCATAATTTGACTCAACAGATCTATGTATCAGATAAGCTCTGGGATATTATCAATCTAGCTAAAGATCAGACGATTCAACTGATCTCCAAGGCATCTGAAGGTATGCAAGCTGGAGATCCTCCATCAATGCTTTTAGAAAGAGCTAATAGAATCATCGATAGTATGAATATGAATCCATTGGAGCAAGCTAAGGCTGCTATCAAGGAAGAGATCAAACAATTACTCTAATCACTCAGAATAACATTGCTATATGATTGCTGTTAAAAGATTATTATACTTATCCATCGCTGTAGTACTTCTCAGCGGATGCTCCAAGAAGCAATATGTGCACGTTGCCGATATCGATACGGACTATATTAGAGTCAATAGGTATTCCGCTAAAGAAGATAAAAAGGTAAAAGATATGATCTCACCATACAAAGAGCAGCTTGATGCTGAGATGAATGTCGTATTAGGGGTTCTAGCAGAAGATATGGTAAAGTCAAAACCTAATTCTAATCTTGGAAACTGGTTTGCAGATTTGTTACAGACCACTGCCAACATAGAGTTTGATGGATACGTAGACTTTGCAGTACAAAACTATGGAGGACTAAGAGTACCAGTAGTCGCTAAAGGAGATCTTACGGTGGGAGACATTTACGAAGTGATGCCATTTGATAATAAGTTAGTGGTACTTAATCTGACTGGAGAGAAAACACTAATGCTGCTCAATCGTATTGCAGATTACGGTGGATGGCCTATCAGTAGCAACTTGACATTTGCTATTGAAGATGAAAAAGCAACGGATATTATGATTAAAGGTGAATCATTCGATATCAAAAAATCTTATCGAGTAGCCTTACCTGATTATACGGCCAATGGAGGAGATAGATGCACTTTTCTCATGAAGGAACCGCAAGAAGATAATGATAAAATGATCAGGGATTTAGTCATAGAGTATTTCCAAAATAATCCACCATCGGACCCAATAGTTGCTCCAACAGGAATAAGGATTAGGTAAACCCAATTCCAGCTTTAAAAAAAACAAATTCTAATAGGTAACCATCACATCATGAATAGAAGAGTATTTATACAAAAAGCAGGACTAGGATCACTTGTAATGAGCAGTGGAGCATTTCCATTGATGGCGATGCACGATCCTAATATTGCTCGACTTACTATATTACACACTAATGATGTACATAGTAGGGTAGAAGCATTTCCAATGGATGGTGGGCGTAACGCAGGTCAAGGAGGAGCGTCGAGGAGAGCCTCGCTAATAAAGAAAATAAGATCCAGAGAAGAGCATATATTGTTACTTGATGCTGGAGATATATTTCAAGGGACTCCATATTTCAATTATTTCGGTGGTGAAATAGAGATGAAGCTGATGTCAGAGATGGGCTATGATGCAGCGACTATTGGTAATCATGATTTTGATGGCGGGATAGATGGCTTAGAAAAGCAACTCAAGCACGCTAACTTCGATATGTTAATCGCTAACTATGACTTCTCTAATACAGTCTTGAAGGGAAAAACAAAGGAATATCGAATCTGGCAAAAAGGTGAGATAAAAGTAGGTGTATTAGGTGTAGGTATAGCCTTAAATAGCTTAGTGCCAAAAGCATTATATAAAGATACTATCTACAGTGATCCAATATCCAATGCAAATCGAATAGCCAATATCCTCAAAAATGATGAGAAGTGTGATTTAGTGATTTGTCTCAGTCATATGGGATACAATTACAAGAGTGAAAAGCCATGCGATACAAAGTTAGCGACCAATAGTAAAGATATAGATATCATCATTGGTGGTCATACACATACGTTTATGGATGAGCCAGATGTACGCAAAAATCTGAATGGAGAAGAAGTAATTATCAATCAAGTAGGCTGGGCTGGACTAATGTTAGGTAGGCTAGAAGTAATGATAGAGAAAGGTAAAAACAAGAAGTGTATTACATGTAGGAATAGCTATATACGATAAAGATTGATAATTGATTCAAGTAATGATGCAGAAACGCATAGTTGGAAATTTGAATCAAATAATTGCCTCGTACTAATCAGTATCGTGAATGATAATGATTTAAAACTTTTATCTCTAAAATCATAGGTAACAACTAATCATCAATGTTTTGTTTGATGGCCGTACTTGTTAACATTACACTCGTCGATGGTTCTTGTCGGAGTCAATAGATTATACATTTCAAAATAAAATTGCGTTTAACTCTAATATTTATTTAAGTCACAATACATTCTTCCCAATTAGATAACTCATGCGGTTTACAAGGATAATTGGCATTTGTTACAACAATCTAAAGAAAGAGAAAAAAGACTCATATTAGGATTATTAACAAATTAAATATTTTTTTCAAGTATAATTTGCTCCCATTCAAGGATGTGGATAACTAAGTTGAAAAGATATTCATATTGTTGAAATTCAACATGTTAGATGACTTTTATTTTTTTGCAAAAAAGAAGATCGGATACTATTATGTCTGCTAAAAAAGAGACACTTTTGTCAACCAACTATAAAGAAGTCTCTCAGATTATATTGGAAAGAAATATAACATACTGACCAATCTGGAGTGAAAAGACCTGATTAATTCAGGCATGAAGTGATCTTGTGTATTGAAGTTTTTTATTTAATCAACTTCTTAACGTGTTATCCCTCATTACCACGATTTACAGTCTAGGTAATGCTCACGATCAAGATTCTTGATGAACATATTTTTTGAGACCGTTATTTTTATAAGCAATACGAATGATAAAAGATCCCGATATCGTCTGGAATAATTGTCTTACCATCATAAAGAAAGACATCAATCCACAGAGTTACAAAACTTGGTTTGAGCCTGTGAAAGCAGTGAAATTTAAAGATAATATTTTAAGCATTCAAGTGCCTAATAAGTTCTTTTATGAATGGCTAGAGGAGCACTACGTGAAAGAGCTAAAAAAAGCAATCACTGCTGAGATAGGTGGTGATGCAAGACTCGAGTATCAAATATTAGTTGATAATCATCGCAAGATTGGACGAAATGCAGCTACAGCAGATCAATCTCCAGTACCTGGTGCTTTTGAGTCAGAGAGAATCAAAAATCCATTCGTTATTCCTGGTATTAAGAAACTTAATATAGATCCACAACTCAATGCTGAATATACCTTTGATACATTTATAGAAGGAGAGTGTAATAAACTCGCACGATCGGCAGGTAAGGCTATAGCCGCTAAACCAGGAGGCACGGCTTTCAACCCACTATTTATATATGGAGATGTAGGCTTGGGTAAGACGCACCTAGCTCAGGCTATTGGTAGTAGTGTGATTTCCCAGTTTAAAGATAAGCAAGTATTATACGTTACTTCCGAACGATTTACCAATCAGGTGATCCAAGCGATCAAAAATAATGGAGTTAACGACTTTATGAATTTCTATCATATGATAGATGTTCTTATAGTCGACGATATACAGTTCTTAGCGAATAGGCCAAAGACTCAAGAGATTTTCTTTAATATATTCAACCAATTACACCAAGGCGGGAAACAGTTGATACTCACATCTGACAGACCTCCGAAAGATCTTAAGGACGTAAATGATAGATTGATTTCGAGATTTAAGTGGGGATTATCTGCGGATCTGACTACACCTGATTATGATACTAGATTGGCGATATTTGATCGCAAGATGGTCTTTGAAGGAGTAGAGCTACCTAACGATGTAATAGAGTATGTATGTTATCACATACGTAACAATGTACGTGAACTCGAAGGCGTACTCGTGTCGCTAGTGGCACAGAGCACACTAAACAAAAGAGAAATAGATATCATTCTAGCAAAAGAAGTCATTGCTCAGTTTATTAGTCAAGTAAGTAAAGAAATTACTGTTGTTAATATTAAGCTATTAGTTGCGGACTACTTCAATCTACCAGTTGAGAAGTTACACAGTAAGACTCGTAAGCGTGCAATCGTATTAGCAAGGCAGCTATCAATGTATTTAGCTAAAAATTTCACTAATAGTTCTTTAAAGGCTATCGGTAGTGAATTTGGAAACAGAGACCACAGCACGGTTATCTACTCAGTAAAGGCTGTTCAAGATATGATGGATACAGACCTAGTATTTAAGGATACAGTAGCAGATTTAGAGAAGCAAGTGCAGCTCAATCTTGTGTCTTAAGCAAATTGAGAAAAAGTAAACAAAAAAATAAAAGAGGCTTATCAGTTACCGATGAGCCTCTTTTATTTTATAGACTGCTCTAAAATATAGATTATTACCTTATTTGATTTTATTGGACTCTGAGCCCCAGAGTTTTATTTCCAAAGAAGACCTCATTTCTGTCACGGTATATGTACCTATTGTGATCTCTAAACGTAAAATTGCTGACTGAATCTAAAACCAAATCTCCTGAGCTAGACGGTACGTGTTAGCGTGAGCGTCAATAATATCAACGATACGAGGACTGTATCCACCACCCATACTAATAGCAACAGGCAGATTGTTTTTTTTGCATGTTTCTAAGACGATTTTATCTCGCTCTTTGCAACCTGGTATGCTTACAGAAAGTCTACCCAATTTGTCTGATTTTAGAATATCTACACCACTTAGATAGAATACAATATCGGGCTCTACTTCGTCTATCAGGCGAGGGAGTATATCTCTAACTGTTTTGAGATACAGAGCATCTTCAGTTTTATCTGGTAAAGCGGTATCAAGATCAGAATTTTCTTTGCGAGTAGGGTAGTTACGCTCACCATGCATGGACCAAGTATAGACTCGATTGTCACCTTCAAATATCTTGGCAGTACCATTCCCTTGGTGTACATCTAGATCGACTACTAATGCCTTTTTAATTTTTCCAGTGGCCAATAAATTATGTGCAGACAATGCGATATCATTATATATACAGAAGCCTTCACCGTGATCTGCAAATGAATGGTGCGTTCCTCCTGCTATATTCATCGCTACACCATGCTCCATTGCATACTTAGCGCATTGGAGTGTTCCGTTTGCGATATGTCTCCCTCTTTGTATCAAAAGAGGTGTCATAGGAAAGCCTATAGCTCTTATTTCCTTAGCGGATAGCGTTTGATTTTTTAGCTTGTCTAGAAATTCAGCAGTATGTGTAAGCAATAATTGCTCATCACTTAATGGCTCTGGATGGAAAAATTGATCTTGGCTTACAGTACCTTCATAAATAAGTTGCTCAGGTATTAGCTCATACTTAATCATAGGAAACCTATGTTTTTCAGGTAATGGATATTTGTAGATAGGACTATAGGCAATCTTAAGCATCTGTTAGTATAAAGTTCGCTTTTATAACAGATTTACTTTACAATGGTTACATCACCATAGAATGGTTTGATTACATCATTTTCTAATACTTCGATAAAGTATACAAAAACGCCAGAATTGAGTTCTTGACCTTTGAATGTTCCGTCCCACCCTTGACCTATTTCCGTGGTATAATTTTCTTTGCGGAATATCTGATTTCCCCATCGATCATATATTGTCATTGAGATTATTTGGCTACTTCCAGCAATACCTGGGATAATATAAAATATGTCATTGCTGCCATCTCCATTAGGACTAAATACATTAGGAATATTATATGTAGGTATTACAGGTGTTTCTTCTGCCATCACTAGGATTGAAAGAGTGACTTCACATCCTACTCCATAGTTGATAGTTATATTATAATCTGTGTCCTCGATTACTACAAAAGTCGGGTTAAGGCAATCATTACAACTTAGCCCATTTTCAGAAGACCAAGTAATTGAATTAATCTCATCTATAGATATGCCAGTAACAAAAATCTGATTGCCGATTATTTCTGAGGATAAGATAGGAGTATTGAATTCCGTAATTAAATATGTTACTATAGTTTCACATCCATCTGTATCTATAAAGTCCAACTGGCCTGTTTCTGATAACCCTGTTATTGTATAAGGAAATTCGGTTATTTCGATAACGGCACCTCCAGATTGCTCGTAAAAGAATGGTGCTACGCCACTAATATTTGTGATTACTACTTCGCCTTCTGAATTATTACAATCGGGTTGTATTATAGAACTCGTAGCTGTAATTCCTTCAAAATTCAATTGTATATTTGTTAAACTATCGCATCCGTTACTTGCTCCGTTGGCAATTAATTCTATTCCATTAGGATTCTCAATATTATAAGTATTTCCGTTGATAGATAGCTCATAATTTTGATCGCAACTAGAGTTGATAAAATTGCCTTCTGGTATGTCTAGTAATGTCAAACTTATGTTAACAATACTATCGCATCCGTTGCTTGATTGTCCTGCAAATATTTCTGTTCCGACCAGTTGATTTTGGTCGTACGTGCTACCATTTACTATTATAGATTCACCTGGGCAGATTGAGCTATCTTCTAATCCCAATGCTGTGTCAAGGAAAGTAATATCAACGATGACTGTACTATCACATCCATTAGCAGATCCACCTACTATTGTTTCACTTCCTGTTGGACTATTGATATCGTAAAGTATGCCATTCACAGTGATACCATATGTAACATCACAAGTAGTAGTGGTCTCAGTTCCTATTTCTGTAGTAAGAAGTGTGAGATTGACATTGATAATACTATCGCATCCACCAACACTACTTCCTATTAGTGTATCAGATCCAATCAGATTGTTTTGATCGTATATTATACTATTAAAAATAAGTATTTCACCCTCACATATATTTTCTACAATATCATTGACACTAGCATCGCCGAACATTAAATCTATAATTACAGTACTATCGCATCCATTGACAGATCCACCAAAGAATATGAAATCTCCAGATGGATTAGTTTCATCATATACAGTACCACCAACAGTAATAGACTGGCCAGTGCATAAGGTAGTGTTGATTAGGCTTGTCGCCGGATCTTTTATATCCAGATTTATAAGGATAATACTATCACATTGTCCAGCTCTAGGAATAATAATTTCTCCGGTAGGGTTACTCGCGTTATATACTTGCCCGTCGTAAGTAACTGATTCGTTGACACAGATAATATCATTGACTAATAGAGTATCTTGTAGTCCTATTACAAATGTATCTGGAATTTCCGTAATATTTGTAAAGCAGTCTTCTCGTATTACTGAGGTTATACTAATTGTGTATTCTATACCAGCAGGAAGATTATAATTATCTAAGTTTATTTGCAGGGCTAAAATTTCGGTCGCTGGTAATGCAGGTTCGAAATCGACATATGGTATTGATATTGGTAATTCAGGAAGAGGGCCATTGATCTCTATTGTAAATCCAAAATTGGCTAAGTATGTATAATCTATAAGTATGTCAAGTATATTATCACATAAAATAGTTTGACTTGCTTCTAAATTTATCTTCGGTTCTGGTAGGATTAATAACTCTAATGTAGAAGTTGATACAGGACAATCTATATCATCACCAACTTTATAGGCTGCTGTAACTAGTAGAGGAGTACCTGCTGGTAATGTAGGCCACACATCTATTACTAATATCCCATCAGGAATTATTGCATTGCCATTATTTGGATCATAAAATATTCCACCTTGCGATGCGCCATCCAGGTAGTCGTAAAGATTTACATCCCCAGTATAACAAAGAGTATCTATCACATCCACTCCAGCAGTTACATCATTAGTTACTTCTATTTCGATTTCTATAGTTTCTCCATCGCAACTACCGTTACTAGATACTGTATGTGTAAATGTAAATATTCCAACACCAAGTATTTCAGAGTCTACGTTGCTTCCTATAAGAGCACCGGTAACTCCCGGATCTCCAAATACGCCAATTGTATTATTTCCTTGGAGGACATTTTCTAACTGCACTATGTTTCCTTCGCAAGTACTTGTACTTACGTCTTCTCCTGCATCTAGAGCTTCATCGATTTGTATAGTCAGATTTGCGGTGTCTGGTAAACATATCGTATCCATCATACCTACAATGTATTGTAAGTTGTAAATGCCAGGATTAACAATACTCAGATCTACAACAGATGGGTTTGTTACATCGATGGTTTCCGCTCCCAAAACCATAATCGTATCATTGATACCTACTATGTTCCAGAATGTATTTAGATCGATGGTCCCAAAATCATTTTCGCAACCTGTGATTAGGTCTTGGCCACCTGCATAAAATTGTTCTTGAATATTGATTTGTAAGTGGCTAGTATCATTGCCACATTCCAAGTTCTCAATGACATACATAAAGTTTATGGTTCCGGTAGTGCCAGTTATATTTACTTGCGTACTATCAGTATCATTCGTAAGTAATCCAATATCGTCACTCCAAAGTCCTAAGGTATCAGCGGGTTGTGTAAGCAATTCTGGAAGATTTAATATCTGTGGCGTCGCAGAACAAAGGCTTATGGTATCACCAATACCTGCTGTAGGGCCTTCATCTATTATAATTTCTATTTCTATTTCGTCGAAACATCCCATATTATTGTCGTAAGCATAAATTGTATCCGATACGAAGATGGTATCCCCAGATTGTAATTCGATACCCATACCGTTAGGTTCTGTATAGTATGCTTGATTACTTGTAAGCAATGCTCCAGTAATAGCTGGTAATTCATATGTGCCGCATGTGTCGATGTCTTCAATAATATCGAGTATTGGTTCGGCCAGAATAGTTATTTGGAATGAAGGCTCATTTGAGGGGCAAGAAGATAAAGGATCGAAGATATAAAGAGTAGTATTAGTAAGAACAATATTGCCAGGAACATATATATTTCCACCACCATTCGGAGCTGTATAATAGGCTGCGCTTAATTCTACTCCAGAACCTTCTATTTCTGGAAGTAAAAGAAAACCACAAACGATGGTGTCATTGGGTTCATCAAATATGGTTTCTGGTAATATTTCGATCTCTACAAAAATCTCATCAAAGCAATCTGAATTACCTGTATAGACATATAAGTTAATCGATTCTGTTATTAAATCATTTGCTGAGTAGCTAATTCCTCCTTGGTCTGACATTGTGTAATACATCTCATTACCACTGAGATTATTTCCAGTAATTTCAGGTAGCACCACACCACCACATTCTGAAAACGGGCCGATATCGTTTAGAGCAGGTGACAAGAGATATGTAATACTGACAATTTCTCCTAAATCAGTATTATCAGCGCACTCGTCTCCCGAAATGACTGAAATAATTTCTATTGTGGTATTACTGCTAATAGTAAAATCTAGACTTGTTTGGTTAACTCCTAAAGTGTATATACCCTCAGTACTTCCTGAATCATCTATAAAATCTATGGTAACTATATGTTCTACTGACGGATCACTAAAGACAAATAGTACTTCGATTACTTCTCCAAGTATTCCATCTTCGTCACAAATAATACAATCAGTAGATCCGATATCAGAACAATAGAATTCTACAATTCCAACATCTCCATTATCGATAACAATAACATCTACCTCTTCGGGTTCTGACGTGCAGTCAGCATTAGATACAGTCGCGTATAATACAGAAGAAGGACTGACGTAAGGGGAAAAAACTTCATTTGTCAACGCGGGATCATCATAATAATTTACAGCATCTCCACTTCCACCATTTACATCGCTATCCATCGCAGTTAAGTCAAATGTAGCAACACCTCCACCTTCATCGCATGCTTCAAGTGACGCAAAATTGGCCTCTGGAGTATCCAAAAATGAAACAGAAAAACCCGAACCTCCCACTACACCCTCGCAACCATTAGAATCAGTGAATCCGTTAAGTGTAAATGTTCCACTAAATCCGGCCGCTATTTCAGGTACACTTATAGTTTGAGATCCTGAATCATAAGTTGGAAATATCCCACCAATATCATAACATATCGTAATAGCATCACTCGCCTCAAACCCTGGGGCATTGAAATTGATAGGAAATCCTATTCCAGTTATCGTAAATGTAAGATCAAGGTCATAAGGTGGTTCGCCCCCAACAAAATCAAATTTGATGGTAGTACATTCGCCAAAACATAGTTCTCCATCGGAACTTTGATCGATTGATGCAGTTGCACCTGAGTTAATGGTTATTTCTACTTCATCACTAGCATCATCAGCAGAGCACGAAGACGATGGGCTACAACCAGCATAATTCAATATCACTGTAGATCCAAATTCCGAGGCGTCAGGTGTGTAAGTACCATTAGGATTAGATGGGTCTGAGAATGACCCTAGACCACCGCTCCACGTACCATCTCCATCTCCGTCAAGATTTATGGGACCATCTCCACAGTAGGTAAAATCATCACCAGCGGACACGGATGATGCACTAGCTTCGATCACGAGATTATCAAAATAAAATTTCTCTGCACTAGCTTTATTTGCTGCGTATACTTTTATGGTAAGTGTATTTCCATTGAGTGGACCTTCATTCCAAGTTCCGGTAAAATTCCCTTGTGTTGTTCCGTGAACATATAATGACTGAACTTCTACTCCACCATCAATGATATACATAAAAACTATCTGATCATGACTATTATCTGTACCTGTTCCAGTACACCCAAATTGTGGAGCTGTGGGGAAGTCATCTTCATAGTTTGTACTTGATGCTGAGTAATTCATTGAGATCATAATATCTTGAAAACAAGAAATATCAATCTCCTCAAACTCAAAATAACCGCTTCCATCTCCACCGGACCCCGAACAACAAAACTCTCCATCAATATTATTTACTTCGAATTGTCCTAATCCATTTATGCCAAAAAATGTTGTTCCACCTCCACAAGATGTCCCTGCAGAGTCTTCAATTGCTAAACATCCAGGAAGTCCATCTGCAATAACTTGCGCATAACTATTTTGGTAGTAAATAAATAAAATGATTAAAGTGATAAGTCTAAGATAATTGAGAATCATACTTCAGGTGGAGTGTGTTAAACTAATACTTAATAAAATATAAATGTCTCTACGAAAACAAATATATAGAATAATAGTCGCTACAAGGTCTGTTTTACATTGTATTGCAGCGGAATTGCAAAATTTTTATTTGCAATTAATACTCGGTTAATTAGAGTTCAATAGACCAACTTTTGCTATTGATTTGATCAGTAAATACTGATTTTCAATTTAATATATAGTAAATATTATATTTATAAGTCATATGCTGCTTATTATCTATTTTTGCAGTTCAATTTTTACAAGTACAATATGGAACAAACACTTAGCGAGCAAGAATTAGTAAGAAGAGAAAATCTTCAAAAGATCAAAGACTTAGGAATAGAACCTTATCCGGCAGCAGAATTTCCAGTTAATGTCTTATCGCAAGAGATAAAACAGAATTTCAAGAAAGGAGATTCTTCATATCAAGAAGTGGTACTTGCTGGTAGATTGATGTCACGTCGTATTATGGGTAAAGCTTCGTTTGCAGAGTTGCAAGACTCTGATGGACGTATCCAACTATATGTGAGTAGAGATGACATCTGCGAAGGTGAAGACAAGGCGCTTTATAATACGATGTTTAAGAAGCTTTTGGATCTTGGTGATTTTATAGGTGTCAAAGGATATGCATTTTACACTAATGTAGGAGAGTGTTCAGTACATGTAACAGAGTTAGTTCTTTTGAGTAAGTCACTTCGACCATTGCCCGTAGTTAAGACGGATACTGATGGTACTATTTATGATTCGTTTACAGATCCAGAGCTTAGATACCGACAGAGATATGTAGACTTAGTAGTCAATCCAGAGGTAAGGGAGATTTTCCGTAAGCGTACGCAGATGTATAATACAATTAGGAATTTTTTTAACGAAAGTGGCTATCTCGAAGTAGAGACTCCTATCCTTCAGCCTATTTATGGTGGTGCGGCGGCAAGACCTTTTAAGACACATCATAATTCGTTAGATATGACACTCTATATGCGTATCGCTAATGAGTTATATCTAAAACGTTTGATTGTTGGCGGGTTTGATGGTGTATATGAGTTTAGTAAAGATTTTCGTAATGAAGGAATGAGTAGATTCCACAATCCAGAATTTACGCAAGTAGAAGTATATGTAGCCTACAAAGACTACGAATGGATGATGGATATGACGGAGGAGATGGTAGAGCGTATCGCTATGGATTTGCATGGTACTACAGAAGTACAAGTAGGAGAGAATGTCATCAATTTTGCAAGACCGTGGAAGAGATTTACAATGTATGAGGCGATAGAGCACTTTACAGGCGTAGATATTTCTAAGATGAATGAAGAAGAATTATTCAAAACAGCCAAAGAACTTCATGTACCAGTGGATAAGTCTATGGGTAAAGGAAAGCTAATAGATGAGATATTTGGTGAGAAGTGTGAAGCACAGTTGATACAACCCACATTCATAACCAACTATCCAGTAGAGATGTCTCCTTTAGCTAAAAAACATAGAACAGAAGATGGCTTGGTAGAACGTTTTGAAGCGGTATGTAATGGTAAGGAAATATGTAATGCATTCACCGAGCTAAATGACCCTATCGATCAAAGAGAAAGATTTGAAGCTCAGTTAGATCTTGGAAAGCGCGGTGATGATGAAGCGATGGTATTAGACGAAGATTTCCTAAGAGCTATCGAATATGGTATGCCACCAATGGCAGGATTAGGAATGGGTATGGATAGATTAGCGATGATTATGACCAACTCCAATTCGATCCAAGATGTACTCTTCTTTCCACAGATGAAAGCCGAAAAATAGTTTTCAGTATACCATTTTAGTCAGTACTCTTTCTATCAGGGATAGCAGTATCTATGGATATACAAACGGAAATCGGTCTTCTGAATTAATAGTTAATTGTTTAAGCTTTTTATATACACAAATAACCATACGCTATCAAACTCTTACTCAAAGTAATATCTATTTTCAAAGCCATATTTCTAGTAAAAACTATGGCTATATTTCTATTGTGTTATCCCTTATTAATTTTGGTTTTTGGTAAGACACCAGAGCAAGCATTTCGCTTGCGTCGACGATGGATTAAATATTTTGCTCTCCCTATACTTAATATAAAATGTCAGGTAAAAGGTGAGGCTTCAACGACGCCGGCACTATATGTCTGTAATCATAGATCTTTTTCTGATCCAATTATTAATTGCACATTTCTGGATGCATATGTAATAGCTAAAGCTGAAATAGCAAACTACCCAATCATCAATAAGGGTGCAGAGGCAACAGGCGTCCTTTGGGTCAAAAGGGAAAGTGTCGAGTCAAGAAATGCCACAAGAGAAAAATTGGTTGAAACATTACTGAGAGGTTACAACGTATTAGTATATCCAGAAGGAACCGTAGGTGTGACTCCAGAAACGCTTAAGTTTAGCAAAGGTACTTTTATTGAAGCGGCTAAAAATAATATTCCTGTAGTCCCAATAGCTTTAGAATATCGTGATACCAAAGATTTATGGCAAGGCACGAATTTTTTGCAGCATTATTTCAAGCAGTTTGCTTCTTGGCGAACTGAAGTTAAGATGAGTTTTGGTCCGGCTATGACGTCTGATGATGGTCCTCAACTTTCGTTAGATGCGCAAGCTTGGATTAATGTGGAGTTGAAAAAAATGCAGAAGGATTGGACTAGAGTTGATTGGGGTGAATTTTACGAAGAAGATAATCAAACTGAGACTACCACTAATAAGCAAGACTAATTTACTAATAGAGCGAGTCAAGGAATAGCTAGAAACAAATAACTAAATTAACTATGAAAGGCTTACTGTCTTTAATAATTGGTGGGTTAAGTTTTATGCTCATAACTGGAGCTCAAATAAATGCATTTTTAGCATCTAATGCTGTTTTAATTATCGATGAAAATTCGTTTTTACCAACGGTGGTTTTTGTGCATTGGAGCATAAAGATGATTGCTCTATCTATTTCATTAATAGCTTTGTCATTTTCAATTAATTATTCTAGATCGGGTAAGCAAAAAATGAATGTGGCCAATAGGGTAGGAAGGTATTTGGCTTTGCTAGCAATCCTTCTGAGTATTTTTCCAGTCTATCAAGTTTTTTTAAAGTAATCCTTTCAAGTCTGTTTTGTCTTTATCTTATAATCGCACTCTTGCCCTACTCCTTTACGAATTTTATACTCAGACTATTCACACAATGACGTGTATTAGTTTTTGTCAATCTCTCTCCGACGAACACATGACCCAAATGTCCATCGCAGGTATTGCAGACGATTTCTATTCTGCGTCCATCTGCATCAGGTACATTTTTTACAGCACCTTCTATTTCTTGGTCAAATGCAGGCCATCCACAACCTGAATCGAATTTACTGTTTGAAGTATATAGTGGCGTATTACATTTTCTACAGATGTAATAACCATGCTCAAAATGTTTGTCATACTCACCTGTAAAAGGTCTTTCTGTTCCCTTCTGCTCTATTACTCGTGATTCCTCTGCAGTGAGTTTGTTATATTTCTTGTTGTCCATAATCTTGTATTTAATTGCTCTAGTCTACTTATATTCCTCTTTTATCATATGTGCAAATGACTTTTTGAGCTTACCTACTTTGGGAGAGATCACTAGATGGCAATATGGCTTAGATTGTTGACCATTGTAATAGTTTTGATGATACTTCTCTCCCGGATAGTACGTGGTCAGTTCGGCTAATTGTGTTACGATTGGATCTGAATACAATTTACTGGCTACTTCTTGAATAGATTTTTCTGCAATAGTTTTTTCTTTATTATCTGCATAGAATATCACAGACCTATATTGAGTTCCTTTGTCACCACCTTGTCTATTAAGTGTAGTAGGATCGTGAGCAGTCCAAAATATCTCAAATAATTGTGCTAAAGATATTACATCAGGATCATATGTAATCTGTATGATCTCTGCATGACCAGACTCTCCCGTACATATATCTTTATAAGTAGGATTGATGATGTGACCACCCATATATCCTGACTCTACATGCTCTACTCCTTTTAGCCTCTGGAAAACTGCTTCTGTACACCAAAAGCATCCTCCACCTAATGTTATTTTCTTCAATGTATTATTATTTTGTTCTAGAGATTAACATAGTGGTATGTGGTAAAGTTTAAAAAAGAAGAAAGCTGGTTTAGGTCTTGAAAAGAGATGCAAACGGTAAATTTCTTTGACTTTTGGTTGTTAAGATATATCCTCTACAGCTTCGCAGCTATAATTTCTCATTTGCACAATAGATTTTGTAATCTTCAACACCTTATTTATCAAATATTAATTCAGTTCCAAGCCACTCATTTAACTTCATGTAGAGCAACCTCTTTTCGTTGCCTGTCATATTTTTAATTCTAGCACTCGAGTGATGTTTATCTTTGAGAAAATACCAAATGGCATCTATCCCTTCTGAGCTAGGCACAGCAGTTGCACTCCAAGTATCTAAATCACCATTGATGTATATCATTTGATTTCCATTCTTGGCGATCCACTTCGCTACTTTATTCGTAAGTGTAGCATCAAATTTCACTTCCATCTTATTGGGAGTAAATGCAGCATGCGGATGAGGCTCATAGGGTAGGTATTTTAGTAATCCATCAAAGTCTTCTGTCTCATAGCCATAGTATCCCATTTGGTGCGCACTTTGGTAGTAATGAGAAGCATAAGCTTCCATACTCTCATCTGCGAAAAAGTCGAGGCCAACAACTTCTAGTAGGTAGTCTACATGATTTTCAAGAGTAGCATTTTCATTAGGTACTTTACTACAATCCCAGCCATATTGCCAAAAGCTAAATGGATATTCGAGCACAGCATATTCATAAGCTTCGCCCAGAGATAAATAATTAAATTTTAATCCTTTTCCTTTGACAAACCATTCAAGTAGAGGAAGTATGGATTCACGCTGTTGGAGCAGTCTCTTTTGATAGGCCAACATATTAGCTCTACACTCAGGAGTACCTTTTTTATCTAAGAAATCATAGATCCTTTGCTCTTCATATTCATAGTTGAGAGGGGCAACGTATGGAACGGATACATCTACATCATTAGGATAAAAATATTTGTAGAATATAGTAGTGGTACCTCCTTTGCTTATTCCTGATGAAGCCCATTTGCCGTTGTATATATTGTCAAATAATTCCCGAATATGATGGTAATCTTGTGCTACTTGCTCAAAATTAAGATATTCGTAATCGAGGCTATCAGGCATACTTTCACCAAAGTACCTATGTTCTACATTGAGTTGATTGGCGTCTAGCAGTTTTACTATTTCATTGATATTGTTATATCCTCTTGCGTATCCATTAGTAATGATCGTTGTAGTATTACTATACCCTTTGTGACTAAGCCATACTCGCTGATAAAAGTATCCAGCGTCTGGATTGTTATGATCTAATGGTTGCTTAACCATCAGCTTATAGGCAGACTGATAACCATCAGGCGTATCTATTTTATTAAAAATGACATCTGGCAATTCAAATAGTTTTTTCTCCAGTTCAGTTTGTGCCATTCCACTAACACCCACGAATAACGTGATTAGCAGAAAAAAATGTTTATACGAATTCATCAAAGTCATCTTGTTTTTTATTTTTATTAGATATATTTTATTAGCCTCTTTCCTCTCTCTTTCGAAGGGCATTTGAAATATTTTTGGAGCTTTATAACTCGTTCCGTTACTAATGTAGTTGATTTTCGGAAATATCAGTTACAATGTTTTGATATATAATTAACCTGAGTATATTTGCGCACCGAAGGATTTAAATAAGGGCTAAAAGAAGTCCAATTTCAAGAAATAATAAATTATTAACCACGTTGGGAACAACCAATCGAACGTAGTGGTTAATTGAGATATATCGCGGGGTGGAGCAGTTGGTAGCTCGTCGGGCTCATAACCCGAAGGTCACAGGTTCAAGTCCTGTCCCCGCTACACAGTAGATAAGCCGTTACTATTCATTTAGTAGCGGCTTTCTTATTTAAACTCAAGTATACAGAGGGTTTAAGGGTGTATTAGTTGAGTGTTATTCAGTTGGTTTATACCACACGTGGCTGTTCTTTGCCATAGGTTAAAAATCGAATATACTTAAAAAAAGCCACTAAATCAGTCATAACTGGCAGTAAAACTGGCAGTAAAACTGGCAGTAAAAAGCCAAAATAATCAGCCTAAAAGTTTTGATATTCTGACACTACAACTCAGAATAATGACTTTCTTTTTAGGGGTGGGTTGCGTACAATGTAGTATAACCCTCTGGTTATGTGTCAGTGGATTTATTTTTTCAACATAGAGCAATCCAACTATTTCTGCAAGACTATTTTTTTGTTTTTCACTTGCTCTCCATTAATAAATCTTAGTAGGTAAGTACCCGATGGCTCGTCAGATAAATCTATTGATTTACTCACCTTGCCACCCAAGTTATTAATAGACTCTTTGTGTACTATTCTACCATGAATATCCATGACCTGCATCTGTAGGTCTATAGATTCCGAGAGCGTCATTTCAACATGAAATAACTTGTTGGTAGGGTTGGGGTATATGCTGAGATCGGTAATGGTATTCAACTCAGATATGCTGCTGGTGAGACACGGATCAGAGCAGTCCAAACCACTGTCATTTATAGTCCAACCAAAATTATCTATAATACTCTGCCTCTCAGTTTCACTATCACAGTAGTGGATGCCAAATTGTGGAGCAAAAGATACATTTGGTGTAAGATCAAGCGCAGACCATCCTATAAGGATATTATCATAGTTACATGTATTAAGGCCTGACTCATAAAACATATAAGCCATATTATTCACATTGGATACATCCCAATCCCCAATATCTTGATTGAAAGATGCTGCACCAGCAAACATTTCAAACATCTCAGTCACGTTTGATACATCCCAACCCCCAATATCTTGATTGAAAGATCCTGCAAACAAAAACATATCGACCATCTTAGTCACATTGCTCACATCCCAATCACCAATAGGTTGATTGAACTTTATTGCCGAATCAAACGTAGAGAACATACTAGTAACTTTACTCACATCCCAATCACCAATAGGTTGATTAAAAGAAGATGCTATCCTAAACATATAGTTCATATCAATAACATTGCTCACATCCCAATCTCCAATAGGTTGATTGAAAGAAGTAGCTTCGCCGAACATCTCTCTCATAGAGGTGACACTAGACACATCCCAAGTTCCAATATCTTGGTTGAAAGATTCTGCTATATAAAACATACCGCTCATATCAGTCACATTGGACACATCCCAGTCTCCAATAGGTTGATTGAAAGAAGTTGCACCATAAAACATATAGCGCATATCAGTCACATTGCTCACATCCCAATCTCCAATAGGTTGATCGAATGATTCTGCACTACCAAACATATATCTCATATCAGTCACGTTAGACACATCCCAGTCTCCAATAGGTTGATTGAAAGTTCCGCCGAACATAACACTCATGTTGGTGACATTAGAAACATCCCAATCACCAATATCTTGGTTGAAAGAAGTAGCTCCGCTGAACATACCTCTCATATCAGTCACATTAGACACATCCCAGCTACCTATTTCTTGATTGAAAGAGTATGCTTGTCTAAACATCTCTCTCATATTAGTCACATTAGACACATCCCATTGACTTATATCATCGTTAAACGCGGTGTAATCTTTAAATAACCCTGACATATTGGTTACACAGGAAGTATTCCAGTCCGATATATTGCCGTAGATAGCTTCCGCGGTAGTCGGATCTGAAATCCATAGGTCCACAGCAGCTTGGATATTACAGTCATTGAAATCACAGCCAAGACACTCATCAGTACAGTCCAACTCATCGCCATCTATCGTCCACCCATAGTTATCTATAATACTCTGCCTCTCAGTTTCACTGTTATAGTAGTGGATAGTTTTAGCACGTAATATTACATTCATTGTAAGATCAAGCGCAGACCATCCTATTAAGGTATTATCATAGTTACATGTATTAATACCTGCATTATCAAACATTCCGTACATCTCAGTCACATTAGACACATCCCAGCCACCAATATCTTGGTTGAAAGAAGTAGATCCGCCGAACATATAACCCATATTATTCACATTGGATACATCCCAATCACCAATATCTTGATTGAAAGATGCTGCACCACCAAACATACCTCGCATATTAGTCACATTAGATACATCCCAATCCCCAATATCTTGATTAAAAGACTCTGCGATACTAAACATATCTTGCATATTAGTCACATTAGATACATCCCAATCCCCAATATCTTGGTTGAAAGACTCTGCATCTCTAAACATCTCTCTCATATCAGTCACATTAGACACATCCCAATCACTAAGGTCTTGGTTAAAAGACTCTGCATTTCTAAACATTGCAATCATATTAGTCACACTAGATACATCCCACTCACTAATATCTTGGTTGAAAGAATATGCACCATTAAACATCCCTATATAATTGAATGTATTCCAAAACCCCATATCAGTCACGTTGGACACATCCCAATCACCAATATCTGCATTAAAAAATGTTCTACCATTAAATGCAGCTCTCATATTAGTTACATTAGATACATCCCAGTCAGGCATAGGACCATATTCGCTGTCTACACAAAGACCTGTGACTGGGTGAGTAGAAAGACAGTCACTTATAGCCAAATAAAAATTGTCGGCAGTAATTGGTGTTTGACTGTATCCAACAGAGGAAATGAACAATAGAATGTAGAGTATATTTTTCATCGATAGTATTTGCTAGTCTCTAAGGAATATTAAAAGTTACTAATGTATAAAATTTAAATTTTATCTTAATTCTCCAAATATTAAGTCTATTATTAAATGATACTTTTTTTTAAAGTAAATGTTTATTAATAACGAATTACTTACTTTTGATTAAAACTATCCAAAATGAAAAAAATTATCTATTTATTTTCAGCCTTATTAATTGTTTCCTGTGGCAGTGATGATGGAGGAAACGCTGAAACCGCCTTGTTAACTGTTAGTGATGGAAATCAAGAAGTGAAATTAAATACCATACTTGGGATATATGAACAAGATTGTTATAATCTTTTAACTGGTCAATCTATTGTTAATGCACCTCGTCTAGAAGGGTTTGATGAGGAGGATTTTGGTGGGTATATTGACTTCACTTTTAATCAAGAGGCATATCCAATGACATCTGGGACTTATCTCAAAACGAATTTTTGTACCTCCGATCCAAATGAACTAGATTTAGTTTTCCCTGAGTTATATTTATTTGGAGATGGAGACATTTTTTTTGAGGAAAGTGGATTGTTTGAAATTAGTTCTGGAACTCTAATCATAAGTAATATTACTGAAGATAAAATCACTTTAAGCTTTGAGGGTGAATTTGATTTTCATAATTTATTGGGCAACTATTTAGGTACTGTTAATTGTACTTTTGACTCAAACAATACGAATTATGAAGATTTTTATAATTAATTAGAATTCAAATTCTGCAAGACTATTTTTTTGTTTTTCACTTGCTCCCCATTGATAAATCTTAGTATATAAGTACCCGATGGCTCGTCAGATAGGTCTATTGATTTACTCACCTTGCCACCCAAGTTATTCATAGACTCTTTGTGTACTATTCTACCATGAATATCCATGACCTGCATCTGTAGGTCTATAGATTCCGAGAGTGTCATTTCAACATGAAATAACTTATTGGTAGGGTTGGGGAATACCTGAAAAGATGTTGTGACGAGCTTGTCCTTTGTAGTATTCCCGTTTTTTTATTGTATTAAACAAGAAGAATTTTGTATATTTAGTTGCAATTAAACATTAAACTTATATAAATGAAAAATTTAAAAATATTAATTTTATTATTTACGGGAATACTTTTGGTTTCATGCGGAGGTAATCCTAATTACGAAAAAAACTTGACCCTTGCTAAAAAGTGGATTGAGGCTTTTGAAACTGGAAATATTGACCTTTGGAAGGAGGTAGTCTCTGCAAATTTAGTTGATGTTGCGCCTATGTATGGAATGGGAGAAGTTGATTATAATACATCACTTCAAGTTGCTGAATTTTATGTGCAAAACTATACAAATGTAAAATTTGAAAATCAAGTTTGGTTACCAGGAATAGATACCTTGACTATGAAACCCGATGGTAGTGTTAGAGCATATGGCAATTGGACTGGGAAAAGTAAATCAACAGGCAGAGACTTTTCAATGGTCTCCTATCATAACTTTGGTTTTAAAGATGGCAAGATAGTCTCAACAGGAGAATATTTTGATGCAACTGGAATGGTTAATTCTGTTGGGCCTAATCAAAGAAATGTCGTTGTTGCTACGGCAAAAGTAAACAAGAAGAACATAGATAAATTTCAAGAATTAATGGATTCTGAAGGCGGTCTTTCGGTAACAAGAAATTATGACGGCTGTTCTCATCTTGAAACATTTTACAATGAAGAGTCAAGCACCTATTTTATTGTTGAATATTGGGAGTCTTTTGAAAAATATGAAACATATCTTGATTGGAGATTCAATAAGGACCCTTCAAAATTTACCGACGAAGTTTGGCCTTATGTTGATGGTGGCCAAAAAGGGTTTTCAGCATATTTCAACAATACTAAATATAAATTTTATTAGTAATAATAATCTCTTATAAATACGAACGCTACTAATTTACTTTAGTGGCGTTTTGTTTTAAACCACAGGCATATCTTCTTCTTTTAGTTTTGCTATTTCTAAACCTCGTAAATTGGTTAGATCTATATTTATAGACGAATGGCACACAGCTTTCTGAAGTTTTGTCATAGAACCAGTTCTTTTAAAGATTTCTATTACTACTGAGTAAGTCCTAATGAAGTTACCACAGAAGCAGAAATAACAGAGCACTTTCATTTAATGTCCTATTACATATTCAAATAAGGATATTGAACACGTTCGTTTGAATTCAAAATATAACATAACTCAATTTATGTCAGTATATTTGTATATTTGTATACTTGTATATTTGAATCAAAATCCAGTTGAAATGAAAAACTTTAAAACTATTCTGATATTGACATTAATTCTTGATATCATTCAATTTATACCTTTGGTGCTTGCAAAAATGGGAGGTGAAATGAAAAGCCAAATGATAAGCGACTTTAATATCGAAGGATTAGCTAATAGTGCACCAGCCTTAGAAGTTTTTGATATTATGTTTCATATCATTGGATTCATTTATTTAGGAACTATACTTTCTGTTGTATATACTCTTAGATTAAAAACTCTTGAAGGATTAAAGTCAGCAACTTTTGTGTTATTTATTGTCCACTTATTTTGGACTTTACCAGATTTTGTAAATTTACTAAGCGGTAGTTCAGCCCATCCACCTATTATAATTATGATACTAACTTTAATTCCAGTTCTTGCATTGAGTTATGTGTCACAAAAGGGGGAGTTAAAGTCTTAATAATTCAATCAATTAAAAATGAATTCTAAAAATACACTTACAGCAATAGGAGTTTTAAATATTCTTCAGGGTATAGGTTTCTTCATAGGAGCTGAAACATTAACAGAACAGTCTTTTCCTACTGAATTATTAGAAGGAGGAGGATTAGTTGTTGGAACGGCTATGCATTGGCCTTTATCAGTTGCTTGTATTGTTATTGGTATTATAATTCTATCAACAAGAAGTTTAGAAATGAAAGATGCAAAAAAGGTATTATTAAGCATTGGGATAGCTTATTTGTTCTTTTTAATTAACGGTCTTTTACAACACTTTACAACCCCTGTTAATGTTCCTATGCAAGCAATTGGATTAATTGCTTTAATTAGTATTCTTGCATTCTATACAGCTTTTAAGAAAACCAACTAAACCATAGGCATATCTTCTTCTTTCAGTTCTGCTATTTCTAAACCTCGTAAATAGGTTAGACTTATATTTATAGACGAATGACACATAGCTTTCTATAGCTTTAATCTATTCTTCTTCGTCTATATTTAAGAACAAAGGCTGTTCTTTAAACTCATATAAGCCTAAATTAACAGCTTTCTGCTCTGGGGTAACAAAATGCTCCTTAAGTTTATACTTCATTTTGGACTTATTATGGGCTAAGTTATTTCATAGAATTTTGTAAACTAGTGTATTGGTTTAACTGAAAAGGCTTACAAAATGAAAAATATTAGCTGGGTTAATAAAGTAATTATTATTTGTGGAATTATCATTGGTATTTGCCTCGTATGTATTCAATTTTTTTCAGATAAATCATAGTTTATGGAAAAATTAGAAAAATTTATATTATCAATTAAGTATCTACCTGCCATATTATATTTTGGTTCTGTTGGATTGCTTGTATATAACTTTTATTGTGATATAAGTAATGAAACAGAATTTCTTAATGTATATTTAGAAACTCCATTAATTATTATCTTTTGTTATATGACTTATTTGGGTATAAAAAAATATCAAAAAAAATAAAGCATATGTCCTTAAATATAAAACAAGGAGCAAATTGATTAATCAACTCCTTGTTTTGTTAAGGTATACCAATCTTGGTGTTGGGCCAATGAATTATATCTTTATACGCTTTGAGTTTTTCAATTACTATGTTGAGCAATCAAACTATTATCATCATTCACACAACATTGTATCAAATTTTAAATGGAGTTGAGTTCCAACATTATCACCCAAAACTTCCCATCTATAAGTAAGAAGAACATAAGTATTTCCTCCATCTAAATCTACCCAATCATCTATCCCTTTGGCACCATTTTTTAAATCATCTTTTACGGTTAATCCCATATTTGCGCTATAATCTCTTCCCTTAACCAAATATTTACATCTATGTGCTTCTATTTCTTCTTCAGCTTTTTGGTATGAAATCATTTTTGATTCGGTGAAGTTGGGCAAAGTATTATATACCTCAGACGGCAACATTGAAAGTTTAAAAACAGTACAAGAAACAAAAGTGCAAATTGCTCCTAGTAATATAACTGAATTAATTGATTTTACCATAATAAATATTTATCCTTTTTTAATACCTCGAGGTGTTGTACTCGCATATTTTTTATCTCCTTCTATAAATTAATTTCCTATGATCATGTTTTTGAATAGACTATTGTTTAGAGCGATCCAGTTCATAATCATTGCTTTCCAAAAATATTTTAGATTTATTAAATAATAATAATGTAAAAATTGATTATTACCAAATATTATTAAATTATATTATTATAATTAGAATAATAATAATACAAATGGAGTAATTAATAAAATATAAATATACAGTTTTTCTTAAAGTTATAAATCCTGCCAATAAACACCTTAAATCCGAGATTGTAATTGGTATACTTTTGATTTCATTGATACGACTAGGTACATTCTAAAGCACATATCTTTAAACAAAAAACTAGGAGTTGATTAATCAACTCCTAGTTTTTTATAGGTATACCAATCTTGGCGTAGGGCCAATGAATTATATCTTGATATGCTTTGAGTTTTTCAACTACTATATAGCAATCAAACTATTTCTATAAGACTATTTTTTTATTCTAGTAAACCTAGCTGCATTAAAAACGAGTAGTTATCAAAAAAATCTTGTTCCTGTAATACTTTTCCATCTTTCATTAATACCATGGTAGTACCACTGATGTCTACTTTTTTGTTAGTTGCAGGGATTCCAAACATCTCTCCATCATGAGTTCCTTTAAAATTCCAATGTTTAACTACTTTGTCTCCTTGCCCAACTACATCAATAAAGTTAAATTGAGCATCAGAAAAACCAGTTAAATAATTATTATAATAATCTCGAAAAGCTTCAATACCAGTAATGTTACCTTCTGACGTTACTACGGTTACTTGCTCATCAAAACTGTCTGTATTTATAGCATTACTATCTCTAGTTTCAAAAAAAGCATCCCAAGCCATCTTGTAGGTATTGATATTTTTCTCTGTTTGTGCATTAAGTTTTGCTAAAGACTCACACTCTTTATTTAATTCTTGTTTACAACCAATAAGTAGTAATGTTATAATTGATAATAGAATAATATTTTTCATTATTTTTCATTTAAGTTTAGAAAGAACTTAAATTTAATGATTTTAATAGACTTTGGGGATAATATCTATCGTGTGATTAATCAAATCAAAATCTTGGAGTAAAATTGATATTTTTGCCTTATTCATTACCAAGTAGTCTAGAGCGTAATTAATTTAATACTTTTAAAAAAAAACAACAAAATGAAAAGACTACTTATTTTTTCTACTTTACTGATTTTTACTTTTGGTTGTGATGACGAGTTAGATGATATTTCTTTACCAGCTTATACAATTGAAGGTAAATGGGTAATAGATGGCGGTGTTCCAGAAGGAAATACAATGTACCTCTATGAGGATGGCGTCCGATACACATATTATTGTGTTGAGGGAGACTGTCAATCTTTATATGATTCATTTCAAGCAGCTGATGGAAATCATATACCAGGCACTAACCCTTATACATTTGAAGATGATGTTCTAACGGTTGATTTACATTTTGACAATGAATTAATTACCCCAATCAGATTTGAATGTAATGGTGGAGAGGTATATTTTGAAACTCCTGGATATAGTTTATTTAGATTAAGTTCTGGCTGTAACTAAGTCATAAGCATATCTTCTTCTATCCGTTTATCTTTTTCTTTACTACCTTAATAGTCTATGTTCATATTTTTTGCCTAAAAAATCAATTTTTTAAAGAATTTATTTTACCTACTGCTATTCATTTCTTTTACCTCATACTCACAAAGTATAATTGAAGAGGGGAGTAGTAATGTCATTCCTAAAAAACTATTAATCCAAGATAATATAGAACGTATTATACTTGATTATACCCAGTCGGATGAGATGGGGTTAATTAAAATGCACGCCCCTTTTGGATGGACAGAACCAATTATTGAAGCAAAGTTTGAAATTAGAGGAATAGTCTTGAAGGGGCTACTTGGACTAGAGTACCAGGGCAGCGAAGATCACATAGTTAGTGGTATTGGTTTCGTTATTCCAAAAAACACTCGGGTAAGAATATTCAACGCAGGTAAAGAAGAATTAATCTTGGTAGAGATCTTAAGACCAGCTTATAAAGAAGAATTAGTCCAAAAATTTAAAAATTTTAAATTATAGCAAATCTTTTTTCTTAATTCTACCTCTGTATTACAATCTTTTTCACACTCTTCTTTTCCTCTGATGTAATCTCCACTAGATAAACACCATTATCAAGGTTACTAGTATTGATCATATTGTTTCTGTTAGTAGAAAGATTGCTCAAAATTCTTCCTGCAAGATCCAATATCTTTATCGACAATGCATCTATTGTCTTATGGCTTATGTATAGACTTTCGTCAGCTGGGTTAGGGTAAATCGTGATTTCATTGTCAAATTTATTATCAAGAGTACTAGTAACGAATGAATCATCGATTGCAATATTAAATTTTGTTATTTCTACCCATCCACCTTCACCATCCACGACATCAAATCGGAGCATGTCAGATTCACTACCATTGTCGGAATGTAAATAGGTAAGATTATTTAACTGAATATCATTCTGTGTCCATTGATCTCCTATTTGTAGAGTAACCAGATTAAGCTGTAATTGGCCATGCTGAGGTGCTGTTACTAGCGTATAGAGTAGTTGATCAAATGTGTTATCAGGATCGGTGGTTAGCATTTGAGGTGACTGTATTACGTCTCTTGTTCCAGGAGGTAACTCTAGTACATTGTTATTTACAAGTACTGGAGGGTTTAGACTCACATTTGAACATATTTCTATAGTTGCTTGCTCAAATTTTCCGCTATTTCCTGTTACATTATCGTCAAGTTGCAATATCCATAATCCTGCAATATCTTTTCCATTCAAGTCGCTGAGGGCTACTTCTGGTTTGTATGTCTCTTGACTATTGAGTGGACATGAAAAATCGGTAGGCGATTCATCATCAAAAGCACAATTGAAGTTACTTTGATTTCCACATTCATTGCCGAATAATTTTACTCTATCTCCATCCGGAGCTTGCAAGTAGGCTGTAAGATCTTTATTCCTTTCATGTAAACCTTTGAAGACTTTTACATTCACATCAGCTACTTGACCTAGTCCACTTACTGGTATTTCCGCTAAAATGCTAGGTGTCCCAGATTGTGATATATTTTTAGGTAGATTATTCGCCTCAAATGATTGACAAGAAAGTGACTCCGTGCTAAATGCATATACATCAGGAAATTCTCCTTGCCTGCAATCATTCTCTGCTCTAACCCTCCAGTAGTACACACTTGATACTTCTAGTATTTCTGATGGCGTATAATTTGTATTAGTAACTGTAGCCGAATGAACGATAGTTGCTTCTGTAAATCCAGGATTCGTAGCTATTTCTACTTTATAATTAAATGCATTCTGCACCATTGTCCACTCTAATGTAGGCAAGGATGTATAACCTTTGATTCCATTTTCAGGACCTATGTAAGCTAGGTCACTGAAATCTGTAGCAATATTATTAATGGGTATAATTCTTTCTAAAGAATCTATACCTTCTGCTATTGCTAATATTTTCATCTCATAATTTCCGGTAGATAATACGTTTGAAAAATCTAGATTGAGAGTAGTACTCTCTCCAGCCATTAAAGTAGCGGTAGTAAAATCAGCTTCTGCCTCTGCAGGAAGACCTTCTATTTCCATTCTCACAGCTCCTTCATAGCCTCCTAGTCCCTGAGTGGATATCTCTATAGCATAGGTGTCAGAGCAAAGAGCAATTTTGGTTTCTGCTGACTCGAAGTATACCTTGGGTGTACTTGGCTCCTCTACTATATTATTTCGATTGCTTACATCGAAAAATATATTGTCCGCTGCTCTTACTACGATTCTAGCTCGAGTAGTAAGTCTTGTGGGAATTACTATTTCTTGGGATCCATCGTTAGGTGTATTTTCCGCTAGTAAGATTAAGTCATCAGTTAATTTATCAGTGTTAAGTTCTGAATCATATGAGATATAAATATTTACATTTTGACAGTTTATCGGCGCGAGATCAGTGCCCGCAACATCCCAAGTAACCGTTTGTTGGTCACCAGCATTCATCACATCATTTGTGTTATTGGAAGTAACTAAGAAAGGACCTCCTACATCACTTGCAAAAAATGCAACCTCTTCCCAAGAGGCTGTACCGCCTCCAGGATTATTATCCCTAACTACAAATTGAAAATTGTAATTTCTATTGTATTCAGCTAGGATTTCCACTTTGCTACTACTGTTCGATAGTAGAAGATTATCTTTTGGAAATATTCTTGTTTTATTTTCATCTGGGTAGTATACTCTAAATGCAGGAGCATTATTTAAAGGCGCTCCAAGTGAACTCAAAGGCCCACTGTTTACTTGTTCCCAGCTATAGGTCATATTGTTTCCATCTTCGTCAGTAGCATCTCCTGTAAGGATAAATGGGGTACCTATCGGGATGTAGAAACCGTTAGTATAATTCAATTGTACGTCGGCTTCGTGATTGTTGATATTAATCTCTTCTGCACATGATTGCGCTGCATCTCTAGTGGAGCGATAAATATTAGTTAGCGAGCCTACGTGGTAATAGTCATCATTGCCTCCTTGTACATTATTAGATCCGCAGAGTCCTGCATAAGACATTATAGTAGTTCCTGATCCAGGCTCAAATCCATTAGGTAGTGATTCGTTACCATCACCAGAACAATTGTTGAAAGAGTGTGGTGATCCCAATTGGTGTCCCATTTCATGAGCGGCTATACTTACCGTTACGTATTCTAGATTGCTCGAAGCATGACATGTAACTCCACCACCTTTGTTGTTACTACAGATAGAACCTAAATATGCTACGCCACCTACATCTGTACAAGCTCTATGATAAATATGTCCAAGATCGTAGCTTCCAATACCTATAGTATTATTAATTACTGTTGTATTACGAGATAGTAGCCACCTTCCCGTTCCTGAATCAGGTGGGAAATTGCTTGGGATAGCATATGGATCAGTCTGTGGGTTATCATAAATAATTTCATCATTACGATCCACTAAGATCATTCTTATGGATAAGTCATTTTCAAATATTTGATTTAGTCTAGTGACCGTAGTATTTATATCAGCTAGTACCTCTTCTATATCTGATCTTATTTGACCAAATTCCCCTGTACAAGCAACGGCCAATCTGTATTGTCTCAGTGGGATATTGTTACCTCTTAAGGTCACATTTGTTTCCTGTCCACCTTGTATTTCAATATCTTTGAGCTCATCCAGGATACTTTCAGGATCCTGAGAAGTACCGCAGGCCATCTGATGTGATTCCAATTGTACTTCATGATCCTTTACGAAATAACTAATATACTCTGTAGTAGTGTTTGTCGAATATGGATCAATATAGACAGTGCCATTTACCGTACGTATGGCAGCATAGAATCCTTTCTTGTTTAGACTAATTCTTAGATTTTCGTAGTCATTTGACCTCCCATAACCCTTGTAAGATTTTATGTTGGGATACTTTTCGGATATTTCCTCCATCATGGTGGGCGATTCATACACCATGAAAGTTTTGAATGTTCCGTCTGGCATAGGCACCTTGAGGCTTATTTCTTGACTTACTCTATCTCCATCTAGCTCGTGAGGAGCTTTACCAAGATAATTATTGATCCCTTCGATATCTAGCGCTAAAGTTTGATAATGATTGGGTATTATAGTCCTTTCTTGATCTGCTCTTAGAGAGACATCCGAATCTTGGATAGGAGAGAAAAAAGATTGTCCGATAATTGAATTAACAATTAAGCTAACAGCAAAAAACAATAATATTCGCATCGCGGTGGTTTAAAAATGAATCATTATGACTTATAAAGTGAGTTTTGTTTATAAGTTTGAGCGCAAATATAAACTATAGAAAGTTTAGAAAGATGTGTCACAAAGGACTAATATATTAATTATTGTAAAGGGACTGATCAAAATGTCGCCTTGACTTGAGCCCTTGCAACATGTACGATAGGTGAAATACCAGTTTTTCGTCCATCATAGCTGATATTTAGGTCTACATTTTTCGCCATTCTTCGGGTTATATTGAGATTCCATAAGTAGTTTTTACCATCTTTTAGGCCATCTAAAAGGTCATACTCTATAGTACTATTTGCTGTACCATTATATTCCACATTGACTAGCGAAAAACTAAGGTTGTAACTTGATTTACTGGCTCTACGGTAGGTAGATTCGAATGTAATATCGTGGCTATTTGCTGTTTCCATTCCACTCAATTGTTGCAGTCGGGTATCATATTGGTAGGAACTGATAATCCTCCAATTGGCTGTAGGCCTCCAATTTATTTCAGGGCTGACATTCCAATATTTGATGTGGAAATTTCGCTGGCTAAAAAAATTAGATTCATAAGTTTTGGTACCAGTCTTTACGTTGACTATAAAGTCAGTTGCAGAAATAATTTGAAATCGTAATCTACTAAAATATTCAGCCAAACCGCGGTCTTCGATTCCTACAATCTGAACATTCCTATTTTCAGTAAGTCTATTGCCCAATTGTATATCAAAAGCAGTACTCGTTCTATTAAAAAATAACGTATTAGCTATCAGAGACCTGTAAGATGTAAGCGATACATTATCGAGGCTGAAATTCAGTGGCTGAAAATTAGATTCTTCACCATTATCTTCTACTTTTTGATTAAATCTGATACTGTGATTAGTAGCAAATTTTCTAAAGAAGTTCTTCTTGTTCTTAATCACTTTATGAGGGTTGATCCTAAGACTTATGTTTAAAGATTGGTTATTGGTCCTTATAAATTCATTGTTGAATAAAAATATTTTGATGTAGTTGGCAGTATCTATTTCACTATATTCATAAAGAAATAATTCGTCTTCTTCAGGCGTACTACTATTTCCAATATAAATATAATTTCCTTGACCAGGCTCTACTTTTTCATAGGTAAATTCTTGTTTTGGTTCTTGCCCAGAGCTTATATCGTAGTTCATTGTAGAACTCAATAGACCATTCCAGAGTTTGATATTATATGCTATTCTTGATAGTATGGTGGTTTTAGATTGTTGATCTATAGCTTCCTGATCTATTACTTCAAAATCCCTTACACCCAATGTCCATTTTAAGTTATTGGAATCGTTGATTTTCCACTTCGATTCTGCGGATAATTCATTGGTTTTTATGGATTCTACTAAGGCCCCATTAATAGGTAGTTGATCTGATCTTTGCTTGGCTTCTATTTTGATAGTCAGTTGGTTATCTTGATTGTTTTCTATGATAAACCGATTGATATTGAAGTCAAAACTTCTATCTTGCAACGATTGATCTACAGTCTGTATCACTTCATTTTTTTCTTGCTCATAGCCATACTCTATGGTCCAGCCTCCTAATTTATTTATGGTCTTACTTATGTTTATTTTGGGTCGTACAAATAGACTATTTTTTCCATAACCTTCACTTTCGAGATACTTACCTAACGCTATCATATTCCATCCTTTATGATTGTATTTGGCATCTATATAGTGCTGTCTTCCTTCGTATAGCGATATACGCTCATAGCTAGATAATCCATATCTAATTGAGAGCTGATTTCCCTTTTGTAGATTTATAACGGATTTTATTATTTGCTCGTTAGCAGTATTGGGTTCCGTTATACTCCATTCTCTACTAAATTCTGCAGCTCTATAAGGATTTAATGGATTAAATTTTTCATCCACGTATTCATAGTTAAGGTCTGTACTCAGTCTCCAAAGTTTAGCACTGTCCAGAGCCCATTCATGTTTATATCCTATATTAGTCGCTAGCCCTTGATTATCTTCTTTGTTCAGAATGGAGAGCCGATTAATGTCTAAATTGGTCCATCCCAATTCCCCGTAGAGCGTGGCGTTTTTGGATATTTGATATTCTATCCGACTGGTTAGCATTTGTTTTTGCTCCGGAGGTACGATTCTGATTGTAGGTAAGTATGTACCCATACCAGTACCGACATATTTGTATACTCTACCATTCGTACCGATTTCATTATCTATGATATAGTCACCATTCCCTCCTTCTACCTCTGAGAATATGGCTGTGAAGAGGGGCATATTAGTATCATTACTATATTTGAGTATAAAGTCATCTGGATTTGGACTAGTTGGGTGATCTAACATGATATATGTTATTCTTCCTTGGTCACTAGCATCTTCTTGTAATGCATTTACTCCAGATCTTACTGCGTCCATTAGGTTGTCTCCGCTGGTAGCTAATATTTGCTTGTCTATGCTATCTAATGCAGCTTGCCCGCTTCCATTCTTACTATCCTGTTCGCTATAAAATTGTGTGCTGATTTTAAGCTTATTGCTGGTATAATTTGATTCTAGGGTATATAGCGTTCTTAAGTAATTTTGGTCAGTATATTCATATTCTATAATTATACGACTTTCTCTTGCAACGATTCTCTTTGGGGTAAAAACTATTTCTGCTCTATTGTAGTCAATGGAATAATCGAAATCTTCCCCACGTTCCAGTAATACTCCGTCATAGTATACTCTTTCTGATCCAGCTAGTACTATTAAAAACCGTTCTCCGTTGGCTCCGGTTAGTTTATAAGGGCCTTGATTCCCCTCTTCTACCGGAAGGGTTAACCTATTAAATTTTCCTTTGGATACGGCAAAACTAGCTCTAGATTCTACTTTTTTGGTGGTAGATAGAGATTGTCCATGAGTTACACTAGCTCCTTTTAGTTTTTTAAAGTATTTCATGAAGTAGCTGTTGCGGCTTTGCTGTTGATAATCTCCAGCTACCACTGAGGTTTTATCCTTGGTTAGCCTTATATACACTTGGTCAAATTCTTGCAAAGACTGGGTATTGCCTTCCGGTTGTATAGGGATATTATCGTCTGATATAGCCGCTACTATCTTGAGTCCATTACCTAGATCGCCAGCGAGTTGCAAATTAAAATTACTATTGAGTACTAGACTTTGGCTATTGCCCACAGAAAACCCGCGTGTAAAGCTTCCATTGTAGTCAAGGCCTTTTCCAGATATAATTGCCTGATTATTTGAGTTTTTGAAAGGGCTGTAGTCGTATCCTATGTAAACGATATCTTTTTTCACCATTTGAGTGGTGTCCAAGTGGCTAAGTACTTCTCCAAACCTAAAATCAAATGTGCGATATGAAATTTTTAGAGAATCAGATTTTTTGCAAAGAGAAGGTAGACCTAATATTTCATTGTCAACTACAGTATATTCATTAGAAAGCAATCTTATGTTTTGATACTCTATGATTACTGATGATGGCAGAATACTAAGACTGTCTTGAACAAGAATACAATTACTATCTTTAAGTCCTATGTTGTTGGTTATTTGAGAATTACATATACTAGTTATGCTTAATGTAAATATTACAATAAAGACTAAGTATAGGTGTGATATAATGGTTGTTTTAATCAAATTATCTTTGATGCGCTCAAAATGCTTGTTTTCGTTAACAAGCATAACGTAATATTCTATCAGAAAGCTATACTTACTATTATTAATTTGGAAAAATCTCTAAATCACACTGGTCAAAAAATAAATATTAACTTTTTCTAAGCTGATTCTTTCTATTTTTTAATTTTTTATTCCAAATGCAAACTGCAAATAAAATATGTTCGGATTCATAATTCTTTGAGATATTTGTACAGTATAACATTCTTTGTAGTAACAAATTATTTAATTAATAATTCAGTTATCTACTAAATTTTAGTATTATATTTGATTTCTTTTCACTGCTTTTCTAAATGAATTAGTGATGTAATCCAAATATGGCAGCTTTTTTGTTCCAAATGCTTCTCACCAATTACAACTTTAAGGAAATTAATAATGTTATCTAATTTTTTGAAGACAAAATACCGTCTCTAGTAATCAGTCAAAACAAATTCAATTGATTATATTTGTAAATAAGTTAATTTTTTGGTGATGCAAACTATTGCTCTCTTCCCAAGAGCGTTAACCCAGTTACTTAATGAAATCGAAAGTATTTATTCCCCTTATCTGTTCTTTTTTGTTGTTTAGTATATCTACATCAGCTCAGATTTACAGATCATTTGATGGGAGCCAAAATAATATAAACAATCCTTTTTGGGGTGCTGCAAATACTCAGCTCATTAGAATTGCTCATTCAGACTATGCTGATGGCATTTCAGTTCCGAAGCTAGATTTGACTTACGATAGACCTAACCCTAGGGTTATTAGTAATAGACTTTTTGCACAGACAACCGCAATATCTAACGGATTAGCACTTTCAGATTTTATTTGGGCATTTGGTCAATTTGTAGACCATGACATTTCATTGGTCGAAAATGATCCAGATGAAATCTTATCTAATATTGAGATACCAAGTGAAGATCTATTTTTTACACCTGGCTCGATTATGCATATGTCCAGGTCCATGGCGGCTCCAGGAACAGGAACTGATATTAACAATCCACGTCAACATACCAATCAGATCAATTCGTTTATCGATGCTTCAACAGTGTATGGATCTGATGAAGATAGAGCCAATTGGTTAAGGACTTTTGATGGTGGCAAACTTAAAACTTCGCCAGGTAATTTATTGCCTTGGAATACAGTTACCGGGAATATAAATGATGAGATAGATTTCAATGCTCCATTTATGGCGGATGACACAAGATCGTTGACAAAATATTTTGTTGCTGGGGATATAAGAGCTAATGAAAACCCACTTTTACTTTCATTTCACGTTGTCTTTTTAAGAGAGCACAATCGGCTTTGTGAAGAATTAGGATTAGCGCACCCTTCATGGAATGATGAACGTATATATCAAAGAGCACGTAAACTTGTAGGTGCCCTCATTCAAGAAATAGTATATAACGAATGGCTGCCTGCAATGGGAGTAGAGCTTCCTAATTATTTAGGATATAATGCTACTATAAATCCATCTATAAGTAATGAGTTTTCAGCAGCGGCCTTCAGATTAGGCCATACATTAATTAATTCTAATATCATCCGTATGAATAACGACGGATCAGATATATCAGGAGGAAATATCTCTTTAAGAGATGCTTTCTTTAATCCATTTGTTATGGTTTTATCTGGAGGAGTAGATACTTTTTTTAAAGGTATGGCTACGCAAGTGCAGCAAGAAATGGACTGCAAAGTAATAGATGATGTAAGGAATTTCCTTTTTGGAGCTCCTGGACAAGGTGGATTGGATCTGGCAGCAATTAACATTAATAGAGGTAGAGAGCGTGGGATTCCCTCTTTCAATCAAATAAGACAGCACTTAGGTCTACCCTCAGTCAATTCATTTTACACATTGACGAATGATCAAGAGGTAGCTGATATATTGCAAGAAGTATATGGGAGTATCGATAATCTTGATCCGTGGGTAGGTATGGTAAGCGAACAGCATGTAGGATCAGATGCACTATTTGGTGAGTTGATAATGACTATACTCGAGGAGCAATTTCAAGTGCTTAGAGATGGAGATAGATACTATTACGAAGTAGATAATGAGCTGACTGCAGCACAAAAAGAAATGGTATCAAATACTTCAATGAAAGAAGTTATCGTGCGTAATACTAGTATAGATTTAATGCAAGATCAAGTTTTTATAGCTATGCCTCATGAAATGATTTCTGATGGACCAGTAATCAAACAATTTGATCTAGAAGCTCAGTTATATCCTAACCCAACTTCTGGTAATGAAACTACTATCAAATACTTCTCGGATATAGATCAGAATATCAATTTAGATGTTATTGATTATCAAGGAAGATTGATCACTTCTGTGGTCTTGCTTGCTTATGCAGGGGATAATTATTTCCAGATGGTATTACCTGCTAATATGCCTAGAGGTCTTTATAATATTAGACTTCAAACGCAGTACGGCTATAATATTCTGAAGCTCATAAAAGAATAACATAATATCAAACATAGTTTAAAAAATAATCGCTTTGAAAAGGACCATTCTCCCAATCGGAGAAGATTCATCAAGCAAGCGGGTATGGGAACTATTGCCGCGAGTTTCGCTGGCTGTGATTCTATTGTAAATTCAGACTATCAGAAATCCAAAGAAGATTCAAAGGGTATTCCTACACCACTTATTATTAGTACATGGCCACATATCTTGGATAACCAGATAGCGCTTAAAGCGGTCCAAGAAGGCAATCTATTAGATGGCATAGAGAAAGGCATTAATAACGTAGAGAATAACCCTCTAGATCAGTCTGTAGGAATAGGAGGGCGCCCTGATAGATCAGGTACTGTTACACTTGATGCTTGTATCATGGATAAGGAGCATAGGGCTGGATCAGTCTGTTATCTCAAAGATATCAAGAATCCTATCTCTGTAGCTCGATTAGTAATGGAAGATACTCCACACGTGATCTTAGCCGGTGATGGTGCTTTGCAATTTGCTCTAGATAAAGGGTTTCAGAAAGAAAATCTACTCACAGAAAAGTCAAAGGCAGAATATGTAGAATGGCTTAAAACTGCGGAATATAAACCTAAAGTCAATGTTGAATTACATGATACAATAGGGATGTTAGCGATAGATCAAAATGGTGATATCTCTGGCGGTTGCTCTACAAGTGGACTAGGATATAAGATGCAAGGTAGGGTGGGAGACTCGCCTATTATTGGGGCAGGACTTTTCGTAGATAATGAGGCCGGGGCAGCCACAGCTACAGGTATGGGAGAGTTGGTTTTGACCACTTTAGGATCGTTTCTTACTGTTGAATTTATGCGTCAAGGAATGTCACCGTTAGAAGCCTGTAAGGCAGCAGTAATGCGTACCATAGAGAAGAATAAAGACTCCTATAAAGAGATGCAAGTCGGCTATGTAGCATTGGATAAATACGGGAGATATGGTGCTTACAGTATTCAGCCAGGATTCCAATACACCGTAACCTATCAAAATCATAACAAAGTCTATGATGCACAGAGTTATTTAAGCTAAATTTCGGTTGGTTAATTTGTCCTACGTCTATTAAATTTAATTTCCGTTTTTCTGACGAAAATATTCATATTCTCCTTTAGAATTTCTAATAAGATACTTTTCATTTAAGGGTCAATCTATAGGTGATTTACTACCCTTTTATCGCATTTGGCATTCCTTTTGCAATTGTTCGCTCGAAGATAAGTTTATTGACTTTGGTCAAGACTCATTATTAAAAATATAAACCAACATATGCTATCTATGGTATATGTGACAGGAGAGTAATATGAGCATGATAAATACTATTATAGCCGACTGCCAAATATTGATGATCGAAGGGTTAACTGCCATTTTTAATTCTACAAGTAATCCGTCAATCAAGGTATCAGCGACGGCAAACAACTCTGCAGATTTACTTAAGAGAGTTAGCTTGGGTGATTGTGACTTATTGATAATGGATATTAATTTTCCTGGAGAAGATGGGATTGAATTAATACCTATACTCAAAAGCTATTGCCCAAATATGAGAGTGATAGTATTGACTACTTATACAGATAGGAAATTTGTCAAGCGTGCATTTCTGAACGGAACAGATGGATATATACTAAAAAGTAATGATTCTCTAGACCTTTTTCAAGGTATCAATGCTGTGATGGAAGGTGACACCTATATGTCCGATGGATTGAGAGTGACACCAGCATCAAGTAGGACATATGTAACACAAGCTGTAGCTAATTTAGCTAATAGGTTTTATGAGGATAGCTACACAATGAAACAAAAATTAACCAAGAGAGAGCAGGAGATATTACATCTTATTGCTGAATCTAAAAATAATAGAGAAATAGCTAAAGATCTATATATAAGCGACCAAACCGTAGGTGTACACCGCAAAAATATAATGAGAAAACTAGGCGTACGGAGTACAGTCAACCTCATAAAATTTGCGATTGAGCATCAATTGGTATAAACTAAGATCCATTCTAGAATAATAATTGAGAGATCAGTTTTTTTCGAATAAAATACAAGTACCCAAGAATTATAAAATTTATATTATGAGAATTACTACATTTTTATTTCTGTTTATCTCATCTATTGGTTTTTCACAAACCACTCCCATTAACAATTCAAATTTTAACGATGCCGTTAACGACTGTTTGGAAACTCATCCAATTACTGGTCTTTGTATAGATAGCGAATATGGTCCTATGCCTGACTGGGATGTGTCTAATGTAACATTTATGGAATTGGCATTTGCAGATAGGACAAATTTTGATGCAGATATTAGTGATTGGGAAGTCTCTAATGTCACGAATATGGCAGGAATGTACACTCGAGCAGAATCATTCAATCAAGATATTGGGGATTGGGATGTGTTGAATGTCACCAACATGAGTGGTATGTTTTATCGAGCAGAATCATTCAATCAAGATATTGGGGATTGGGATGTGTCGAATGTCACCAACATGAGTGGTATGTTTGATCAAGCAACTTCTTTCAACCAAGATATTGGTGTTTGGAACGTATCTAATGTGACTAATATGCTTGGCATGTTTGCTTTCTCTAATTTAAATACAAATACATATGACGCAATACTTCAAGGCTGGGCAACTCAAGATCTTAATACTGGTTTAAATTTAGGGTCTCAATCATTGAATTATTGTAACAGTCAAGTAGAAAGACAAAGTATTATAGACAACTTTGGATGGACGATAAATGGTGATGATTTAGACTGCTCAGATGCTACAGATTGTACCTTAGCGTGTAATGATAATGTACAAATCTCTTTGAACAGTGACTGTGAAGTGGTTGTAACTCCTGGTATGCTTTTGGAAGATGAAGGTGGGCCAACGTGCGCCTATACAGTCGAAATATACGATGCCGACGACAATCTTATACCAGGCGCCTTATTAGATGCTTCTCATGTAGGGCAAACACTTCAAGCTAGTGTTTTTCTATATGGAAACTCTTGTTGGGGTACCATTAGTGTAGAAGATAAGCTCAAGCCAGTTATTGATTGCGCACCAGATTTTAATATTTTTTGCTACCAATCATTTAATCCAAGTCTTCCTGATGTTACAGATAATTGTGACTCTAATCCAACGATTTCAGTTTTAAGCGATATTACTACTGATTTAGATTGTAGTGATCCTAGTGGACTTAGTGCGATTAGAGTTATTTCTTATATCGCTGAAGACGCGAGTGGAAATGTATCAGATATTTGTACTCAGACAGTCAATTACGTCCGTGTTGGTATAGATGATATTTTATTTCCAAATAATTTAGACGATGTAGAATCTGATGCATTAGTATGTACTAATTATACCGCGGATACATGGAACGAAAGTAATCCTGATTATCCGTTCTTTGATATTACCGGTGTTCCAACGACACTTAATGGCTCTGCTATTCTACCAAACAATCCTCTATGTGAATTGACGGGTGGTTACTCTGATCAAATATTTGATATCTGTGATGCCAGCTTTAAAGTATTAAGAACATTTACAATTTTAGATTGGTGTACAAATGAGATAGTAGAAAATGTTCAAATAATAAAGATTAAAGATGATCAGGCACCAGTTATAACTCCTATTGAAGATAATGATGAAGCGGCTTATACCAGTTTTTATGCCTGTACTGCTGATTATGCTGTACCAGCACCAGAAGTAACTTTTGATTGTTCCTCATGGACATACGAAATTGGATATGCAACGCCAGTCAATGGTATGGATCCATCGAGTGGTATATACTATACTACTAATGTAATAGGAGATGCAGATACAGGATATACAGTTACAGATCTTCCTGAAGGAGAGACGTGGTTGAGATACAGAATTACAGATGCTTGTGGCAATATGACCGAAGCATTTACAGTAATAACAATAGTAGATAATGTGCAACCGGTCGCTATTTGTGACGAATTCACAGTTGTATCACTGTCAAATGATGGAATTGGATATGCATTTGCAGCTACTTTTGACGATGGTTCTTTTGATAATTGTAATGATGTAGTATTTTCTGTAAAGCGACCTAATGGAGGTTGTAATGGAAATAATTCTTACGGTGATTTTATTGATTTTTGTTGTGATGACCTAGGACAAGACGTAATGGTAGAGTTAAAAGTAACAGAGGATAAGCCTGGAGGTTTATCAAATACTTGCTTAGTCACTGTACACGTACAAGATTTCAATAACGCTTGTGAAGTAAATAGAATAGCTGGAACAATATCTACGGAATTATCTGATGATATCGATCAAGTAGAAGTGATGCTCGAAGATATGCATACACACGAAGAAAGCTATTTCATGACAGACGAAACCGGAAACTACGAATTCTTTAATGTAACAGAGAGTGCGGACTATCAGGTGTCAGCGACAAGAAATGATGATCCTGTAAATGGAGTAACAACACTTGATCTTGTTATGATTCAGAGGCATATACTTGGATTGTCTAATTTAGGATCACCATACAAGATTATTGCAGCAGATATCAATAAGTCTGAAGGCGTGTCAGCAGCCGACATAGTTGAATTGAGAAAAGTAATTTTAGGTATACAGACTGAATTTATCAATAATAATTCATGGAGATTTGTTGCTAGCGATCAGGAGTTTTTTGATTTTAATGAGCCATTTCCAGTAGTGGAAAATATCGAGATAACAGATTTTACAGATACCGCTATGGATAATAACTTTATAGCTATAAAAGTAGGTGATGTTAATGATTCTGTTGCTGATGTTATCACTGGAACGGATAATACTGAGGTGAGAACTTCTAGAACTATCTTAAACGCTGTAAATACTGCCCATAAGTCAGGTGATGAAGTAAGAATGGATATTAGGTCTGATGATTTTAAATCTGTCGCTGGAATGCAGTTTACCCTCAACTTTGATGCTGATGTTCTAGAATTTACTGCTATCGAGGGAGGCAAATTAAACTTTAGTGATAGTAACGTCGGAGGGCAATTAGCTAGTAGAGGTGAGATTACTGCAAGTTGGAATACAGCGACTGATATTTCAGCCGCAGCTGATGATATATTGATGACAATAATATTCCAAGCGAGGACGAATGGTGATTTATCAAGTATATCTATATCTTCAGATCAAGTAGCATCAGAAGTTTACACATCAGAATTAGATATTATGGGTTTAGATATAGAGTTGAGAGATGAAAATAAAGTACCTACAAACGCAGAAATAGTCTTACAACAAAATAGACCTAATCCGTTTACTTATAACACTACAGTATCATTTACTCTTGCCGAAGCAAGCATGGCAAAATTATCTGTTTATGATATAAATGGTAGATTGGTTCACAGAATAAATAATTCATACCCTCAAGGTTTAAATAGTATTGTTGTCAGTGCTAATCATCTTAATGTATCAGGTGGAATTTTCTACTATACTCTTGAAGCTAACGGTCAGACAGCAACTAAGAAGATGATACTTCTATGTAAATAAAAAGTAAGAAATGTAATTTAAATGAGCCCATTGACGCAAGTCAATGGGCTCATTTATTTTTCTAATGTTTTAGCAATTAAAGTTCAGCTCGCGAAGTGACTTTACAAAGTTTAAATCAAATATAATTAAAGGATTTTCTATCAAATTGCCTGTATACACAGGTGAAGTCTGTATAGGACTTGCGGGTAAAAAAACAACTAGTTTGATATAAGTGTCATGAACTGGGTTAAGCGTATCCGATAAACTGTGATAATAAACCGTTTCATCAAATGGAATTCTCCCTAACGATTGATAGCCTTTAAGAGAAAGATGCTTTGAAGGTTTGATTATTTACTTATCGATTGTCTTTGGTTTTTCTACATCCCCCCAAACTATTCGTATATTTATTTATCAATAGTTGAACCTTCTTTTCCAAGAAGTAATTAAAAAAAAGAAGATTTTCAGACACATTACGATTTTATGCAATGTATTGGCTCGCTATTTGCATCTGATATTTTTAAATAGAGATTACAACAGTAATATGTATGGCATTACATGGCAATTTTGACGAAATGATTGTTAACTTTGTAATTTACAGCGTCTGTTAAATCTCATGCAGCACATAAAGGCTTTTAGTCATCAGTTTATGTATGATGGTTTTCGAAAATTTTGATTGACAACATATTTTAGAATAATATAGAATTATTAAGAATAAATTTTACTCATAATGAGAATACTAAAAAATATATTTCTATTCCTTTTTCTAGCAACAGCTAGTGTGTCTTTCGCGCAACTTACTATCTCTACTGAGGGTGGGGAAGCAGCGATGGGCACTAATTTAGAAGTAGATATCACCGCTAATGAATTTAACTCTCTCTCAACATTTCAATTTAATGTAGTTTGGGATACTTTGGTGATGACTTTTGTAGAAGTGAAAAATGTTAACCAAGATCTTACATCTTATTCTCTAGTCACCAACTTTGGATTGCCAGGTGATGGTTCGATTAAGGATGGGACGGTAAGTACCTCTTGGACAAAATTTACCCCACCAGCAGAAAGTCTAGCAGATGATGCACGACTTTTTACCATTGTATTGAATGCAACAGGTGCAGAATGTGCAACTTCTTCTTTTGGATTTGAAAATGAAGAAGCAGGAGACGAAAACTTCGAAGAGGTAACTGTTACTTCTACCGGTGGAGATATATTAGTTTCTGGTACTGATTGTGAAAGTGGAGAGCTTGATTGCATCAATGAATGCGAAGATTTTCCTGGTGTCATCTTATCTATGCCATGTATTACAGCACCTGCAGGAAGCAGTATTTGTATTCCTATTACAGTTTATAATTTTATAGATATAGAAGCGTTACAAGCAGGTATCATTTGGGATCCTTCAGTAATGGAATATACGGGTTTCCAAAATCTTGGATTTGTTATTGATCCTCCAAATGACCCTAACTCAGGTTTCGTTTTTAATGATAACGATGCCGAAATGGGTATGATTCGCCAATTCTGGACTGATGAGACAGGTAGTACACCTCAATCTCTTCCTGATAGTTCTGTCTTATACGAATTATGTTTCGATGTAATTGGTGATGATGGAGATATGATATCAATTGAATTTGGTAATATTGGAAACTTTGGTGTAGAAGTAGTGCAGTTAGGAGCAGGAGTTGAATTCTGCCTCGATCAAGGTACAGTTACTATCGGTGATATTGTAGGTGATGGTGTTCAACTTATCGCTAATGATGTAAGTGGTCTAGAAGGTGAGGTTGTGTGTGTGGATATCACAGTAAGAGGTTTTACAGACGTCACAGGTTATCAAGCTAATTTACAATGGGATAATGCCATTGTCGAATACAGTAGTGTTGAAATGCTTAATACCACTTTAGGACTTACTACTAGTAATTTTAACTTTACAACAGACCCGGATAATCTAAGTTTTACTTGGGATAATATAAATCCTGCGACACTTGATGATGATGCGATATTATTTCAAGCTTGTTTTACTGTAGTAGGAGATTGTGAAACCACACCTACATCTGTAGTTACTTTTGAAAGTACAGATATTTCAGATATCGAGTTTAGCGATCCTGTAGGCATGGCAATACCATTCACGGTTTCTAATGGAAGCGTATCAGTTCTGCCCTGTATCCATACTTGTATGCTTGTAGAGGTCTCTCAACCTTTATGTCCTGGAGGCGATGGAGATATCATAGTAATAGTGGAGGCAGATGATACTTGCGATTGTAACTGGTACCTTAATGGAGAATCCACGCCAATACAAACAACACCTGGAGACGCTAATTGCAATTTAAACGCGGTAGGTGCAGGAAGTTATACTTTCGAACTAACAGATGCATCTGGTGCTGTTGTATGTATGTTTGATCAAGCAATCATAGATCCAGCTTCTATTGCTACCAATCCTTCTATAACTAATGCAGCATCATGTGAAGAAGATACAGGAAGTATTACAATTAATGCGACTGGAGGAACAGGAACACTTACTTACACTTGGGTGCCAGATGTAAGTACAACAGATTCTGCTACAGAATTGCCGGCAGGAGATTATATGATTACAATATTTGATGAAAATGATTGTTTAGCTACTGTTATGCTTACAGTTATTACGGATCCTTTAATATTTGATGTAACCAATTCTACAGTTACAAATCCTATATGTAATGGATCTAATGATGGATCTATATCAGGAGCTGCAAGTGGCGGATGTCCTCCATATATGTTCGATTACGAAGGCGGAGGAGATGGAACAGGATTGGCAGCGGGAGATTACGGCGTGACCGTAACAGATACGAATGGAAATACTGCTGAAGGTTCAGTTAGTTTAACAGATCCTGAGGAAATTACTTTTACGGTATCCGTTTCTAATGAATCTAATGGAATGATGGACGGGTCTATTACGATAACTCCTAATGGGACAGCTCCTTATTCATATTTGTGGAATCCTGATGTTAGTAATACAATTGTAGATGATACTAACGTAGCAACTGGATTATCTGCTGGATTGTATGATGTAACTGTGACAGACTCTAAAGGATGTTCAGTGTCACAGCTAGGTATTGAAGTTAATAATACTATAACTATTCCATTGATTGGAACTGTAACTACAACAAATGTTGATGGTTGTTTCGGTGACTGTACAGGTGTTATAGCTAGTTCTGTTCTCAGTGTGACAGAAGGAACATTAACAATTGTCCTTTCTGGTCCATCAAATTCTACTCAAACTTTAGATTCTTCAGGTCCATTTAGTTTTGATGGATTGTGCGCAGGTATTTATTCAATAGCAGTAACTGATGTAAATAATGCTACTGACATTCAAGTAGACATAGAAATCAATGAGCCATCAGATATTGATGCTACTGTTAGCACAGGGGATGATAATAATAATTGTGATGGATTTATAGATGTAGTAGCTTCAGGAGGCACAGGGTTTTATACATACCAATGGGTAAACCAGGACTGGGATACACCATCTGTTTCTAATCTTTGTGCAGGATTTTACGATCTAGTAATAACTGATGATAATGGCTGTGTGTTTATGCTTATCGATATTGAAGTGGGTGGTGGATTTGATGTTCCATGTTGGGTACCTCGAAAAATAATTACTCCTAATAATGATGGAAAGAATGACTTCTTTACATTCAATTGTATAAATAATAGAGTAGCTGGATTATATATTTTTGATAGATATGGAAGAGAAGTGTATTCTAATGCTGATTATGACAACTCGTTCAATGGAGTAAGTGATAGTGGAGTAGTGCTTAGCGAAGGAGGATATATGTGGGTGCTCAATATTAATGATGGAGCAGAGGGAAGAAGAGTAGAGCAAGGTACACTGACACTACTCAGAGATTAGTATACCAAATAAGAAAACAATAAGTAAAATCAGCTTTTTAAAAAAGCAAAAATTATAATAGATGAAAAATCAAGTATTATTTACTTTGGCATTGGTCATTATGTCATTCATGGCATCGGCTCAGGAGAGGTACTTCGATGAGAGATATATATCTGCTCAGAGCTTTATGTTTCCTGTATTAGTAAATCCAGGTGCTATTGGAGTATCAGGTGATCATGAGCTTCTGTTTAATTATCGTAATAGCTGGTCTTCTTTCGAAGGATCACCAAGTACTATACATTTCAATTACAATGGCAATCTAGGTAATCGGGTAGGTTTCGGTGCTGGGCTATTTAGAGATAGTTTTGGAGAGTTAGAAACTACCAAAGGTCTAATAGGTTTCTCTTACACGATCGATTCACCTACCAATAAGTTAGGGTTCGGTCTTAATACAGAATATGTTCAGCATAGATTGGGTGGTGGAGCACTAGATGGTGTCGACGCTACAGACGAAGTTATCTTGAGGAGATTAGATGGTGCTCAATTTTTTGATATATCTGTGGGGGTGCACGGTGTGTATGATGAGAAAGTGACTTATGGAGTGTCATTTCCTTCACTGGTTAGTAGTAGAGTATCAGAAGATGTGCCAGGAGAAGAGACAGAAAGAGAAATAGGTATGATCTTATATGGTGGTTTTGATTATTATTCTGTAGGAAGCGGTATTCATATTATACCATCGATTACGATCAAGAAGCTAAATCAAGTACCTACGCATGTAGATCTTAATATGATGTTTAATTTCTTAGAAGAAAAATTAGTAAGTGGGGTAAATTATACTCTAGGTGGGGAGAAAAGACTTGGATTCTTGTTAGGTACAAAAATAGACAACGTTGGGTTCAACTATTCGTATAATATATCGAATACAGAATTTCAAAAATATAATAATGGTGCTCATGAGATTACACTCAGTTTAAACCTCAGTGCAAAGAAAAAAATGATCAAAGTGGAAGGTATTCAGTAAAAAAGTACCTCATATAAATTATTCCAAGGGTTCACATGCAAGTCATGTGAACCCTTTTTTTTATTGATTATTTCTGGTGCATTAGCCTTCTTTTGACTTTCGAAAAGTATGCTTAGTCCCTGAGAGAGAGTGTAGTTATAAATAAAAATATTTATATATAAATTTTTTTAATAGGTTTAATTAAATATCTTTGTGCAAGATCAGTAATGCTTATGTATTTAATGATTACACATTATAGATAATTGCCATGTAATAATTACCTGCGTATGGGTAGATAGTATGTTTGGTGGAAATGTATATTTGTGTTTAATAATCTTTGGCACACCATAGAAGTATGGTTTTGGCATTGATAAAGACGAAAAATAAAAAGACAACTACAACCCCGTCGATCTGGACTGACTATAATTAAGACGATAATCTACCACCCAGGTTGACATTAATTTTTCTCTAAGGCCTCTATTAATTATTCTTTTTACTTACGTGAGTGGGTAAAGGGATACGTGCGTATGCACTTACAGCATTGGCTAATTTTTTTTAATCGAAATACATTTAATAACCAAAACTCAATCTCATGAAAAAACTGATGTTCATTTGTTCATTAGCGTTCACGTTCTTATTAGGAGTACAAGAAATGTCAGCACAATATGTGCCTACAGATCAAGCTGCAACAATAGTAAGAAATGAAATTTCTACACTCCAGCAGGTAACGCCAGTAGTTACGACTTCGTCGTTTGCTAGTACACCACCGCAGGTTTCAATTGACGTAAGACTTAAGGAAGCTTTTCTAGGACTTGTTCTAGAGGGTTTAACTTCTCAAAATGCAGAAGTGCAAGCGGCAATAGATTTTGCTTCCAACTCAATGGCAGTAAACGTAGATGCTAACAAAAATGCAATGGTAGAGGAAGTGAAGAAATTCACTGAAGATCTACTCGCAGACTAAAAACCAATTTTTAAATTTTAATAACTAAACTTAAACTCATGAAAGATAAGATACAAATTTTACTTTCGATGTTCGTGTGTTTGTTGATGACATTCTCTATGAGTGCACAGACATACGATTTTAACGTAACACAATCTGACATTAGCAATGCTAATCCAGGTACTAATGCAGTCGGTTTCTTCTGTGGTGGTGGACTTGGTGTCATGTCAGCAGATGTTACTAACGTAGCATTTCAATGTCCAAGTGGAGATTTACTAGGCACAACAATAGGCGATGTAGTAATCGAGAATGTGACAGTAGACATTACCCATGTTTGGAATGGTGATATTGATATATTTCTAGTAGCACCTAGTGGAGCCAGTCTAATTTTGGCAGAAAATAATGGTGGATCATCAGACAATTATACTAATACAGTATTTATGGATGGTGGAGATAACATTAATGCAGCTGGGGCACCATATACAGGAACATACCAACCAGAAGGTGGTTC
>Ga0206131_10000390_pt1 | contig 62463 bp, 60 predicted proteins | sample Helgoland_Spring_FD_148636 | JGI IMG/M metagenome (GOLD analysis project Ga0206131, IMG submission 148636) | Pelagic subsurface seawater microbial communities from Kabeltonne, Helgoland, North Sea - Helgoland_Spring_Bloom_20160517_1 | ecosystem: Environmental > Aquatic > Marine > Epipelagic ... | reverse complement strand
GATCCACGTTTTGGATTCGGGCGCATTCTGGAAGTGATGCTGAATGAGGCGTATCCAGATCGGCGATTTGAAGTCATCAACACGGGCATGGTCGCCATCAACTCTCATGTGGTCATGCGTATCGCCCGTGAGTGCGCGGACTATGATCCCGATCTCTTTGTAGTCTACATGGGCAACAACGAGGCGGTCGGACCCTTCGGCGTGGGCACTGAATTCAACGAGCAACCACCGGGCCGCAGCATGGTGGCGCTGTCGACGGCCGCCAAATCCTCCCGCACCGGACAGCTGATGAGAAACCTCATGGAGGGAGTCGGGGACAAGTCCAAACAAACTGCCCAGGCCGAGTGGCTTGGCATGGAATCATTTGGTAAACATCGCGTATCGGCTGACGATTCACGGTTACAGAAAGTTTACAGCCACCTTGAGGCGAACTTGAATGACATCGTTGAGACCGCAAGCGATGCCGATGTGCCACTGATCTTGTGTACTGTCCCGGTCAACCTGCGCAACTGTGCCCCTCTGGCATCAGACCACTCGGGTAATCTCGACGACGCCCAGAAAACCGAATGGGAGCAATACTATCGCGAGGGTGCCGCCTTGGAAGCGGAAAGCCGCTGGCTGGAGGCCGATAAAAAATACGCCCAGGCGGCGGAGCTTGACGACCAGTTCGCCGAGCTGCATTTCCGGCGCGGCCGGTGCGCGCTCGCCCAGGGTGATACCAAGACTGCCGCGAACTATTATGAAACCGCGCGCGACCTCGACCTGTTACGGTTCCGCACCGACTCGCAAATCAACCGGATCATCCGCAAAGCGGGCGACGCTGATTCCGTGATATTGTTAGATTCCGAACAAAAATTCAAAGCTCTGCCTCGGGTCAAACACGGCATCCCAGGCGATGAGATTTTCTACGAACACGTTCATTTAAACTTCACAGGTAACTTCGAACTCGCCCGTATGGTCTTCCAAGAGACGGTGAAGCAACTGGACAGTAATCCGACCAACACCGACCCACCCTTGGAACGCTGCGCCGAGCTTCTGGCACTCAGCGATTTGGACCGCCACCAGATGGCGTCCTCAATGATCGGCATGGTTGTCAAACCTCCCTTTCTCGACCAGTTGGACTACTATGAGCGCTGCACCAAGTTACACGCGCAAATTCGTTCATTCCGCGAACTCGACCAGCAAGAGGGCATGCGCGATGCCGAACAGGCGCTAACCTCGGCACTCGAATCCCGACCGGACGACCTGCACATGCGCCTGGCTCTGGCCAAGTTGCAGCTCCGGCAAACGAAGCATTCCGAGGCGGAAAAAACGATCCGTGCGCTCATGGACGATCTTCCTGATCGCGCCGATTTTTTAGCATTGCTTGGTCAGGCGCAGCTCGGCCAAGACAATAAGACGGAAGCAGGAGATGCCTTTGACAAGTCCATCGAACTCGCCGCCCAGCCGCTGGACTACATGATTCTGATTGCCGAGCACTACGAGTATGCGGGTGATAAGGATCGTGCGCTGGAGCTATTCCGCCAAGCACTCGAGCAACAACCAGGCGCGGCCAACCGGCACAGCAAGTTAGGCACCCTGTTCCTCAATCGTGGAGACAAGGAACAGGCTCTGAAGGAGTTCGAGCTCGCCGATTCGCTACTCCCCGGCAATGGAACCATTCTCTTCAATCTGGCGCGGATTCATTTTGAAAACGCAAACATCGACACCGCCATCGAAAAACTACACGCCACCCTGAAGGCGAACCCCTTTCACCTCGGAGCCCGCAAGCAGCTCGGCCTGATTCTAAAACGACATGGCAAGCTGGAAGAAGCCGCCAAACAGCTGTCTAAGGTCATTCCGCAGGAACCCAAGCAAGTGGACCTGCGACTGCATCACGCAGAAGCATGCACCAGCTTAGGAAAATTTGACCAAGCCGTGACAGACTACAGGGCAGTGCTGAAATACGCTCCCGACGATCTCAATGCCACCATGGGGCTGGCGTGGGTCCTCGCCGTCCAGCCGAAAGCGACAACAGAGCAACGTGCCGAAGCTATCAAGATGGCGGAACAAGTGGTCAAAGCAACCAGACGAAACTCCGCCAAACCACTCGACGTCCTGGCCGCCGCCCTCGCCGCCTCCGGAGAGTTCGACAAGGCCCAGATCTGTGCCGACGAAGCCTGGGGACTTGCATTGTTAGGTAAGGATAAAAAATACGCCAAAGCCGTATCAGACCGGCTACGCCTCTACAGGGAGAAAAAACCACACAGGTTACCGGTGGACAAGTGAGGCGTATGTTCGTAAATACCATTACAGAACACCACCAATCGCTCTACTCCCAGAACAATCTACTGAAGAAATTGCAAAAAACAAACACCCGGCGGCGTATTTGAGGAGGCTGTCACCCCGTCTTATCACTGCCATTCTACCATTTTATGAAAACCCGACTCAGATTACTCCCCCGTCTCATCAGCACCATTCTGCTTGGCTGCTGCATTATCAACCATTCAGCCCTCGCCGCAAAAAACAGTAGCCACCAGCTCGGGCCAACGGGTATCATCGCTCAGGGATCAAAGAACTTGTTCAGCGTGCAGAGCGTCGACAAAGGATCCCCTGCTGACGGTAAGATTAAAAAAGGTGATGTCATCGTCGGCGCGAATGGCACGAAGTTTAACCAACACGCGCGTCAGGAGCTCGCCGCTGCGATTGATACCGCCGAAAGCGGTAAGGGTGTGCTATCGCTTACGTTAAAAGACGGCAAGAAAGTCGATCTCCAGCTTCAGGCGCTCGGTTCCTATAGCAAAACCGCACCTTGGCATTGCAAAAAGACCAACGCTATCGTCACACGCATTGCCGATCAGATGGTAAAAACAAAAAGCTTCGCGAGCGGAAAAGTCACAGTCGGATGGATCGGGCTGTTAGCCACCGGTGAGAAAAAATACACTGACATTGTTAGAAGAGAACTCCCCAAGCAAAAGTGGGCGAAGGCACCCGACCTCGAAAAACTCGCAGCCCTACTCAAAGGCGATACGGACATGGGCTACATCGGTTGGTACTGGGGATACCAGATGATTGTGCTGGCTGAATATCATCTACTCACTGGAGACAAATCGGTGCTTCCCGCACTCAACGCCTATGCCCTAACAATGGCACGCGGCCAAGACCCGGCGGGTATCTGGGGGCATCGATTGGCGACGGTCAAACGCAACGGTCGGCTGCCCGGCTACGCCCACATCAATAACCCGAGCCTGACCACCGTCATCGGCATGCAGATGGCGCTGAAGTGCCCGGTGAAAGACAAAGAGGAAATCCAGAAGGGCGTCGACCGCAGTGTGGCGTTCTATAAAACCTATGCCGGTGAAGGCGCGCTACCCTACGGTGTGCATGACCCTAACACACGTGTTTTCAACAACAACGGCAGCAGTGCGATGGCCGCCATCGTGATGGCACTCGCCGGAGAAAAGGAAGCCACAAAATTCTTCTCAGAGCAATCAGCAGCATCCCACAATATCCAAGAAACCGGACACGCGACCCACTATTTTAATGTGCTGTGGACACCACTCGGCGCCAACGTCGCCGGACCAAAAACATCGCAGGCATTTTTCAAAAAAGGCAACTGGGTGCGCACGCTCTACCGCCGGTGGGATGACAAGTTTTCCTACGATGGAAAATTTTCTAAAAGCTGTAACGACGACGGCTCACTTCTGTTAGCCTACTGCCTGCCACGCAAACAACTCTACATCACAGGAAAAAATGCCGACGAGTCACTGTGGACCAAGGACAGCGAGGTGGACGCCGTCATCGGCGCCAGCGAGATCGATTACAACAGCCTGAGCGAGAACGAACTGATCGCACTGTTTGGTCACTCAGCACCACAGGTCACTCGTGGAGCTGTCTGGACTTTACGCAACCGCAAGGGCGACTTCATCCCGAAGGTTGTTAGTCTGATTAAAAAAGGCACCGACATCGAGAAGCGCAGCGCCATCGGATTTTTTGGATATAAATGCCCGCCGGAATGGGCACTGCCGCAGACCAAACTCATCGGTAGTGTGTTGCAGGATGCCAAGGAACACCCGAAGGTGCGTGCCGCCGCTTCCTACGCCATCTGTTGGCATGGAAAAACGGCCTACCCCTATTACCAAGACATGCTCAAGCTTGTGGTTGCCGACGAGCCGGATGACAAGTTTGGCCTGACCGACAAAGCCGTGGCAAACGCCCTGAACATCCTTGCCAAAGACCCCTTCGCCGCCGGGCTCGTGAAGGATAAAAAACTATTCTATCGAGCGGCACTCAAACTCGCCGATAACCCGCGCCAAGAAGCACGCGCCAATGGCATGAACATGCTGCGCGCCATGCCCAAAAAAGAGTTTCATCTTGTCGCCGACAAGGTGAAACACGTCGCCATCAATAAAGACCCCAACTACCAATCGTACCACAACCCGATGGCATCCATGCAGTCGGCCGCCCTGATCCTTGCCGAGCTCGACATCGAGGAAGGTCTCGAATGGAGCTGGGCAATGCTTGAGGCGAAAGACGGCAAGTTCGGATTCAAGGCACGCGCCATCCTCACCATCCTCAATGCCTACGGCCCGAGCGCCAAACCTTACCTCGATAAAATCAACGCCGACCCGAATCTAAAAAGAGGGCTGACATCCGGCCGATGGAAAAGAATGTACGACAACATGGTCAAGTCCGTGGAAGGCGGCAAAGCCGAGAAGCTCATCCCATTTGAACAGGCGAAGAAGGCTAAGTAGGGAGAGGCGACAACGCATGATTTTGTTCCTGCCCGACGGAGGAGGAGGGCTGCATACCAGCCCAGCCTGGCCGTGCGGGCGAGGCACTCTTGTCGCTCGGCAACCCATGCACAATAAGGCGGACAAGACACACCTTCGCGTGAAGCTTCAGCACGCATGCTGTCCGCCCTCCCCTAATTTCTCTTTGTCGACAAAGGCACTATCCCATCCTGTTTCATCTGCTTCACCAACTGATCCGCGCGTTCTGTTAGCGCCTTCACCTTGCCAGGGAATGTGCCACTGAGGTCAACCGTCTCACCCGGGTCTTTGCTCACATGAAACAAAATCGGAGGGTTCGGTTGGTCTTTTTTCAACCCCTCAATGTAAGGCATGATTTTTTCCGCCTGCTGCTTGGTCTTACGCCTCGTCCCCGATCCCTCGAGTGCGTGTCGACGGTCAAAGAACAGCTTCCACTCGCCCACACGAATCGATTGCGGCTCGGCTTCCATGCCGTGCCAGAGAAGCAATTCGTTGCGTGGGTGGTCGGCTTTTCCATGCAGGCTTTGCCACAGGCTCAGGCCGTCGATCTTCGGCTGGTCTTTACTTTTTTTCCGCCAATCGATGCCGCACGCCTCGCTGAGGGTGGGCAGCAAATCCATTGCACTTGTTAGGCCGGGGTAAGTTTTTCCGGCAGCCAGTTTGTCAGGCCAGGAAATGATGCACGGCACCCGGGTTCCACCTTCGAGCGCCGACCACTTTTCGCCGCGGTACGGCAGGCAGTTCGCCTTTTCACGTGGGTTCGGACCGTTGTCGGAGCAGAACACGACGATGGTTTTTTCTTTCAAGCCAAGCTTTTCCAGCTCACCTAACAACTCACCCATACGGGCGTCGATTTCCTCAACGACATCTCCATACTTCCCAAACGATGACTTCCCTTTCCAGTCCGGATGCGGCTCAACGGGGAAATGCGGTGCGGTGTGCGGAATGTAGAGGAAAAACGGTTGGTCCTTTTTCTCCCGGATAAAACGAATCGCTTCGTTGGTCAGCTTTTCGGTTAGCAACCGATTATCAAAAGGATCCTCAACCAGCTTCCGATCGCGGAAAATTTTCTTTGTCTGGTTGTTACTCATCATCAGACCGTAGTGGCTATCAAACCCCTGCGCATTTGGATCGGTGTCTGGTTGATCACCGATATGCCACTTACCCGACATGCCGGTGGCGTAGCCTTCAGACTTAAAAATCTCCGCAATCGTCAGCGCCTTACCGCTCATGCCATCGTGTTTCCCCATCTTGTATCCCACCACACCCTGGGTCCATCCAAGCCGCGTAGGATACGCCCCGGTGAGCAGCGCCATGCGCGACGGCGTGCAGACGGTCGCGCCGGAGTGGAAATCAGTAAATCGCACACCGCCCGCCGCCAGCTTGTCGAGCACCGGCGTTTTGATCTCAGGATGGTCATAGCAGCCCAAGTCTTGGTAACCCAAGTCATCCGCCATCACGAGAATGACGTTGGGTTTCTCAATCGCTAATACGAGCGAGCTGAAACACATAGCGAAACCAACAGCAGAAATAAATAATTTCATCCTCAATATTACTGTCATTCGATGAGGCAATCTTACAGCACAAAAAAATATCTCACCGCGCAGTCGTAATTTACAGTTGTCGGAAAGATAACCGGCATTCATATTGTATAGACTTTGTTCTTCAATTGAGCGCCGGATCTAAAATCCGTCATTTCAAACCAACTTATGAAAAAACCAACCATCACCACCATATGCGTCATCGTCGCTACCGCTATCATCATCACTCCGGACGCATGGGCACGCAAGAAAAAGAGCGCACCAAAGGTGGAGCTCACCCAGGCGGGGCAGCAACTTGAGAAACAGTACGCTGCACAACTCGAATCGCTGAAAATCGAGATCACCAAGGCACTGCCCAAGCTGAGCGGGGCAAAAACATCCGCCGTTGAGAAAGCCCGTGGCAACGAAACCTCCGCCAACAAGGCCCTCGCCGAAGCCCAGAAAAACATGGGCGAAATCAAAAAGGGGCAGGCACTCGTTGCCCACGCCAAGGGCAAATGGATTGGCGGTGCCATCAAGGGCATCAAGGCAGCCAAGGAAAAGCTCAAGAAGTCCAAGACCGACGCCGAGCGTGAGGCCGCCGAGAAGGAACTCGCTAACTGGGAGAAAAACAAAAAAGATGGCGAAGATGCACTCAAGGAACGCCAGGCAGACCTCGACAAGGCACTGAAACACAAAACCAAGTATGAGAAAGCGCTGAAGAACGCTAATGAAACACTCACCAAGGCAAAGGCAGACACACTTCAAGCGGTGAAGAACCTCGGCCTGAAATCCACGCTGACCAGCGACAAGCTCGACGCCAAACTGGCAAAATTTGTCGTCATCATGGAAGCCACACCCAAAGGATTGGCGGCCTTCGCTGAAAAGGGAGCCAAACAGAAAAAGCTCATCGACACGTTGCTTTCCTCCGACGATCTGCTAGTGCAAATGGCCATCGCCGATGGTGCCAAGAACGGCAACTACGGCCAGGCGATGAAAATTCTCACCGACATCCAAAAAGCGAGTAACAAGGTCACCGAAGGTCCCCTGCCAAAGCTCGCCCTGGCTGTTGCCCTTGAGCACGCCACCCCAATCAAGCAGCGCAATGCAGTCGCAGACGCGAAAGCACCCGCAACCGTCGATCCTGTCAAACGCTACCTGCATTTTGAAAAAGCCTTCCTCGATGGCGAACTCGACCCCGCCTTCGCAGGTCTGAGCACCTGGGATTACCGCATGGTCGTCAATGGCGAGGAGCCTAACGAAATCCTCACCTGGGGACGCGCCATGCTAAACAACTACCGCCCCGACCACATCTCCACCAAGGACTACCGCTGGCGATACGTCGCACTTGTTAGGAGCGACATCCGCTACGGCTCGCAGGACAACAAGTTCGACAAACCCGAGCTACAATTCTTCCAGAACATCCTGATGAACGGAGGCATCTGCGGACGCCGCGCCTTCATTGGTCGGTTCACCCTGCGCGCGTTCGGCATTCCGGTGATCGCCCGACCACAGCGCGGCCACGCCGCCCTCGCCCACTGGACCCCCAAAGGCTGGGTCGTTTGTCTCGGCGGTGGCTGGGGCATTGGATGGACCAAAGGCCGCTACGACAGGGACCTCGATTTCCTCGCCAATACCCAGGCCCGCGCCACCGGCAAGCCATTCATGCAGGTCAAACGCGCCCAGTGGATTGGCGACGTCGTCGGTGAACCCCGCGCATTTGGATTCAAGTCCCGGACAAAACCAGAGTTCTGGTACAGCGCCTCTCTTTATACCCAGAAGGACATCATCGAGACCTCCAAAGCCAAGACACTCGCCGCCGTCGGTGAAGACATCGGCGAGGCAAACGTGACCAAGGAAAAAGTGGAAATAACCAAGGTGAAAATGACCCAAAAAGACCGCGAGGTCACCGTCAACAAACAAGGCGTTATCACCATCCCCGCTGCCGCCACCACCAATCCCACCAAGAGCAATGGCAAGATTATCTTCATGGACAGCCAACTTGGCGGTAAGCAACTCCACTTCAGCCGCAATGGCGGAGGGCAAACATTCGAATACACCGTCGATGCCCCCAAAGCCGGAAAATACCGACTCACAGCCAAGGTCGCGACACCAAGCTGGCAACAGCACCTCGTGATTGCCGTCAATGGTCAGAAGGAAGCAGCCAGCATCGAGCTCCCACACACCATCGGCATGTGGGAGGATACCGAGCCCGTCGAGGTTGTCCTGTCAGATGACAAAAACACCTTGACGTTTTCCCACAAAACCGACGGCTACGCCAAAGGGTTTTCCATCAAGGACTTCACCCTGACTCCAGTGAAGTAAGCCATCGGAAAAAATCTCAAACGGCGGGGCTACGGCTCCGCCGTTTTTTTGATCGGTAGGGGCGCCTCGCGCGCCCCGACAAAGTCGGTGGCCGAGGCGACCGTCGTTTAATCCTGCGGTGAATTCATAGAAAAGAAAGGATATGCTCGCTGGATGCGTAGGAATCATCTAAATAACAACCCAATACTATGAAGGAAAAAGACAATCCGAACCACGATGAGCTGTCCACAGACCGACGTAAGTTTATCCAATACGGCCTTGCCAGCATGGCCATTGCCAGCACCACGCATGTCGCGCTCGCCCGTCGCGATGGCACCAACGTCAGTAGCGAACCCGAAGAACTCGCCACCGACCTAACCACGGACGTGGATGTCGTAGTCGTCGGGGGCGGTACCGCCGGCACTGTCGCAGCCATTCAGGCAGGACGCGCCGGAGCCAAGACGCTTCTGCTGGAACGCAGCGGCCAGCTCGGCGGCATGACCACCGTCGGCGGAGTTTGTTACCCCGGTTTGTTCGACGCCTGGGGCAAGCAGATCATCGCTGGCATCGGCTGGGAACTGGTCAAGGAGTCCGTCGAACTCGACGGCGGCACACTGCCTAACTTCGCCAAGGTGCCCAAAGCCCACTATCACAACCAGGTCACCATCAACCAGTTCGTTTACTCGATTCTTGCCGAAGAGAAATGCGTCTATGCTGGCGTCGAGATCGCCTATCACGAGTTCATCCAGGCGGCTAAACCCACGGCGGACGGCTGGGAACTCAACTGCGCCGGCTTTGGTACCAACCGCCGCGTCCGCTGCAAACAAATCGTCGACTGCACCGGCGGTGCTGAAGTCGTTGGACTGCTCGGTTATAAACGCATGCGCGAAGACGAAACCCAACCCGGGTCATACCTCTTCCAGCTCGGCGGCGAGCACCCTGTTGGCCGCAAGCAACTGCACCAGATCTACGTGCACGGTGCCGACTCGACCAATTCCCGCACCGTCACCGAAGCCAAGCTAGCTGGCCGCAATCTTGTGCTTAAAAAGCTCCGCCAAGCCAGGGGCAAGAAACGCCTGATGCACTTACAGCCCGAGCCGGGTTTCCGCGAGAGCTACCGCATCGTCGGCGAAACCATGATCACGGTAAACGATTACACGTCCGGTCGGAAATTCGACGACGCCATTTGCAACGCGTTCTATCCGGTGGATCTGCATACGAAAACTGGTGTCCGCCCAAAGCCGCTCAAGCCAGGAACCGTGCCTACCATTCCCCTGCGCTCCCTCATCCCCAAGGGCAGCAAGAACATCATTGTGGCAGGACGATGCTTGTCCAGCGACCGACTTGCCAACTCCGGCCTACGCGTGCAAGCACCCTGCATGGCGATGGGACAAGCCGCAGCCGCGACAGCCGCCTTGGCCGCCAAAAAGAATACCACCCCGCTCGATGTGCCGCTCGCTGAGATCCACCAGCTACTCGCCAAGCACGACGCAATCATCCCCGGTGAGAAATAGTGTCTATGAAAAAACCCAACCTCGGCAGCCTGAAGCGGAGATTTACTTCTCTGTTTGTCGCACTCATTTTTGTGGTGCTCTCGGTGACGGGTGTCATCGCATTTGTGCAGCCATTTTCCATCACCATCGTCGGCCTGCACGCACTGACGGGTTTCCTGTTTGTCATCCTCGCCGTCCTGCACATTGCTAACAATTTTCGCCCTTTAAAAGGATATCTACATAGCAAATCACTGTGGGTGACGCTAACCATCACCGCCGCCCTAACAGCAGTATTCTTCATCCAGCCCAAACCGGTCAAAGCCATCCTCGGCCTGAGCGCCAACCTCGGGCCGGCAATGGACCGGTTCGAAATGAATGAGGACGGCATGGTTTACCAATACAGCCCGGACGAGAACTACAAGATCGCCCTGACCATCAAAACCGGAGCGAGCTACGACGTGAACAACCCACCCCGGATCGCAATCTGGCTCGAAAACCAGGGGACCTTCCACATCAAAACCCTGCGCGCACCCGACCCCGAACACGCCGACCAGCTCCCCTACTGGCAATTCAAACGCCAAGGGTGGGAAAAGGCGAAGCGCGATGCCGAAAAGGAGGAAAAAAATCCATCGGATGACTTCGAGATCATCAGCCAACCAACGCCTAACGGATCGTTCGACCCCGCCGACTACATCCTGCCATCCACCCCGGAAGACAGCACACCCTACAAACTCCTCATCGAGATTAACCAGCCCGGTGACGCACACGGCTCCATCACCGACCAGCCGTCACTTGTTTACGCAGTCGAAATCGATAACCTCGACCCACGCACATTCCAGCTCCTCGACATCGTCGGCTACCCAAAACGCGAGGACGAAGACGACAAGGAAGCCTGGGCACTCTACTACCCGAACGACGGCCTCGGTAGCGCCATGCAACTCATCGACAGCGCGTTGCTGACGATTGAGCGCGACTAACCGCGTAAAAAAAACCCCACGCCTGGTGTGACCGGAGAGTGGGGTTGGAAGGTTGCTTGGTTTTCCGAGGCCGGGTTACTTGCGGCGACGAAGGACCGTGTGCTCCTTAGCCTTTACGGCGACGGAGGATGAGTGCGAGTCCACCGAGGCCGAGCAGGGCGGTGGTGGAGGGCTCGGGGACGACTTCACCGGTCAGTACGACGTTGTCGATATACGTATACATTGATGCGCCCGAGTTATTACCCCCTGCAGCATCACCCAAAGTGAATGTGATCGTAGTGTTGCTGATACCTGTAAATCCAGTGAGAGCCATGGATACATCCTCGTCGTTCGCGCTGCCCGTTCCCGTGCCGTTTGCAAAGTTGGGGGTAAACACGCCGCCCCCGAAGTCGCTCGAAACGGTCCACGTTGGGGCACCGCCATCAGGACCAGCTTCGCCGAAGTCGAAAGAGAAGTTGGTAAAGGTCACAGAATTACTGCCCAGATCAGGAATCGTGACGGTGAATGTGTGGGTATCCGTGTCACCGGACTTCTTCGCTCTGACCTGACCGCCTGAGACAAAGACCTCTCTGCTTGGTGAGGCAACGTTCCAGTTGGAAATGGTGATACCGCTACCGAAGTCGTTACTGGAGTTTCCGACGGCAGTTACGGAAATATTATTGGCTTGAGCAACGTCGCCACCCTCGAAGTCATACACGATGGTCGCTGCCTGGCTGGTAGCTGCGGTGAGACCGAGCGCGATGGCTGGGCAGATAAGATGTTTTGTTTTCATTAGGTTAGTTGGTTAGGTTGTTAGTTTTTTCTTTGGGTTCTTCGCGACTCACCGGATCCATCCAAACGCGGACAAACCGGAAATTAATCGCGAACTGGTACGCATCCTGCCCCCCCCCCAGCGACATGTGTCAAAATTTATTCTTTTGACAGCTGGGGTCATTTAGGATGAGGTTTTGCCATGAAAGAATGGCAGCGACGCTCTACCCTTGACCAGTTTACCGCTCACCTGCGTGAGGGGGTGTTATCCGGGCATTGGACGGGGACGATGGAGCCGGTGGGTGGGCGTTGATTGCTGTGGGAATTGATTAATGATTGTTGAAGTGAAGAAAAAAACGCCTTGCTAAATCATTATTCATATTGCATTCATGTTCATATGACTAAGGGAGTTGCAATTGATCCAGCTGTGTGTCACGGGAAGCCTGTGATTGAAGGTACACGCGTCCTGGTGGCCACTGTCTTGGGTGCGCTGGCAGGGGGAGATTCACAAAAGGACGTCGCCGAGGACTACGACATCACTCTTGAGCAAATTTCCAATGCGCTGCAGTTTGCAAGTGATATGGCCAATATGCAGGTGTCTGCTTACGACGCAGTGGCATGAATTTCTTGTTTGACGAAAATTTTCCCACGTCAGCGAGGACGCTGATTGAGTCACAAGGCCACAGCGTTATTGATTTTCGTCAGGAGGGCGTAAGAGGCTCCTCCGATGAGGTGGTTATGACAATGGCCATCGAGCATTCGGCCGTTGTATTGACCACGGATCGAGATTTTTTCCACACGATTGGAAGACAGTATGAGGGACATCATGGTATCATTGTCATCGCTTTGCGTCAGCCTAATCGAAGTGCCATCATGGAACGTCTGTCATGGGTCTTCGAGCATATTGGAATCGCTCATTTGGCAGGAAGAACGCTCCAACTCAGAGACACAACCTGGATCGTCTACCCACCCATAGACGATTAATATGATTCATTAAAAGCATTGCCGCAGATGAAGTCGACGATTACTTCGCCGCATAATCACGCAGGGCGATGGCCTTGAAATTGTTATCCTTCCGATACTGGATGAATTTCTGGTAAAACAACACCTATTTCTTTGTCAGTGCCTCACCTGCTCCGGCAGTTTCATCTGCTCAAGCCAGACATTCACATGCCCTTCCCACAAGGTTCCCCGCCTGCCTTGGGCACCGTTATACCATTGGGTAAACCGCTGCTTGAGCCCCTTCATGAACTCTGAAAGATCATGCATCCGGCAGGTAAACTTTTCCTTCAGCTCGAGAGCTGCAGCGTCCGCCCCATCGGCACGGAATCTTTCCAGCATCTGCTCAATGCCGCGGTAATAAACTTTCGAATACATCGGCTTGAGCCGTGCCAGGAAATCCTCATCGGTGATATTGACTGCCTCACCTTTCTTTTTCGGCGGCACCTCAACGAGCAAATGAAAATGGTTTCTCATAATACAATAGGACAACACCCGCACACCACAGAACGCCTCGTATTCACGCATCATACACACAAAAACATCCTTTTCCTCACGCCCAAGCACGAACTGGCGGTCAACTACTCTCGAAATGCAGTGGTAAAGGGAATTGGTCTTCTCAGAGGACGGGGAAAGGAAGCGAGGCTGGCGGATGATGAATAGTAAAAATCACAGGGTTCTCACGATGAGCAGCATCGGACTCGTAAAACATCGGATGGCGGCCAGCCGAGTTTAGGAGAACATCTCGAGGATTGGCTTGGCTTTGGTGCCGCCCACGAAGAAGGGGCGACCTGTCGCGGTGACGAACGGCTTATCACGAGGAATGCCGGCGGCGTGCGCGATGGTGGCATGGAAGTCCCCCACCGTGCGTGGCACGTCGGGAGTCGCACCGCGATCGTCGCTCTCGCCGAGCACAAAACCACGCTTCACGCCCGCACCGGCAAGACCGACGGTGAAGCAGAGCGGGTAATGCCCACGTCCCGCTCCACTGTAATCCGGCTTGCGACCAAATTCGGTGGCAAGGACCACCAGCGTCGAGTCGAGCATACCGGAACCTTCGAGATCCCGGATGAGTGCCGCGTAGCCCTGATCAAAGGAAGGAGCGATGTCATCCATGTCGCCCTTGATATCCTGGTGCATGTCCCAGCCGTCGCTAGTCACTTCGACAAAGCGGACTCCGGCCTTGACCAGGCGTTTCGCTAACAGACAACCTTGGCCGAACTTGGAATCGCCATAGAGCTCGCGCGTCGCCTTATCCTCCTGGGCCAGATCGAATGCTTTGAGGTCTTCGCTACGCAGTAGACGAAGCGTTTCATCGTAGAAATCGCGATAGGCACCGACATTGCTGTCCTTGTACTTGGCAGTGAATCGCTCACTCAGGGTGTTGGCCAGTTCGAGCTTTGATTTCAGGCGGGACATGCCTCCGTCGACCTTGATGTTGGCTAAGCCGGCCGAGGGTTCGAGAATGGGGATGGGGCTGAAGGTGGGCGCGAAAAAGCCGTTGCCGTAGCGCGGCGGCTCATTGATGCAGGCGGAACTCGGCAGGGTGTCGTGGCTGGCACCCAAGTGGTGTTGCGCCCAGGCTCCGAGGTTGGGATGCTTGATCGTGTTGCGTTCGGCAAAGGCGGTGCGCATGAAATACTGGGCGGGTCCGTGCACGCCAATCTTGGCGGTCATGGTGCGGATCAGGGAGATGCGGTCCGCCACCTTGGCGGTTTCGGGCAAGTACTCCGTCACCTGGAAATCTGCGGATGTCTTGATCGCTTTGGCCGGTCCCTTGGCCTTGCCCTGCTTGGGGTCGAAGGTGTCGATGTGGCTCATGCCGCCCTTCACATTAATGAAGATGATGCGCTTGGCGGAACCGAAGCCAGCCATGCCCTTGGTCGATTCCAAGTTGTAAGCGCGGGCGGATTGGGGAAGAATCGAGAGACCGAATGCGGCCTTGGCGGCTCGCTCAATGAATTGTCGTCGATGGATCATGAGTCTGTGATTGGTTAGAAAGTGAATAGTCGTGCGTGAATCGTGCCTACTGGACAAAGAGAAACTCGGGGGTGTTGAAGAGCGTCCAGGCCAGTTCCTCGAGAGTGAGTCCCTTGCGAAGCTCACGCTGCAGGAGCGCCTTCTCATCAGCCGTTGGCAGGCGGCTAAAGAAGCTGAGGTAAATTTCCTGAAGCGAACCCGTGGTGGACCCAGGCGCGCGTGCGACCTTCATCAGTCGGGAATCGGAGTTCATCAGCAGCTCCTTGAACTCACCGTTCATAAGCATCAGTGTTTGGGGAATGCTGCCCTCGCGGCTGCCGTCGTTGGCGATCTCGCGGGAGGACTGGCCAAACATGCGCAGGAAGTGGCGATCCTGCTCGGGCTGCGGTAACTCCGAGGCGCGGAGCATGTAGGATCGACCAAATTTCTGTGGCTGTTTTCCCGCACCAGCCAGGTCCATCTTGGAAAGCCGATTCTTGTTCCTGCCTTCGATATAGCCCGCCTTTTTGTATGCCAGCGCGGCATTCTGCAATGCTTTGGTGCTCGATACCATGGCATCGAAATCGACATCGAAGCGTGTCGTCTGGTGCGACTTGTCCACCTGGAACTGGTCGATCTCCGGGCCGAGCGCAAGGATCAGGATAGAGTCCCAGGCTTGCTCAGCGGTCATCCGGCGGAGAACGGGCCCTGCAAAACGGTACTTGCCGATGTCCCCGATGGCGGGTGTGGGATTCGCCTCAGCTTGGTAGGCCTTGGTGTTGAACACCACCCGCTGGAACTCTCGCAGGTCGAACTTGAGAGCCTCCATCATTTTCGTGAGGTCAGCTAACAGTTTTGGGTTGGAACCCTCCTCGAGGAGGTCGAGATCGTAGATTGGCTCGTGCACGGCGATCCCGAACATCTGCTTCCACACGCGGTTAGCGATGTTCGCGGCAAAGCGCGGATTCTCCTTGTGGGTCATCCAGGACGCCAGCGAATCACGCAGCGTGTGAGAGTTCTTCACGTCCACCTGATAAGAGGAAAGATCGCGGTCGCTAAAGTTCCAGAAAATCAGGCGGGGTTTGACTTTCTCTCCCGGCTTCGCATCGTCGTAGGCGTAGTCCTTCGGGTAAACCAAGGTGTTTTTCCCCGTGTCCTTGATGCGGTGCATGCCCGGTGAAAACACGGCGATGCCGTCCTGCTTGGTCAAGCCACCAGGGCCTTTGATGCGATTGCCCACCTTGCGCGGGTCCCGGTAACTCACATCGGTCGCGCCGAAAAAGGCTGCCATTTCGTAAAACTCCCGCTGGGTCCAATCGGCTAGAGGGTGATCGTGGCATTGGGCGCAACTCACATTGGCACCGAGGAAAGCGGTCAGCGTGTTCGACAGGCTGTCCAGGGGCATACCGGTATCGCGGAGCAGATAACCGGTCGCTCCATTCATGGCCGTGCTGCCATCTGCGGTGAGCATGGCATGAACCGTTTTGTCCCATGGGCGGTTGGTCCGGATGCCATCCTTCAACCAACGCTCGTAGAGACCATACTTGGCACGCTTGATGGTCGATTTGAGACGAAACATATCGGCATACCAATTGAATTGATGAGACACGTATCCCTCACTGACGAGCAACTTATTGATAAGAGCCGCACGCTTGTTGGAACCGGTATCCTTCACAAAACTTTTCACCTCGGCCGGACTCGGGATACGCCCTACGGCATCGAGGTAGATCCGGCGCACAAAAATTTCATCACTGGACCGGGCGTTGCGCTTCTGGCCATCGGCAGTGAGCTTGGCGGCAATCTCACGGTCGATCCCGGCAGCCATCTGCTGGACCTGCTCCCTGCTCAGGGTCAATTTACGATTGCGCTCGACCGGTGCAGGATTTTTCACCGAGGAGAACGGTGCCAACACCAGCGGCTTGAGATCCTTCTCGTCAGTCTCAGATCGAACTTCCCGGCCCTTGGCTTTCCTCTTCGCTTCCCGCATTTCCTTCTTCGACTTCCTCTCGTCTTTCTTCGACACCTCCTCTGCAAGCAGCCATTGAGGCAAGGTCAATCCGAACAAACCTACGGCAACCAGGGAGATGATGGTGGGACGTTTCATGCGATGTGATGGATGGGGTAACGAGTAGGGAGTAAAGATGCAGAGCTCGGTATTCGCCCCGGACGCACATATTAACCCAGGTCCTCAATGATAGTTTCTAATTTTTTTGATGATGATTCTCATCTCGTGAACAGCCTCGCTCTCAGGGGAATTTTCATAGGATGGTTAGATATTGGATATCGAATAAAGCGAAAAAACCACCCCCCGAGGTTGAGGAGTGGTTCTGGAAAGATGCTTGGTTTTCCGAGGCCGGGTTACTTGCGGCGGCGGAGTATGAGTGCGAGTCCACCGAGGCCGATCAGGGCGGTGGTGGATGGCTCGGGGACGGCCGAAGCATCAAGGCGCACATTGTCGAAGACGGCCTGCACACCACCGGTGTTCTCGAGTTCCACCCGCAATGCATCGCCAAGTCCGGTCGGCGAGGCTCCGGTCGTGAAGGTTGTGATCCAGGTCTCCCAACCATCAGTCGTATTGCCGGGGTCGCCGGTCTCATTGTTAAACGGCGTGGTGTTCGCGACGATCGTCCCGGTTAGCAGGTTTTCGCCATAGAAATCGTTCGCGATCAGATCTCCGGTTGTGCCGTCATCGGTATCCGAGACAGTGCCCAACCGCAGCAAAGGAGTGCCGGGGCTATGGTCGCTCCGGTCGCCGACATCGACGGTCAGGGTGTAGGTGGTGTTCGCCGCAAGGGTCGCTCCCAGCACCTGATAGATGTCGTGATTCGAGCCCCCGTTGCTGTGGTGGGCCCAGTCCGTCCCGTCCGGAGGTGTGTCATGCTTGCCGCTGGTGCTGGTATTGCTCCTTACGGGGTTGGTGGGAGTCGATCCATTGCTCGAAAGCTGCCAGCTTGTATTCGTAGCGTCCTCGAAGCTGTGGTTGCCAATAGACACCGTTGCCGCGTTAGAAGAGGCAGCCGTGAAGTAATAGGCTACGAGAGCCAGGCCGATTTTGAATGGTTTGTGTGGTTTCATTATTTTGTTAGTTGGGTAGTTGATTGTGATTTTAACGACCCGACTCGACCCTTTGCAGGTGAAGCGAATCATTTTTATTACAAACTGGCACGCATCCTGCCACCCCCCTGCGGCCTGTGTCAAAATTTATTCTTTTGACAACTGGGGTCATTTAGGATGAGGTTTTGCCATGAAAGAATGGCAGCGACGCTCGACCCTTGACCAGTTTACCGCCCATCTGCGTGAGGGGGTGTTATCCGGGCACTGGACAGAGACGATGCCGGGCGAGCATCGCCTGGCAGCGGAATTCGCTATCAATCGCAAGACGGCGAAAGCCGCGCTCCAGCGACTCGAGAAGGAGGGGCTACTGGTCGCCCAGGGAACGGGCCGGCGGCGCAAGATCGTGCTGCCGAAGGGGCACGCTCCGCCCGGGCTGAGGATCGCTTTGTTGCTCTTCGACATCCCGGCCCAGGGACTCGATTACGTCATTGACCTGCGTCACCGGCTGGAGGCGGCGGGTCACCTCCCGTTTTATACAGATAAATCTCTGAATGAGCTGGACCGGAACGTCCGTCGTGTCGCCCGCTACGTCGCGAGAACCGAGGCAGACGCCTGGATCATCGGCGCCGGTTCCCGTGAGATCCTGGAGTGGTTCGCCCGGCAGGAGACACCGGCCTTCGCCAAATTCGGGGTGCGGGACGGGGTGTCGATCGCCGCCACAGGACCGGACAAGACACCGACCCTTGCCGAGCTGACCCGCCGCCTACTTGAGCTCGGACACCGCCGGATTTCCTTCATCGTGCGCCGCGAGTATCGTGCGCCGGAGCCGGCACGCCCCGTGCGTGCCTATCTCGATGCGCTCGAAGCCGCCGGCATCACCACGGGCAACTTCAACCTGCCCGACTGGGAAGAGAGCCGCGAGGGCTTCGAGCGCCTGCTCGACTCATTGTTCGGCGGACCCACGCCACCCACGACCCTGATGCTCGACGAAGCCTACCAGTTCCATGCAAGTTATCACTATCTGAGCCAAAAAGGATTAAAAATTCCGCAGGACGTCTCCCTGATCTGCACCGACTCGGACCCGGGCTTCGACTGGTGCGAACCCGCGGTATCTCACATCCGCTGGGACTACCGCCCGGTGGTGCGCCGCATGGTGCGCTGGGCCAACAACGTATCCCGCGGCAAGGACGGCCGCCGCCAGACGCTTACCAAGGCGGAGTTCTTCGAGGGAGGGACGATTGGACCGGTGATCGCGCCATCCTGAAATTGATCAGTTCCAGCGCAGGGTTGCACTCATGGCTCCGGGGTCAGTCTCGGTTCATGAATGTCTCATCACGGTGTCCCTCGATGTCGACGGTCGGCGTGGTGCCGGAGTCGGCGATGATGCAAAGGGTGGACGCTCTATGATAGCCTCAGGAAAACCTACCCCCTAGACCTTGCGGTGGCGCCGCTTCACCTTGAGCTGGGCGGTGGACTTGGCGATGACCGCCTGCAGTGCAGCGATGTCCTCGGCGTCTTCGTGCTCGGCCTTTTCAATTGCCTCGTGGGCACGTGCCATGGCTTTCTCGACGGCATCCTCATCGATATCGTGTCCGGCAATAGCGAGGTCACAGAGTACGGAAACCTTTTCCTGGGTCACCTCGACGAATCCTTCACCGACAGCGAGTTCTTCGACTTTTCCGTCCTTGAGATAGCGCAGTTCACCCGGCTGAATCGGGGTAACGAGGGCGGCGTGCATTTCCAACACACCCATCTCACCTTCGGATGAAGGCAGGTAAACGTTCTCCACAGTGTCAGAGAAGATTTTCTTCTCCGGGGTGACGATTTCGAGATGAAGCATGGCTATTCAGGGGACAGGAGTCAGGTATCGGGAGTCAGGGGCTTACTTACCGGTGTCGACGGTGTCGATGGAGCCCTTCATGTAGAAGTTACCCTCGGGAACGTCGTCGTGTTTTCCGTCGAGAATTTCGGCGAAACCTTTGACGGTGTCCTCGATCGGGCAGAGCACGCCGGGGACGTTGGTGAAGACCTCCGCCACGTGGAATGGCTGAGTGAGGAAACGCTGGATCTTACGCGCACGGAACACGGAGAGCTTATCCTCATCGGAAAGTTCGTCCATACCGAGAATCGCGATGATGTCCTGAAGGTCTTTGTAGCGCTGAAGCACGAGCTGAACGCCACGAGCAACGCGGTAGTGCTCTTCACCAACAACTTCTGGGGCGAGTGCCTTGGAGTTGGATGCAAGTGGGTCCACCGCGGGGAAAAGCGCCTGCTCTGCGAGTGAACGCTCAAGCACCACTGTCGCATCAAGGTGAGCGAAAGTGTTTGCCGGTGCGGGGTCGGTAAGGTCATCCGCAGGCACGTAAACGGCCTGAATGGAAGTAATCGATCCCTTGGTGGTGGAAGTGATTCGCTCCTGAAGGCCGGCCATTTCCTCGGCGAGGGTAGGCTGGTAACCCACAGCGGAAGGTGTGCGGCCAAGAAGTGCGGAGACCTCGGAACCTGCCTGGGAGAAACGGAACACGTTATCCACGAAAAGCAGCACGTCCTGGTTGTCCTCATCACGGAAATGCTCAGCCATAGAGAGAGCAGAGAGGGCAACACGGAGACGTGCACCCGGAGGCTCGTTCATCTGGCCGTAGCAAAGAGCTACCTTGGAGCCGTCCTTGAGAACTGGGTTGCCTTTGTCATCGAGCTTGGGATGACCATTTTCATCTTGCTCAACGGCGATAACGCCAGACTCGATCATTTCCCAGTAAAGGTCGTTACCCTCACGGGTCCGCTCACCCACACCAGCGAAGACGGAGTAACCACCGTGCGCCTTTGCGATGTTGTTGATGAGCTCCATGATAACCACGGTCTTACCCACACCTGCACCACCGAACATACCACCTTTACCACCTTTAAGCAGTGGGCAGATGAGATCGATGACTTTAATTCCTGTAGCAAGAATCTCGGTGTTAGCGGACTGCTCAGTCAGAGACGGAGCGGGGCGGTGAATTGGGGCGCGCTGATCAGGTGATGGAAGCGGCTTGTTTTCATCAGCAAGGTCACCGGTGACGTTGAAAATACGGCCAAGAACCTGCTCACCAACGGGCACAGAAATAGGAGCGCCTGTATCGGTGAGTGCCATACCACGCTTGAGACCGTCTGTGGTGCTCATTGCAACGGCACGCACCCAGCCGTCACCGAGGTGCTGCTGGACTTCGAGAACGAGCTTGGTATCGACACCAAATAGATCGTAGTTGAGCTCGAGAGCGTTGTAGATATCGGGAAGCTTGTCAGCTTTGGAGAAATCGGCATCGATAACGGCGCCGATGATCTGGACGATGGTTCCTTGGTTGGACATAAGTCGGAGTGGTGGTTGGTTTGATTGGAAATAGTTGATTAGGAAATGGAGATGGCAAGCGGCGGATTGAGTCCAATCCGCCCTACCAGAGATTACTCCATGGCTTTCATGGCGGTGGTGATTTCTAGTAGCTCGGAAGTAATCGCTGCCTGGCGGAGCTTGTTATACTCCAGGGTGAGATCTTTGATCATGCCTTCGGCGTTGTCGGTGGCGGACTTCATGGCGACCATTCGAGCGGAGTGCTCGGATGCACGTGCCTCGACGAGCATTTGGTAAACTTGGAAATTGATGTAGAGCGGGAGCAGTTTATCGAGCACGCCCTCGGCATTCGGCTCGAACATGTAATCGAGTGAGAGCGCCTCATTTTTGTTCGTCTCGTGCACGGAGTCTTTGTCAACGCCTTCGTAGGCGCGTCTTTCGGCAAGCGTGTCCGCCTCAATCGGCAGCAGTTGGCTAACCCATGGCTCCTGAGTGAGTGTGGAGACGAAGTTGTTGAACGCGACGGTGATTTTATCGTAATCACCCTCGAGAAACTTCTCAGTCACGAACTTGGCGATCGGTTTGGCATCGTTAAACGGAACAGGGTCGCCGATGTGCCAGTCGGCGATGAGGTTACCACCCACCTTGGCAATTTGCTGTCGCAGCTTCTTACCGACGGTGATGTAGCTGGCATCCTCGCTTGCAGTAGCACGGACTTTTTTCAACAGGTTGGTATTTAATCCACCGCAGAGTCCTTTGTCGGTGGAGATCACGAGCATCAGCTCTTTTCCACCCTCCCGTTTTTCTAACAACGGGTGCGCATCCTCATCGGTATTTTCCTTGAGGTTGGTCAGAACGTTGTTGAGAGAATCGGCATACTCTCGGCCTGCAATGGCTTGATCCTGCGCCTTCTTCATTTTGGCCGCAGCGACAAGTTCCATCGCCTTGGTGATTTGAGCGGTGTTTTTGACCGACTTAATACGCCGGCGAATGTCTCTGAGGTTGGCCATGGTTCAGGTGTCAGGTGTCAGGAAGCGAGTGTCAGGGGGAATTACTTCCAGGATGCTTTGAAGTCCTCGACGGCGGTCTTGAGGGAGGCGTTAAGATCGTCGCTGAGAGCTTTTTCATCGGCGATTGCCTGAAGGACGTCTGCCTTGCGTTCGTCGAAGTATGTCTCGAGGGCTGCCTGGCATTCCTCGATACGCTCCACTTCAACATCGTCGAAGTATCCGTTCTGCATTGACCAGAGAACGGCCACCTCCATTGCCATGGACTTGGGTGCGTATTGGTTTTGCTTGAACAGCTCGACGATGCGGGCACCGCGATCGAGTTTCTTCTTGGTTCCTTCGTCGAGGTCGGAGCCGAACTGGGCGAACGCCTGAAGCTCGCGGAACTGAGCGAGGTCCAGCTTGGTGGTTCCAGCCACTTTCTTGATCGCCTTGGTCTGCGCTGCAGATCCCACACGGGAAACGGAGAGACCCACGGAGATCGCTGGGCGGATACCCTGGTAGAAGAGATCGGTTTCAAGGAAAATCTGGCCATCGGTAATGGAAATCACGTTGGTCGGGATGTATGCGGAAACATCACCCGCTTGAGTTTCGATGATGGGCAATGCGGTGATGGAACCACCACCTTCGGCGTCGGAGAGACGTGCGGAACGCTCGAGCAGACGGGAGTGAAGGTAGAAAACATCACCAGGATATGCTTCACGACCGGATGGGCGGCGAAGAATTAGCGAAACCTGACGGTAGGCAACAGCCTGCTTGGAGAGATCATCATAAACAATGAGCACGTCCTCACCCTGGTCCATGAGGTATTCTGCCATAGCACAACCTGCGTATGGCGCAAGGAACTGGCTGGCAGCGGAGTCGGATGCCGAGGCAACAACAACGATGGTGTTTTCCATGGCGCCGGCATCCTCAAGCGTTTTAACAGTCCGAGTTACGTTTGAGAGTTTCTGACCGATGGCGACGTAAACGCAGCGCACAGGCTTGTGATCCTTCATGCGGCCCTCAGCTGCCTCGCGGTTCTGGTTGGCCTGGGAAATGATGGTGTCCACCGCGATGGTGGTTTTTCCAGTAGAACGGTCACCAATAATGAGCTCACGCTGACCACGACCAATTGGGATCATGGCATCGATGGATGCGATACCAGTCTGTAGTGGCACAGAAACGGATTTTCTTTTAATGATGCCGGGTGCGATTTTTTCAACAGGATATTGTGCGGAGGCTTCGATGTCACCCTTGCCATCGACTGGACGACCAAGGGTATCGACAACACGACCGAGAAGGGCGTTTCCTACCGGCACGGAAAGAAGTTTACCCGTGGTGCTGCACTCGTCGCCTTCTTTAATGTGGAGACCGTCGCCGAGGAATACGACGCCGACTTCACCTTCTTCAAGGTTAAGTGCAAGCCCCATGAGACCACCGGGGAATTCGATCATCTCGTTAAGTTGCACGTCACTGAGGCCTTCGACCTTTGCCACACCGTCACCGGTCTCGCGGACTGTGCCGACGTTGGTTTTTTCAACTGTCGATGAGACGTTGGCGATTTGCTGTTCTAGTTCCTGGAGGATGCTGCTCATGGCGTTTTTAGTTAGAAGTGATTAGTTTAAAGATTAAAAATTTTTAGAATGCGTTGTTAAGGCGGTCGAGGCGTGCTTTGACGGATCCGTCCCAGACGTCGTTCCCTACGCGAATGCGAGTGCCACCGAGAAGCTCGGGGGTGATGGCGTAGCTGAAGCTCAGGCCTCCACCATACTGCTCACTGAGGTTGGATTCGATGCGGGACTTGGCTGCGGCATCCATCTCGACAGCGCTTTCGACAACTGCCTGACGGCTTTCGACATCGAGGCGGACGAGGCGCTGCAGTGAGTGCAAGATCCCACGGTAGTCGCGCGGCTTGGACTCAACGATTAGAGCAACGGCTTTGCGGAATTTGTCCTCATCCAGCTGCCCGTCTGGAGCACAGAGGCTAAAAATTCTGCTTGCTGCTTTGGCTGCGTCCTTGGAAACCTTCATGGCGAATAGTAATAGATCAGTGTGATAAATCAGCGGGTCAGCTTTCGACGCTGGCGAGGGCTTCTTCGTTGATGCGTTTTTGGTCGTCGTCTGTAAGCACCTTGCCCGTAACATTGGCAGTGGTGGAGGTGACGAGTCTGCCAAACTCTTTTTTCAGCTCGGCTTGCATGGTCTTACGCTCGGCCACGGCGGCCTCTTCGGCTTTGGCGAGAATTGTCTGCGCGGATGCAACTGCCTCTTGGGCTTTTTTCTCTGATAGTGATGCGGCGCTCTCTTTGGCCTCGGTGATGAGGCGCGCTGCGTCTGCGTTGGCCTTGTCGATAGCTTCCTGTGTGCGTTCCTCGGAGTCGGCAAGCTGTTGCTCGATGCGCTTTAATTTTTCTTCGCCCTCAGCAATGCGGCTGCGGCGCTGCTCAAGAATTTCTTGGATAGGCTTGAATGCGAATTTCTTTAGCACAATGAGCACGATGATGAAGTTAACGAGCTGGGCGATGAAAAACGGCCAGTTCACACCAAAAGTCTCCAAGAAGCCTTTTTGGGCTGCTTCGGTTCCGGCTGCTGCGATGAATGTGATCATTGTGAGAAAAAGTAGATTGGGAAAGAGGTATTAGGTGCCGCTGGACTGTGCCAGACGGCACCTAATAAATTTTTGGATTAAAAATCCGCTGCTTAATTAGTATTGAACAGCGAATGCTGCGAGGATGAAGAGACCCTCGATAAGTGCTGCAAGAATAATTGAGATCACGAGAACGGGAGTAGCTGCGCCTGGGTTACGACCCGTGGCTTCTGCTGACTTCGATCCGAGGATGCCGATTCCGATACCACCGCCAAGGGCGGCGAGTCCGACTGCTATTGCTTTAGTTCCCATAATGGTTATTGGTTTGGTTTAGTGTTGTTTCCGAAAGCCTCCACGGTTTGCCCATGGTCCGACCCTCAAGAGTGTTTAATGTTCTTCGCCGTGATCGCACATGAGTTTTAGGAAGACAGCGCAGAGAAGGGTAAAGACGAGTGCCTGCACGAAGCCGACGAGAAGCTCCATAAAGTAGAATGGGAGCGCTGGAAGAAATGCAAGATAGGAGGGAACGAGCGCCATAAGACCCTCGAGCGTCTGCTCGCCGCCGTAGATATTTCCGAAGAGACGGAAACTAAGGGCAACTGGCCGAATGAAGATGGAAACCACCTCGAGAATACCGACGAGGAAAAACATAATGATCATGCCGATCTTCATGATGCCGGTGAAAGAGCCTTTGGGCGCAAAAATGTGAGCGAAGAAGTTCTTGGCTCCGATTTCAGAGAACGACCAGACTATCCAGAGAAGGAAGAATGTGATCGCCATGGCGGCGGTCATGTTGAGGTCAGCATTTCCACCACGAAGTAGACCCTTGATGTGGCCGAGGGAGTCCTCTTGGTAGATCGTGCCCACACCGGGGATCAGTGCGAGGTAGTTGACCGTAAGAATGAGCATGAAGGTAGCACCAAAGAACCAAAAGGTGCGCTTCACCAGGTGATCACCCAATATGCCTGCATAGAAATCGTAGAGGCTTTCGACGAGCCACTCGGCGAAGTTTTGGAAACCTGCGGGAACCAGTGCCATCTTCTTAGTGGCGGCACGGCAGAACAGAATAATGAGACCTGCACCCATCCAGACCATGATCATGGAGTTGGAAATCCATGAGAATGGCGTGCCATCAAATGGCGACTCAGGGTAGAGCGGTAGCTGATGGCCGCCGGCAGCGGATGCTGCACCAGTGCCCAGCGCAAGAATCGCTAAGGATAGGAAAAATTTAAATGTGCTTGATGACAGGAAACTGGTCATAATGCGGTAGCCAACGATGTTGGCGGACGGGGCTATATCGTGTGCGGTGATAGCGCGCAAGTCTATTTGTGAAATTTTTCACAAACTTTTCATAAGAGTATGTAACTGGCTGGAAAGTAAGCACATATGTAATATATGCGTGTAGGAAGTGAAAACTAAGTAAGCACATTAGTATCAACCCCGAACTCCACAACCTTTTCGAAGTGCCCTGAGTCTAGCGCCTGAGCAATGAGATCCTCTGCAGATAGACAGAGTTTGCCCTTATGTTTTCTGAGCTCAAAAGTGATCGACCCAATACCATGGTAACCACGATATATTACCTCCGTGCAGGCAAGTCTATCAGCCTTGCGAAAATCAAACATGAAATCATAAAGTTTGCCTTCATGCATGAGTGCTCTGTTGAGCGCTTGGGCACGTTGCTTATTCTCTAGCCGTGGGCGAATAACCATGAAGGCATCGACCAACAAAGTTTCTTCAAATGGGCGAACCAGCACACCATCTTTTTTAGCTTCAAGAAATTGCGCCGCTTCTAAACAACGATTATTGCGATCTGCCATTACAACGCCAAGCGCATCACGCTCCTGCTGCTCCCCTAAATACAAGGCAGCATGAGGCCAGAAGCCAGGAAGAAATAAGTTACTCAGAGCGTCATCATGCCTGGTAATAATGACATCCCCCGCCCTAAGCATAGGTTTTAGGGCATCCCGTGTAGTTTTGGTAACACGCTTACCCTGCCCCGTGGGCTTGACGAATGGCTGCTTCATCTCCGCGATCGCGCTACCACTGAACTTAAAAAGGTGAAACATCACTTTTTTATATCCAGAAATATGTCGTCGCTTGAAAGAATGGCGCCGATACGCCCACTTCTTTTGTAAGTAGTTGCGTTTCCGTGTTTCAAAAAATTGCTCCTCATGTGCAAGAATCTGCACCAGCTCGCCAACCAAGGGATCATCAGATAGTGCTGTGATGTCATCACGATACACTTCGTAAAATGTCATCGCCTCGTGAAATCTATACATTCGCCTCGCAGAGCCAAGATTCTTATAAACCATGGTAAAGCTCTTGACGGGGATTCCGTAGCGCGGCTCAGCTTCATCGAGTTTTTTCCAAACCACAGACCTGTTCTGCGCAAAGCTCACCATATAAGTTGCTGATCGTACGAGCATCGCAGCGGCTGTGAACCCGATAATATAGGTGCGCATGCAGCATTGCCATTCGCTCTCATGATTTCGACCAGTGGCCTTTGGTAGCTGATCGAGGATCGGCTCGATGGTCGCCACGACTTCCAGCAAAATGCCCCGCGCACTCAAATAGCGTGCAAAAATTTCACAGAGCCGCTCGTTTTCATCAGGTAAGAAATGACCTCGCTGTTGCGCCACTTCAGCATCGACCAGCTCCTGCTCCATATTATCTCTGCGTGGTATAGCACTTGCAACGGAACGCACAGCCCGAGCCGCACGGGCAACTAATTCAGATCCTAGTTTCTCCATTAGAGTGATTTCTCTCATATCAAATGAGAGACGTCAATATGCATCAAGGTCTAAATAAAGCCATATTCCTTCTACACTAACAGTTTCTAACATGTTAGAAACCTCTCTAAATGGGGGTTTGAGGAGACAGCTCGGCGAAACCGCCAATCAAAAACCATCCGCAAGTCAAGCAATCCCTAGGGAAAATAGAGTATTATTTAACTTTACAATAGCATCCAATGATGCCAAAAGATCCATGTTATGAATAAATCCGAACTCGTCGAAGCCGTTCAAAATTCCCTCGGGAAAGATGCAACTAAACGTTGCGCAGAAGATGCCCTTGCCGCTGTCCTTGATAGCATTGCAAGTGGTGTGAAAAGTGATGGTAAAGTCCAACTCATTGGATTTGGTACCTTCGCAGTCAAACATCGTGCAGCCCGTCAGGGTCGCAACCCGAAGACTGGTGAAGCCATGCAAATTAAAGCCTCCAAAACAGTTGGTTTTAAGTGCTCATCCAGCCTCAAGGGCTCGCTTTAATAAAAGCGCTCAGCTCTTAATAAATCATTAACCCGAAAACCTGAACCGCTTAGTGTGGTTCAGGTTTTTTTGTTGAAGATGAATACGTTTTATTTTTGCCGTTGGCGCAGTTAGTAAATAAGCATAGATTATTGTCATGCTCGTAGCGTTAGGCAAACCAGTTCTATTGTTTCTAGATTATCTGGGGCAATTGTATGAGCTTACATGCAAAATCCTAGAGTCTTTGTTACGCGGCAAAATACGCGGGCGCATACTCCTCAACCAGATCGTTGAAATCGGATTTAGGTCGCAGCCAGTTGTCATCATAACCGGTGCGTTTGTCGGCGCAGTACTCGCAGCACAAGGGCTATTTCAGCTCAGTGGATTAAAAATGGAATCGATGGGAGGCGCATTAGTGAGTGTGGGCATGCTAAGAGAACTAGGCCCTGTTCTCACGGGAGTCATGTTGGCCGGGCGAGTGGGTGCCTCAATGTCTGCAGAAATCGGCACCATGCAAGTCACTGAACAAGTCGATGCCCTTCGCTCAATGAGTGTAAATCCCATCGATTACTTGGTAACACCGAGGATGATAGCAATGATAATCTCAGTGCCTTTGCTTATCACCGAGGCCTCGGCTTTCGGTATTACAGCCAGCTGGGTGGTCGGCACTCAGACATTCGGTATCTCGGAAGCATGGTGGGTTCATCACACACAGGAACATACGGAAATTGCAGACATTTATATTGCCCTCATTAAAGGTTTTGTTTTTGGAATCCTAATTGTTCTTATTTCTTGTCACCAAGGATTGAAAGCAAAAGACGGAGCTGTAGGTGTCGGTAAGGGAACAACACGCGCTATGGTTTTCTCCTCTCTGGCTATACTGATCATAAATTTTTTCCTAACTATGTTGCTGAATGTATTTCTACCAATCGGGCTAGCAAATTAATAGGTGATGTGCGCGTGTTTGACATCTCGCATCATTTGCTCTACTTTGCATATAATTAGTTATGTTTGTGCGCAGTAAATTTCTTACGTATATCGTTATTGGAAGTATTATGATCGTGGTCGCACATTTAGCAACCGTTGCAGAAGAACAAAAGCCCATGCACACATCAGACACTCCCCCCGCCCAACCGACAAAGCCTGTGGAAAAAACGGAGCAAGAATGGAGAGAAAAGCTCACTCCGGAACAGTATCGTATTGCACGTCAAGCGGGCACTGAGCGTCCAGGTGGAGATGTATATAAACAGTTCAAAAAACAAGGCGCAGGCACATACTACTGCGTCGGTTGCAACGCTGAGTTGTTTTCCTCGAAAGAAAAATTTGATGCGCGTTGTGGCTGGCCATCATTTTATGATCCATCGAAGGCAAAAAACGTAAAGTCGATACGTGACCTTGATGGTTTTCGCATTGAAGTCCGCTGTAACGTCTGCGACGCGCACCTTGGACATGTCTTCACGGGTGAAGGGTTTGACACCCCCACCGACAAGCGATACTGCATCAACGGAACAGTTCTAAAGTTTGTGCCCGCACAAAAAAAAGAGGTTAAAAAAGACCAAAAAGGTGATAATAAATAGAACTATTCACCTGCACTCGGCGCCTCACAACTGATTCTCTGATTGTCTCAATCATTCGGACATACACCATTTATTGAGAATCCAAAAACAAGGATTGGAGTTTGGTTTGCTGTCAGCACATCACCATTGTTGATTAAGCTCGAATAGCAGGGCAAAAAATAGCCTAATTGCTATCCAGTGGGCGAATCTAAATGATCTGCTTGCATTACATCCATGGTAATACATGCCCCAACTTACCTATAAATCGTCAAGATTTATGGTATCCTCAGCATCCACGTCGCCCACCACTGGACTGAGAGCAAGCAACCGTTCAATCGTAAACTGCCTTCTCTTACTATCCTCTGCAGTTGATGAAATTCTCAGGGTCAGAGGCCGCCTAGCTTTGGCAGGGGCATCTTTTAGCCAACCGATGAGCATCTTCCCAGTTTGAGATGTACGGTGTGCATAAGCATAGAGGCTACGATCATAATCAGGGGTTACCAACTCGATGCATAGCCATTGGTTTTCATCCCTATAATTGAAGTTATAATAAGATCTTTGACTAGCTAACGCACGAATATCAGCAGTCTTTCTTTCCCCGCTCAGCAATTCCGGCCAAGTCGCTGTGCCATAAAACGCATAAGAGTCCCAGTCGACTCGCAATCCATCGTCTGTGATCAACACACATATAACACGTCTACTTCCATCAGAAAAAATGGCGGGGAATGCACGAAAGACGATGTCAGAAGATCTTAATATTTTGCCTCTATCTATCCTTTCTGCTGGCACATCGATGGCCTGCGCCGGGTAATCGGGTAGATGCTTTTTGGTTTGCTCAGGATTTCGGGACATCTTAAGCCTCTCATTAGGGTCGCTACTCATGGCAAACTTTTTGGCTAGTTCATATGCCTCAGGGCTAGCTAGCTCACCTAATTGAATGGATAAATCATCTGACTCGTATGACTTCGCATCATCAACTAAAACAAGTTCATTAGCCTCCAGCGGCTCTGGCGAAGCGTTTTTTTGAGTAGCTGAATTCAAAGCAAAGTAGCCCATACCTCCGATGATAATGAGTAGTAACATAAATCCGGATATAACACTCTTTAACCCAAAAGGAATTTCAGATGTAACCCTCACCTGTTTTTTAACACGATCCACAGATGCTCTTCTTGATGACCTCCTTTTTCTTTTTACTAAGTGCTGCCCATTACAGTTAGATAGGGAAGTATCTTCAATCTTGCCCACCTCTGTCTCTAGCTCTGACAAAAGCTCAGAACGGTCCATGTGCAACCATGCACCATATTCTAATTTCTCCACAGAGGCAATGTCAGGACAAGCCGTCAGTATCTTTAAACCGGTTATTGCATGCTGATTTCCTCTCAGAGCATCAGCATAACCAGAACATACAGCAGGTGTGTCATGCCCCAAAACCAAATCAACCGCCGCATGATCCATCTCCGATGCCGTATTTCTCAGAGAATAATCACCTTCTACCATCAAGCCTTGAGCTACATCGCCAATAATTTGACCATCCAACTCAGAAAATAATTGAGGGCGATTTCGCTCTACCCATTTACTAAAATCCCTACTCACGTGAACCTGAAACTCCTCAGTATTCCCTATTCTTCTTGCTACTCGATGCGTCGCGATATCCTCTGATACACCCAGTGACTCAGCAATATTCGATATTTCATGGTTCAATAAATCGACAGCATTATCACCAAAATACTTGCTGAAATGATCAAACAGCATGGTTTTTCCACTACCTAAATCACCCTCATCTGCAGCCAAAAAATCTCTAATTGAAAAATAATCTAACCTCGACTCGACTAACATCATTATGTTTGCCCACCGGATTCGGTAGGTTAATATCTGAACGCCATACAAAATTGATACATGATGCATGATAGAGACAAGAGCCTGGCACGCCTCATCATCCAGTTCCTTGAGATGAACCGATGTGTTGATCTGCAATCTGTAAGTTGTACCTAAAATCATCTTTAGTGAAACTATAAGACATTAATAGTGATAAACTTACCATCAAATTATCACCCAAAGCACATCAAGATTTTCTCAGCTTTTGCTTCCGTGTGACTTTTTTGACACTCACTTGGCAATTGACAGTCCGTATAATGTTTGATATTTCCACAATCATGGAAATAAAAACTGCAGCTAACGCACTGTCTGCGCTTGCACAACCAAATAGACTGGAGGTATTTCGCTTACTCGTTCGTTGTGGGCATGAAGGGATATGCGCAGGAGACATCTCAGATCAACTTGTTATCCCCAAACCAACACTTTCGTTTCACCTCAAAGAGCTATCGCAAGCAGGATTAGTGACCGCGGAGCGGGATGGTCGATCCATCATATATCGACTGAACATCGAAGGCATGTCCTCACTAATGCAATTTCTCACCGAAGACTGCTGTCAAGGACGTCCCGAACTGTGTGCTACTAATCCGGTTTGCTGCTAGCCTCAAAATCTATTGTCTATACTAAAAAATTATTATGAATATCGCTATTAATGGGTTTGGACGCATTGGTCGGCTCGGTTTCCGTGCCGGCTGGGACAACTCCGCCTTCACGATCACCAAGATCAATGAACTCTGTGGAGGGCCGGAAACCGCTGCGCATTTGTTAGAATATGATACTGTACACGGTAGATGGGATAGGGAGATCTCTCATAACCCTCAACAAATTAATATTGGAGGTAAAAGCGTCGCGTATTCTAACGCGCCATGCCCCTCTGAAATGAATTTAGATAATATCGATATCGTAATCGATGCAACAGGAGCCTTTCGCACACCCGAGTTGCTGCAACCGTATTTCGATGCCGGGGTGAAGAAGGTTATAGTCGCTGCACCAGTTAAGGAAGGCGCTTTGAACATTGTCATGGGATGCAACGATCATTTGTATGATACACACAAAAACCATCTAATTACAGCAGCATCCTGTACAACTAATTGTATAGCGCCAGTCATCAAGGTAATCTTGGAAGAAGTAGGCATTATACACGGAATGATCACCACGCTTCATGATGTTACCAATACGCAGGTGGTCGTTGATGCACCTCACACCGATCTACGCCGCGCACGCTCATGCCTCAACTCCCTAATCCCAACCTCGACGGGCTCTGCAACGGCCATTAGTATGATCTATCCTGAACTCAAAGGAAGGTTAAATGGCGTAGCCGTACGTATTCCTTTACTGAACGCATCACTCACCGATATTGTATTAGAGTTACCTCGTGCAACCACTTCCGAGGAAATAAACTCTCTACTCAAAAAAGCCTCAGAGCATGAGCTAAAAGGCATTCTAGGATACGAGGAAAAACCTCTTGTCTCTGCTGATTTCACCAACGACACCCGCTCAGGTATTGTCGATGCACAATCAACGATGGTTACCGATGGCACTCAACTTAAGCTTATGGTTTGGTATGACAATGAGGTTGGTTACGCCACTCGGATGATGGAACTGGCTGCCAAAGTAGCTACGGCTATGTAATTTTTTTTATTCAGTGAATATCAAAAGCTACGCGATTGTCACGGCATCCTACTGGGGGTTCACGCTTACCGACGGAGCATTACGCATGCTGGTGTTACTTTACTTTCACGAGCTTGGCTACACGCCAATACAGCTAGGCACTCTCTTTTTGCTCTATGAATTCTGCGGAGTTCTAACAAACTTATTAGGGGGGTGGATTGGGTCGCGGGTGGGATTAAGAATAACACTTTTCGCAGGAATAGCGATACAGATTATTGCTCTGATGATGCTCTCATTCATAAGTCCTAGCTGGGCTACCGCTTTGTCTGTGAGTTACGTCATGGCATCACAAGCATTATCAGGGATTGCCAAGGACCTAACTAAGATGAGCTCTAAGAGTGCGGTAAAATTGCTTGTGGGAGACAGGGAAAAGATACTGTTTAAATGGGTCTCTATTCTCACGGGCTCAAAGAATGCGCTCAAGGGGGTTGGGTTTTTGTTAGGCGGCGTCATGTTAACCTGGCTTGGTTTTGTGGATTCGCTCTGGCTGATGGCTCTAATGCTCACCCTTGTTCTACTGGTTTCATTAATTTACCTGAAGCAGGATATGGGCCGAAGCAAGCGCAGGGTGAAGTTCACCCAGTTATTCTCCAAGAGCGCGCAGATTAACTGGCTGTCGGCAGCACGGTTTTTTCTCTTTGCCTCACGAGACGTTTGGTTTGTGGTCGCACTACCTATTTTTCTTAAATCCAGTCTGGGGTGGAGTTTTAGTCAAGTTGGATCATTCATGGCTGCCTGGGTTATAGGCTACGGTATCGTACAGGCCAACACGCCAAAGTTTGTTCGCAAAACAGACACACCAAGAGCTGCAGGTTTCTGGGTATTTATACTCACCCTTGCTACCGCAGCACTTGCTTTGGTCATGCAGATGGATTTTCACCCAATCGCAACTCTACTTATTGGATTGGCTATATTTGGATTTATTTTTGCAATCAATTCATCGACGCACTCGTATCTAATTCTTGCCTTCACTAATGATGATCATGTCGTTCTAAATGTTGGGTTTTACTACATGGCAAATGCATGGGGCAGACTCGTCGGCACCCTATTGTCTGGTGTTATGTTCCTGCTTGGCGGACTGGGAGCGTGTCTATGGACAAGTGTAGGGATGTTATTTGCTGCGTGGATTTGCACTCGAAAAATTCGAAATTAATTCTTACTCAGAAACTTGGCTCACTGCGATAACTCATCGTTTCTCCAGTCTTGGGATGTGTGAATGTGAGTTCACATGCATGCAATTTGAGCTGGCCAGGGCCAGATCCGTCTCCATAAAATGGATCACCTACAATGGGAATGCCCAGACCTTTGGCATGCGATGCGTGCACTCGCAACTGGTGCGTGCGTCCAGTGACGGGAATAAAATCGACTCGTGTTGTATTGCCCTCAATCGCTATTTTTTTCCAATGTGTGATTCCCATCTTTCCATTGATCTCATCATAAATTTGGATTGGCCTGTTGTTAACATCCAATCGGAATGGAAGCTCTATCGTTCCACATTCAGCATCCAACACACCATTTAATAGGGCAACATACCTCTTTTGAGTTTGCCGCTCATGAAACTGTCGGGATAAATCGCGGTGAGTGTCTGCCGTCAAAGCAACTACCATCAGACCCGAAGTATCCATGTCAAGCCGATGAACAGCAGGTTGTTTGATACAACTCGGAAAGATTCGCCTCACTCGATCGGCCACACTATCCTTTTTTTCTGGCCCTCGTCCGGGAACTGCAAGCATACCACTCTCCTTGTTCACCACGACAAATTCGGGATCAATATGTATCATTTGCAGCAGTTGGTCAGCGGGCATCGTCAGGGTTTATGCCCAATCATTTCGCACTGTGCAAGAAATCATGGTTGCCCTCGATGATTTGACAACTCATCCTCTGGGGCATGGACGATTCACTCATCCAACGAGCTTATACAAAATTTGATGCTGCGAACGGGCAAGACCCTAATCAAATTAATGTTAGTGGCGAAATCCGTCCAAAGGAGCTGGTCTTTGCTGAACGGCTGACTGAAGAGGTGCGTGCACTTAATCCGGATGCTTCACTACCGTTATTGCTCGCTGCTCGCTGCCAGCATATCTGCCGTTGGGAAATTCCGCGAACAAGCGAGCCGATGGGACGCGTTGGCTATCTCAAATGGCGGGCCGAACTAAAAAAATATCATGCTGCCAAAGCAGGTGAAATCCTTCATGAAGTTCGCACTCCTGAAGAAATCATTGAACGTGTTCAATCACTTAATTTGAAGAAAAACATGAAGTCAGATCCCGATTGCCAGACGCTCGAAGACGCACTTTGTCTGGTCTTTCTTAAATATCAATTTGATGCACTGATTGAGTCGACTGGGGAACCAAAAATGCTACGTATCGTTAAAAAAACTTGGGCAAAGATGAGTCCAAACGGGCATAAGTTTGCCGCTCAAATCGATTATTCTGAGCAAGCCGCCGCTGTATTGAAAATGGCGTTGGACTAACTAGGTGAATTTAGACGATACCAGCCACTGTGCTCTACAAAATTTGCAGTTTGGTATTCTTATTGGTTAATTTGCTCAAGTCAGAAATGACACTGCTTGCTATGGCCAATTCATACTACCGTATGAAATTTCGCCGATTCAAATGATTAGCCTTAGCTTTTTTTCATATCATTATCATAAAACATCGCATGTTATGATGCATATAAATCTCTGATTACAACTCCCCGAATCACGGCTAAAAGCTCGACTTTTTTGCCTAATTCCCTTACGCACTTTGCTGTGAGCAACACAGAAACATCGCCCAACAAAAATCCTGACCTTGAAGTCAAGGATGCTCTTTTCATTTTCAATTCTGTCTGGGACGGTCTTCAGGCGGAACGAGGCAAGGAAAACATGCGTTTTCCAAAAGAGATTATACTTCTCGGGGGCGCCCCTGGATCAGGTAAGGGCACTAATACGGAGTATATCTGCCAAGTTCGCGACATTTCAGCCACACCTATCGTTGTTAGTTCCCTTCTCGATACACCGCAGATGCAAGCATTAAAGGCTGAAGGCCATATGGTTGGCGACCGCGAAGTAGTTGATATTCTATTCCGAGAGATGCTACAGCCCGTGTATCGAGAGGGTGTGGTGTTAGATGGCTTCCCACGAACAACAGTGCAGGTGGAATGCATCAAAATGCTTTACGATAAAATGATTTCCCTGCGCCGTGCATTTCAGGACACACCACTGAAAGTACACTTTAAACAGCCTATTTACCACATTATGGTGCTGTTCGTCGATGAGGGAGAAAGTGTTGCGCGGCAGCTTAAACGAGGGCGTGAGGTAATCGCACACAACGAGGATGTAAAGCGCTCTGGAACCGGCGATTTACTGGAAGAGCGACCAACAGATACTAACGAAGAACTCGCCCGTAATCGCTATCGCACTTTCAAGGAGAAGACCTATGATGCCCTGCTATCACTGAAGCTCATTTTTCACTACCATTTCATCAACGCACAGCTGCCACTCGATGAGGTACAACAAAAAATATTTAAGGAGCTCGAATACCAGAGTTCGCTTGAACTGGATCCACGCACGTACGAAGTTCTGCAAAATCTCCCCGAAGCATCACAAGTTGTTAAACACGCAAGACGTGACCTCGTTTACCGAATCGACCGCTATCGCCTTGAGTATCCTAACTTGTTTGATGAAGTCGCAACTTTGATCGAAGAGAAAATCATGCCAATTGTGAAGCCGCATGCGATTTCTGGAAGGGCTCATATCAACTCTGAGGATTCACTCCTTGAAGACCCCAAAGCGCTTGCCATGCTGATTGATATATTCTCAGAACGTGGATTCTTTGCCTCCGTGGATATTCACCGAGTTCAAATACCTGACTATTTTGACCTAGAGACGGGAAACATAACATGTCGCGAAAAGAAAGTTTTTCGCATTATGGTGCGCTTTAAGGGATCGGAAATCAGACGAGGATAATCATCCGTCTATGTCGCCGATCATTGGCCCGCTTGCCTCATCATTTCACGGGGATCATCCATGATCCGATCTGTGCGGTATTGCACTTTTGTTCGTTTGGTAACATCGGATCGAGCTGAATTACATTGCCAAAATCGGTGACGTGATCATTTCCACCTGTCTGGTTTCTACCTAGTTCAAGCTGATTGTGCTTCCCAAATCGTGACCCATTACTGCCTTGCAAATTTTTTCGCCCTCATCCCATATCGCTTTGTCCAGCAATTCATACGCAGATTAGGAAAGTAACACCACAGCGGTATTCGTTTGCTCCGCTTCTGCGTATCTTACTTCGTAATAGTTATTTTTTTAGTACCTTTACCTCAATTTTACGAAAATCTATCGGATGCGTTTCAGCCTGAATGGATATAGTTCCTTTTTCTAACAAAGTTCCGTCATTCAATTGGGGAGCCTTGTATTGCATAACCACCTTGCCATTCACCTTGTGCTTAATTAACTCACTACCACGCACCTCGATCTCTACACTCACCCATTGTTCACCATAGAATGTTGGTCCATTAGAGCTGATACAGTGCCGCTTATCCAGTTTATCATCAAGCACCACATGGGTCCCTGGCGTGCAAAGATTCATTGTGGAGCGTTTTTCTTTACCATTTGGTGCCCCCCCGAGTAATTGAACTTCGATTGATGTCGGGAAACTCTGGTTTTTTCCCATCGTTGCAAGTGACTGACCATGGACCATGAATCCGTTATTTCTTGTTGCCCACCCGGGTCCTCCCTTCAGTTGGTCACCAATAAAGCGGTACTCACAGCGTAAAATGTAGTGGGAAAATTCCGACTTATAGAACAGATGCCCAAAGACTCCGTCCCATTTTTCATACTTGTCATATTTAACGCGCAGCATCCCATTTTCCACGACAAATGTACCCTTATAATTCACACCGGCATCGTGCCCTTTGAATTTGGGTGTCCAGCCATCAAGGTTCTTACCATTAAAAAGTTGGATCCACTCTTCGTCCTCTCCTGGTTTGCTTTCACCCTTTTTATGGTGGTCAGCATTACAAGCCGTGTGTGAAACGGCTAAGACGAATATTGTAACAAGAATCTGAGTTATATACATGGTCTACTGATGCATTTAATTCCTCAAGGTGGCGAGACATTTTTTATTTTACCTTGGGATAAAAACACCTGTGTGCTTAGGTCTTGTCCGTGCCCGAAACATTTCGCAATACACACACCAACAAGGACATGCAGCAGCTTAGACACCTGCTATCCCAAGCTATTGGAAATGGAATAGGTAATCAGCCTGTCAGCCTGCTGAACCTCGCCTGTGGCAGAGCCGATGAAACAAGAGTGCTCGCAGATGTATTTGGAAAAAACGGCATCCAGATCTCAGGTATGGATATCAGAGACAGGGAACTTGATATTGCTCGAGAACGATGGAAAAAACTCCTTCCAGATAATGCAGAAGCAGAGTTTCACGTTCAAAATGGTACTAAGCTCAGCACACTAAAACAGCTTCGCGATGATTTTGACGTGGTATTTATGCGACACCAAAATTATTGGAATGGTGACACCACTTGGAAAGAAATATACGATCAGGCACTGCACCGGCTTGATGAAGACGGCATGATGGTCATCACATCCTACTTCGATCGCGAACACAATCAGGCGCTCGAGGCCATCCAATCACTCGGTGCCAAATTGGTAACAAATATACGCAACCCAGATTCCAGAATATTGTTAGACGCAAAAGGAAAATCTGTGGACAGACATATAGCCGTCTTTAGCAAGCTCTGAGCTCTTTTACTATTTACAGGCGGGCAAAATCTGCTAGATATTTGGCCATGTCAGATTCTTACACTGAAACAGTTACCACAGGTTGGTTCAGTCGCATTGGAGATTCAATCAAGGGCATACTCATAGGCTTGATCATGGTGGTCCTCGCCTTCCCTGTTTTATTTTGGAATGAAGGCAGGGCTGTTAAAACTCGTAAGGATTTAGATCAAGGGGCAAAAGAATGCGTATCCGCCAATGCAGCTACACTAGACAGCAATAATGAAGGCAAGCTCGTCCACATTACTGGTAAAGCAACATCCAAAGGAACACTCCGTGACGAAAAATTTCAAGTTAGTGCCGAGGCTCTGAAGCTAAAACGTGTGGTGGAAATGTATCAGTGGAAAGAAAAGACCAAGACCTCCACAAAGAAAGAGGTCGGTGGTAAGGAGAAAAAAACCACCACTTATACTTATAAAAAAGTATGGGCTCCTGGGCGTATCGACTCGGGGAAATTTAAGAAAAGCAAAGGCCACAAAAATCCTGCAGTCGCAATTGATTCATATTCGTGGGCTGCCTCGCCGATCACCGTTGGTGAATATACACTGAGCACACGCTTAATCTCACAAATCGATAATTACACTTCTCTCCACGTAAGCAAACCAGAGAATGAAATAGAGCCTATCGCTGGTCGTGAGGTTAAATACACCAATGAACAATTTTATTTGGGAGAAGATGAAGCATCTCCTGCCATCGGTGACCTCAAAATCACATTCATGTCGGCTATGCCAACGGATGTGAGTATCCTTGCGCAACAAAATGGCAATTCTTTTAGCCCATTCACCGGTGATTCGGGCACTATTATTAACACACTCACGGTAGGCACTCATACCGCTCAATCCATGTTCAATAGTGCCCAGAATAATAACAAATTATTAACATGGGGCTTACGCATACTTGGATTTTTCTTAATGTTTTTCGGGTTTAAGTTGATCTCAGCGCCACTCGCTGTTGTTGCAGATGTGTTACCTATTGCTGGCAGTATCGTCGGTATCGGCACAGGCATAGTTTCATTTTTGTTATCAGCTCCTCTGTCTCTGATAACTATAGCGGTAGCTTGGGTTTTCTACCGCCCTTTGATTGGCATTCCTCTGCTCATCCTCGCAGGCCTTGGCATTACATTCCTTATTATGAAAATTATGGGGCTTAAAAAAGCTCACTCATAATCAAAATTCAGTCTTTCAATAAGGCCTCTAGCTCCTTCTCTAGAGTTGTATTTAGTTTTTAATGGTGCAGATCTACACCGCATCTAAAATGCCAAGATCACTTAATGCTGGCGTCTATCAGGAAAGATTTCATGCCTGAAGCTGAACGGCCTGAATATAAACTCCAAAGTGCCCTGCAAGAAATCAAGCGACGGCTCACTCTTGCGGATTTCCTCGCCCGCCAACCATCTAATACTCCCATTTTTCGTCAGACTTAGACGCCATGAATTCTCAGGATTACAAAGTAAGTTGACCCATTTTTTGAGTTCTAACGCTAGGGCTTTTGAACGCACGGTAGCACCTCCCTCAGTGTTCACAAACATAGCCCTACCATCAAAGTTCATACTTCCCATATGAGTAATACTCGAATCGATCAATACGAGCTTTACGTGCAAACCCACCTTGCGGGTAGAGTTCCCCCCTTCGTTAATATAGTATTTCATGTTACTACTGGGACAGTGCTTAAACTCGTATATTTCGACCCCCATTCGCAGTAATATCTTACGATACTTCTGATACTGATTATGCACTATGAGGTGATTATTAGAGGAACCCGTTGGCACTAGTAAAACCACACGCACTCCGCGCGAGCGCGCTTTACTCAACATCGCCATCATGCGCTCATCCGGCACAAGATATGGAGTAACCATATAAATCTCTTTACAGCTACTTTCACACTGTCTGAGTATTTCTTTTATAACTGGTCGGCTGTAACTTGGGTTCTCTGGCGCATCTTCCAAGTAAACGGCACGGCCACCATAAGCTCGCTTGGCCGTATCTGAGAACCATCGACTCCAATCTTGGGGTGTTATAGAAATTTGATGATTTGGAGCGGTTTCAGCACGTAATATTTCTCGCCTAGATACACTACGAAATTTATCTAACGACAAACTTTTACCATCGCGTATGAATGCACGTGCATCATATGTAGGATCACTGTTCCAATAACGATTAAACCCTTTTTTTATGTCTGTTACTATTGATCCCGCAAACATAGCACCAAAATCCACCATGTTATAACCCTGCCCATAGCCAAAATAGTGATCTCCAATATTTCTTCCTGTAAGAATTGCAAGAAGCCCGTCCGCTACGATACTCTTGTTATGCATCCGCTGATTACAGCGCTTAGTATTTAAAACTAAGTCTAAGGTTCGTGGTAATATCCTATCGCGCAGTTTGTTCGGATTATACAAGCGCAAGCCAATATTCGGATGAGATGCGATGGCCGCGAGTTCGCTGTCCGTGTAGGAAATACCCAAAAGTAAATCATCTATCAATAGCCTCACTTTTACGCCCCGGTCGGCGGCCATCAATACACGTTCCATGATTAGTTTACCTGTGTAATCGTTCATCCAGATAAAAATCTGAATTTCTAACGAGCGTTGGGCGCTATCTATTAATGCCAAACGGCTCTCCAGAGCCTCCTTGTTCGACATCAGCGGAACTAGAGAAGTAGTTGATCCCCCAGCACGACAATGAATTTTTTTTACAGCGTAAGCTAGCTTGCCTGTTTTCAATAATGGCAGACATTGATGCTCCACCTTTTCAACTGGATCGGGAAGAGTATGACAGCTAACCATACACAGAATAGCTAACATTACCCAAGCATAACAAATCATTTTCATTCTAACAAACACTTAGCCTATTCCGGCTTATAGATACGCCCTTGGCTGCTTATAATAAGCCACGGACTAATCAGGTTAAATGCTTCACAGCAACGTACGTTAGCGAGATCAAGTCCTGCATAATGCAATGCCGCCGCAACCGAAGTAGAACAGATATAATCATCCCCAATATCCGATATGCTTTCTGGTTCCAACATATTGCTCCAGATACCCAACATTCCCAGAAAGTTATAACCAAACCACTTATTAGTTTTATTTGCCGAGATAGATGCGAATTCACGTAAACGGTGCATGTTAAGACGATCGGATTTATCGAGGCGGTATACATCAAACGAATAGTTTGTGATTACACCCATCTCATCAATCAGATTTGGGCCTCGAAACGCCTCACTTGTATAAAGCCTGAGTTGCTCAGGATTATTTTCATCGCGCACAGCGATAGCTAGGTGCGCGTATTTCATCATAAAATAACCCAGTGAGCGTATACTACCTTTGAGTAAAGTATCTTTTTTTTCTCGGCGCGTCATCCGAAACGCAAACACATCACCCTCATTAATTATATCAAGCAAATGGTTAGAATCTTTGCTATACTTGGAATGCGTTGCCACTAGTTGAAATCGAGCTCGGTCTTTTTCTGGTATATTATGATACTGTCGTTCAGCTTTGGTGGGGATCAACCATCGCGGCGCACCTATGTGACACGGTGTTCCCATCCGATGGCAGCTCATCAGCAGCGGGATCAACAGGCAAACATAGTAGAAGCGACGCATGTTAGAATAGAATAAATTAAATGGTCTACTGATGAAATACAATAATTGACTATGCTTTACGACGCCAAATCATGAGCCACTCCCTGCCCTCGCGCCCCGGGTAATACGCCTGTGGCTTTTGCTCTGTAACCAATGTGAAGTTTGGTGCAAACATCTCTATGACATCTTCACGGCTCGTTTCATACGGGGGTCCCTCTCCTGTTGGCATCTGGGTGTTAGTAAAAAACAACCCCACAAATATTCCTTCAGGACGAAGCCAGCGGCTTACTGAATCGATATAATCACTGCGACGAGAAGGATGAATAGCACAGTAGCATGTGTGTTCCCAAATCGCATCATAAGTGCTTTTTCTGTTTAACTCCAAATCGAATAAGTCCCCATGTAAATAACTAGCACGCTCAACAGTATTAGTTTTTTGTGCGCGATCAATAGCTATCTGTGAGACATCCAATCCATGGGTTTCGAATCCTGCATTCGCTAGATCAGCCACATCATGACCAGTACCACAGCCCGGAACGAGTATCGTGCCATTCACGGGGAATACCCCCTCTCGAACGAGGTATGTTAGCGCAGGAGCTGGAGCTCCTTTTTCCCACGGCGTGTCACCTGTCAAATAACGTGCATCCCAATCCATTTTTTTCTCGCTCATGCACCACATCAAAGACTATAGTGCCGTTCGCTGCGACAAAAAACCGACAGGGCGAAAACACACAACACCCTGCCGTTCATTAAACCTACATATAGATCGTAGGTAAAATTGTAGCGTCACATCAAGCGACTTTTGTCTGACTTAATACCTTTCCAAGAGAGGCGACCGTACCACCAATATCGGCGAGGTTACTGGGCAAGATCATGGTATTGGTTTCCTTGGCAAGGTTACCAAACTCTCTCACATACTGCTCAGCAATACGAAGATTCACAGCATCGGATCCACCTGGCTCGTTAATAGCTGAGGCAATGTTTCGGATACCCTCGGCTGTTGCGCCGGCGAGCAAGGTAATCTCTTGTGCCTTACCCTCGGCCTCATTAATCTGGCGGAGCTTCTGAGCCTCAGACTCCTTTATGACCTGTTGCTTGTGACCTTCCGCCACGTTGATCGCTGCCTCACGCTCACCCTCAGATAGGGCAATCTGGGAACGACGTTCACGCTCAGCACGCATCTGTTTTTCGAGTGCATCCTGCACTGACTTTGGTGGCGTTATGTTCGCTATCTCATAGCGCGTGATTTTCAGGCCCCATGGCTCCGATGCTTTATCTAGAGCATTAATGATGTTAGCATTAATAGTATCACGCTCTTCGAAAGTTTTATCCAACTCAAGCTTACCGATTTCAGATCGTAGCGTGGTTTGCGCCAACTGTGCTGATGCAAAGTGGTAGTTTTCAATTCCGTAGGATGCTTTTTTAGCGTCCAGTACCTGCATGTAAAGCACACCATCAATCTCGATGGCGATGTTATCCTTAGTGATACACATTTGGGATGGCACATCGATCGCGACTTCCTTGAGCGAGTGTTTATAGGCGACACGGTCAATAAATGGGAAGAGGACGTGAAACCCAGCACTAAGCGTGCGGCTATACTTTCCCAATCGCTCGATAACGAACGCTTGGCGCTGAGGCACAATACGTGCCGTTTTTACTAGTGTGACTACGACGAGTATAACAAGTCCGATTGATACAATATATTCCATGGTTATAGTTGTTTGTTGTTGGGGTAATAAATAATTTAATAGGCTCTAATTGGGTTACTTCTTAAGTTTAACGATAAGCTCGAGCCCCTCACGTTTGATCACAGTGGCATAACACCCGCGTGGTAGCTCGTGCTCACATCGGGCATTCCATTCAGCCCCCTTGTATTCTACTTTTCCTGTATTCTGACCACCACCAATGGAGTGAACGATACGTACGGTCTTACCGATAAATTCGTCTTCGATACTACCACCACCGTGAAAGGATCCCCCAACGAACCAAGTTGTCATGTAGCGGCGCAGGGTAAAGAGCAGCAATAGCGAAGAAATAGCAAACGTAAGGCACTGTGCGGGGACAGAGTCAATCATCCCGATCCACATTCCCATGGCCACTACCCAAGCACCTATACCAAAGAATATGATTATTACACCAGGAGCTACAAATTCCAAAAGGATCATCGCAAGTCCTGCAATAAACCAGAGCATTTTTATATCGAGTTCCATGGGCAAAATGAGTTGAGCTTTTTGTTATGCTCCAACATTCATGGATCTAGTAGCGTTCCGCTATTATAATTCTGTATTATGTTTATAACGATACAAACTAGTCACTTAAAATATGTATCCAGGTGACAGTAAACGGGAGCACAACAGCAAAGGAAACGAATTTGCGATGTAGCTGTGATCTGGTGCCATGCACCCGCCGGAATAAGTATTGCGTCATTAGGCCCAACGACTCTCTCCAAGCCATCAACCTCAATGATCGCCTCGCCCTCGAGCATGAAATAGATTTCCTCACTTAGTTTATGATAGTGCCGTTGGGTTTCAGCTCCGGCGGGTAGGCTCGCTTCAGCGAGACTTTGATTTTCGACAGGTGCATTGGTCGCATCGATAATACTGCGAATCTTCGATCCGTCTGCAGTTGTAAAAGGTACTTGTTCAGCTAGCTGGTTGACGATCATCGGTTCATGTTACAGACTTATGCAATGGAAACAATCGCTGTTACATGCCCATCCTGTTTTGAATTGTTTGATGTGGCATTACCTCCTGCTCAGGAATGTCCCTGCGAGGTGGATTACGATTGTGAAGTCTGCTGCAGGCCCATGGTTATTACTTTCTATGATGGCACGGCGGATGCAAAAAGCCTTGATGATTAATGCCACAACGAAGCCATATAGCAGACCGAGATCCCTGCCCATTATTACCAACTGCAGACGTAGTCATTAGGCCACATGACATTTCTGATGTCAGAAAACGTGGCGGTCCCCATGCCTACCTTACCGCGCTCACCTGCGCGCAGTCGCTCTGGCTTCAAGCGCTTCCCGCGCAGGCACTACTCCAATTAAACCATGCTATGTCACATGATTTTGGAGAGAAAAACTTACCCTGGCCAATGCCTTATCAGGCATTGGCATGGATCATGGAACGCCGACACGAGGAGGGTTTTCTAGGCAATCCCGTCCGGCATTTTCAACATCTGGCGTCGAGAATGAGCGGCCCTAACAAAGATCTACGTGTTGCTCGCGCATGGGTATGTTTTCACCTCGCGGAGCGTGTGCTTCCAAGTGAGAAGTTCCCGCGAGACCAACGCCAAATAGAAAAAGAAGAACTACAAATCCCGGAAGTCAACACGCTATTCCAGGAACTCATGAAACTCGTCTCCACAGATGAGATCGAATCGATCAAAAAGCTGATAGGAGAAATTCGCTAGCAACTACCGTGCTAGTTTTTCGAATGCTAGCTCATCTAGGATTATGACACCTAGCGACTCCGCCTTGGTGCGCTTTGATCCTGCTTTTTCTCCAGCGAGCAGGTAGTCGGTTTTTGCCGACACCGATCCTGAAACTTTTCCACCAGCCGCCTCGATGATTTTCTTAAACTCTGGGCGTGGCTTGGACAGCGTGCCTGTAATCACGAAAGTTTTGCCGGCAATATCAGAGTCGGATTTCTGAGCAGTAGATTTCTCTGGATCATAATTTTCGGATTGTGGATCGATACCGTGCGAGGCAAGTTTTTCCAGTACATGTTTGCCGGCTTCACTGTTAAAAAACGTGATGATATGCTGGGCTGCCACAGGGCCTAGCTCTGACTCTATTTGATACTTCGCCAACCGTGGATGATTCTCTTTTTTTCTTTTGGAAACAGAAAGCCCATCAAAGCCAGGAAGCTCAGCAAGATCACGCAGAATCTCAGATTCAGCTACCTCGGAGAGATTCTTGTGTAAGCGTGCAATCTCCCGCGCTGCCGATTCACCAATCTGTGAGATCCCCATAGCATAGATCCATTTTCCAAGTGGGGTTTGACGCGATTTATCCAATGAGTTTGTGATCAGCTTCGCTTTTTTCTCACCGAGACGACGCGGCTTACTTTCCTTGCCTTCTAGCTGAGCAGGATCTAACAAAAGATCAGCGAGAGAGTCCGCTTGCAACTCAAATAAATCTAGTGTTGTTCTAATAATGCTATTTTCAACTAACTTCTCTGCTACAGCAGTGCCTAGCCCATCGATATCGAGCGCTTTACGAGACGCGAAGTGCTTCACTCGTGTAACAGCTTGGGCAGGACAAGCGAAATTCGTGCATCGCCACGCTACGAATCCCTCCTGCTGTTCAATGGGACCTAAGCATGAGGGACATACGCCACTGACAAAATTGTAGAGATTGAATGGCTCGCTAGTTGAGCTTCGTTTTTCTGCAATCACCTTAACCACTGCAGGAATAATTTCCCCAGCTTTTTCAACGATAACGGTATCACCAATACGCACATCTTTACGGTCGATTTCATCCTGATTGTGCAGTGTGGCACGCGAGACGGTCGTTCCGGAGACAAACACTGGCTCCAGTTCCGCAACAGGTGTCAACACACCCGTCCTTCCTACTTGAATCGTGATATCCTTGAGCTGGGTTTCCTTTTGCTCAGGCAAAAATTTGAATGCGCATGCCCACTTTGGATGCTTGGAGGTAGCACCCAGCACGTTATGCAGGACAAGATCATCCACCTTGATGACTGCACCATCAGTAGCGTAGGCAAAACCGTGACGATCTCGGTTAAGCTTTCTGACGCATTCTAACAAATCTTCTGCATTGGTCGCTTTGTGGAACCACGCACTGCATCTCAGATTGTATTCGCGAAGTGTATGCTGGAACTCACTGACATTGGTGTAAGGAGCCTTTTCAACAAATCCATAGGAGTGGAAAATACAATCGAGCGGACGAGCAGCCACAAGCTTGGGATCAAGCTGTTTGAGAGTGCCTGCCGTCGCATTACGCGGATTAACGAACGCAGTTTCACCAGCCTCATCACGCCGATCGTTGAGTTTAGCAAAATCATCGTTGGGCATGAACACTTCACCGCGAACTTCGAAAGTTTCTGGCGATCCTGTGGGAAGCTTCAGGGGGATCGACTTAATAGTCTTCACATTCTGTGTGATGTCGTCACCGGTAGCGCCATCACCACGGGTCGCTACGTAGTCCAGTAAACCATCCCTATATACCACGGAGACAGCCACACCATCGATCTTAGGTTCAATGGTGACAGCTACATTTTTTTGTCCGAGATTTTTTTCTAATCGTGCATACCAGTCCTTAAGATTATCGGCGGATGTCGCAGATGGGTCGGCGATTCTCTCCAGCTCCTCGGGCTTAAGTTCATGAATATCCTCAATCGAGAGCATCGGAACAAGATGAGCTATCTGATCAAAATGCTCCAGCGGCGCACCACCAACGCGTTGAGTCGGTGAGTCAGATCGCGCAAGTTCTGGGCTTTTCTTTTCAAGCCTCTTGAGTTCGTTCATCAACGCATCATATTCCGCATCCGTTATCTCTGGCTCAGCCTCCTGGTAGTATAGCTGATTGTGCCGTTCCAGCTCTGCACTAAGTTCAGCAATGCGCTTCTCAGGATCAGGCTGCTGAGAAGATGCATATGAAAAGAGATCGTCGGTCATGTCTGCTAATCGAGAAACTTTCCAGGATTCAGGATACCTTTCGGATCGAGGGCCTGCTTGATCATGTGGTGCGTATCCATGGAAACGTCACCCAGCGCTTGGCGGATCCATGGCTTTTTGGCAAGGCCAATGCCGTGCTCGCCTGAGATGACGCCGCCGTTATCGATCACCCAAGTGAACAACCTGTCCAGTGTGGCGTCGGCTTTTTGTTTGATTTCAGGATCAGCATAGTTATCCACCATAATGTTAGTGTGAATGTTGCCGTCGCCGGCATGCCCGAAACATGCGACTGGGATGTCGGTTTCCTTTTGCAGTTGAGCTGCAAAGTTGACCAGATCAACCAGCTTGGAGCGAGGCACGACGATATCTTCATTAAGTTTGGTCAGGCCAGTGTGCTTAAGCGAATATGAAAAATCACGACGTAGTTGCCATATTTTTTCACAGGACGGCTCATCGGGGGCTTCATCAATACGCAATGCCTCATGCTCATATAGAAAATCACGCAGCGCAGGCAACTCGCGTGCGACGGTCTCTATTTTACCATCGATTTCAATCATCAGGTAGGCGTCGCCGGGAGGTAACGTATCGGCTCCCAAGTAATCCCGCGCGGCGGCCATGGTAAATCCATCGGTTATTTCCAGAGCAGAGGGAAGTGTTCCAGAGTCGAGGATCGCCTGCACAGCGGCAGCAGCAGTCGTAAAATCCGGAAATGACGCCCCAAGCATCGCACGTGTTTCCGGGTGGGGTATCAGTCGCACCGTAATCTCAGTGACTATACCCAGCATACCTTCCGAGCCAATCATCAGGGAGGTGAGGTCAAAACCTGTCGAGTTTTTATGACAACGCCCGCCTGTGCGGAGGATTTCACCAGATGGAAGCACAATCTCTAAACCCAATACATACTGTTTGGTTACACCATATTTCAGGCAGCGTGGTCCACCCGCGTTGGTAGCTATGTTACCGCCAATTGAACATTCCTTCAGCGATGCTGGATCAGGCGGATAATACCAGCCATGTTTTCTAACAGCATCTTGCAATTCGCCAGTAATGACTGCTGGCTGCGTGACCGCTACGCCGTCTGATGGACTGATTTCAAGGATACGATTCATCCTGACCATGGAGATCATGATCCCCCCGTTCACTGGCACACAGCCGCCTACGTGCCCGGTGCCAGATGCACGTGTATATATTGGGATATTTTTTCCTGAAGCATAACTCACCACCTTGACAACATCTTCGGTGCTTTCGGGGAAAACAACAAAGTCTGCATACGCCGATGCATGCCACTTATCAGAGGCGTGTTCAGTGAGAACATCTTGAGAGGATGAAATCTGGTCAGTGCGGAGTATTTCAGAGAGTTTATTCATGCCTGACGTATTTGTTGAATGGCTTCGGCCATATTTGCTGCCTTAAATGTGGATGACCCAGCAACAAGCACATTGGCACCCGCCGCAGCAGCTGTAGGCGCAGTGTCAGCATCAATTCCGCCATCCACTTGGATATGGTAGGCCAACCTATGTTTGTCACGGTAACAGGCAGCACCCTCCACTTTAGTCATCGTCTCATGCATAAATGATTGACCGCCAAAACCCGGAATAACTGTCATCACCAAAAGCATATCGATCTGATCAAGGAACGGCAAAGCTTTTTCAAGTGGTGTTGCAGGGTTTATAGCCAGTCCCGCCATGCAGCCAGCATGACGTATACGACCTAGTGTTGCTGCCAAATCATGATCCGATTCGAGATGCACAGTAATCATATCAGCCCCTGCCTCAACAAATCGTGGCAGGTAGTGGTCAGGTCTAGCAATCATGAGATGCACATCAAGAAATACATCATTAGTCTCATGAATCGCTTGGATAATAGCAGGACCAAAGGAAATGTTATCCACAAAATTTCCGTCCATCACATCAAGGTGTAACCAATCACCACCAGCGCGAATAGCGCGTGTAGTCTCCTCCTTAATTATGCCAAAGTCGGCGGCGAGCAACGATGGGGCGATGATTCTGTCAGTGTGGTGCCATTGCTTCATGACGATAGTTTGTAGTATTCGGTTTGAAGTTTGAAGTTTTATTGTCAGATTACTCGAGTGAGTGATGATATGCTAAGAGATTTTGAGCCAGACACGTTTTTTATGCAGCAGGCACTGCGTGAGGCACGTAAGGCATATGACGCCTCAGAGGTGCCCGTGGGAGCCGTGGTTGTGCGTGGAGACAAAATCATCGCACGCGCATGGAATCAGGTAGAAACGCTTAAAGATGCTACGGCGCACGCCGAGATGCTTGCACTCACAGCAGCACAAAATGCCCTCGGAGACTGGAGACTAGACGGCTGCACTCTCTATGTGACAAAAGAACCATGTCCAATGTGCGCTGGTGCCATCATACATTGCCGGCCTGACAAAGTGGTTTTCGGCTGTCCCGATCCGAAGGGAGGGGCTGCTGGAGGCTGGATTAACCTATTAGAATCTAACCCACCACTCAATCATCGCTGCGATATCGTCGCGGGTGTCATGCAGGAGGAATGCTTGGGGATACTGCAAAGCTTCTTTCGTGAAGCTCGCGAGCGTAAAAAAACAGAGCGGTCTGAACAAAAAAAAGACTAGTTTCCAAACAGTTGGGTCCAGTGACGGTTGTGTTGGCCTAAGCCGATGCGTTTGTGACCTGGTTTGAACATGTTCCGATGATGTCCCGGTGAGAAAAACCACCCCCGGTTAGCGGCGAAAGGATCAGTGGACCCCATGTAAATATTTTCGCCAGAGGCGGTGGTGCCGAAGTTTTTTGCACGGTCCCACGGTGTCTTTTTCCCCTTCACTGGTGAGTTGTGTGCAAAGAAATTGTGCGTCTCCATGTCCTTTGAGTGGTCACGAGCAGCAGCACAGAGATTGGGATCGATTTCCAATGCGTTATACCCCGCGAGCAGGCGCATGATGTTTACATCCTCCACTCCCTTACGCTCGGGTTCGGGAACCTTGGATTTTTCCGCTGTCTTACGGTTTTTTTCCATGATACGCAGACCTTTTCGATCGAGCCCTGACAATTGGCGGATGAAATCTTCTTCGGCCTTTGTGACTGGAGAGAGTGATGTGCTGTCGCTCGGGATGATGGCTGCTTTAATAAGTGCATCTCTCAACCCAGCGTATGCAATTAGTGAGCGCCGTTCTTTTTTCAGTGTTTCATTCGCGGTAGACAATACCAACTCAGTGTTGGGGATGAGCAATTTCCTAAGTTCACTGAGTATCGTTATGCCTCGTTTTTTGAGGACATCTTTCATAGGTCGGTCCGCCAATGATTTCATGGACTCGAGTTCTTTACGTAAATCGCGTATATGCGTCTTATTTTCCCTGGTATCATTACCTGCATTTCTCGCATGGCGCTTAAAATTGGAAATATAATTCCCTGTCAGCTTGGGCCACACGCGATTGACACGTATGTAGAGAGCCTTGCTCTCCTTGATGGGCAGATCATCTACCAAGTCATAGACTTCTGATAGGTTTCCGCCATGATCGATTCCGGATTTAACGGCGGCCAGAATTTCATCGCCTGGGGATGAAGCACCAATCGCAGTTGGCTTGCTAAAAGACATTAGCATAAACAGAAAAACAGAAATTCGCATCATATTTGTATTGCAAAAAGCGATGCCAAATTAATGCTTTTGTTAAATAAAGCAAGGGAACCGTTTGAGCACCTCCCTCACTAAAAATTATCAGGGTAGCTTTTTCCTAATTAGCGGCAAATGCTCACGCTACCATAACGATTCCCGTAACGGATAGTACTACGGCCGTGGCGATAGCTGCTATAGTAGCTGATACCGCGATAGCTATTACAACGACTTTTATATAAACTCCTTGAGTAACTTCTGCAGCAGTGACTGACAGGCAGCCTGTAATAGCGGTAAATTGGACGGTGACGGCAATCATATCCTGTGACTACTCGTCGGGTATAGATTGAGCATCCGCATGAGGTGTAACCACTGACGTATGTCTTGCTATAACCTACGTGACAGGGCCTAGCTTCTGCTTTTTCTGGAAGAGCTATTAATCCTAATGCAATGGCGACAAGTGTAGTTAGTAATGTTTTCATGATTATATATTCTGGTTGCTTGTGGTGTTCGCATACTTGGACTAGCTAATTATCGAATATATTCAGAAAATTTTTACTCATTCATCAAGAGAAGGACTTTTCCGTTGCGCTTACTTTCCTGCGCGCGGGTCAGCGCTGCTTTAATATCTGTTAAATCATAGGTGGAATCGACAGGTTGTGCGAGTTGCCCTTGGGTCATCCATCGCGCAAGTTGAAGATATGCAGATTCCATGAGCGCCTGACTATTTTGTTTAAGCCACTCAGTCATCCAGAAACCATGGAGGCGGACACCTTTGAAAATAAGAAACTTGTTAGGAACTTTTAGGCTCCTACGGCTCATCGCACCGTAGGTCACGTGAAGTCCATTGTTATCAAGCGCATCCATCAGGCGCAAAGCGCTGTCACCACCAACAGCATTGAATGCTAACGACGGTTTTTTATCACGAATCAGCTCAATTGATTCTTGATTATCTAACAGGTTTATACTACCTCCAAGCTCATTTAAATCGCTGATAAGCTCCTCACGTCTAACAAGGTTAATTGTTTTTATTCCCAACAAGTTTGCTATTTGTATTACGCAGCAGCCTACCCCAGAGTTTGCCCCGTTCTGGATCACCCATGCACCTTTTTCCAATTCCATCAGCTGCGTAAGCATGCACCACGCGGTGAGTGGGTTAACCTTGAGCATCGCTGCCTGCTGTGGAGGAGTCTCAGCGGGTATTTGTAGTAAACTCGAGGATGGCGCTACAACTTCTTCTGCCCAAGTGCCTACCTGCTTGGTGAAGATTACTCGGCTACCTACATCAAATTCGGAAGCACGGCTTTCTATGATTTTGCCAAATCCCTCGATGCCTGCTGTAGCTGGCAGACTGGGCCGAATACCATACACCCCCTGAATCAAATTGATATCAGCCGGGTTTATAGGCGCTGCGATCATCTTAACACGCACCTCCCCTTCGACTAATGATTGGTTGTGGGATTGTGTAAGCTCAATAACTCCCTCCGGGTGGCCGAAGGCTGAGAGTATTGCGGATGTAGACATAAAAATAATTTAGGGGTAAAGACCACGCGCCGTTTTGGCGATAGCCACTTCTTTAATTCCTAGGGCAAGGGCAGCAACACGGTGTGATGATTTTTCCCGCTTTGCAAAATGTGTGACTTTCTCGAATGCAGTTTCTAATTTTGTTTCAAGCTTAGTCAATACTTCTTGCTCGGTCCATTGGTAGCGCTGAAGGTTTTGTACCCACTCAAAATATGAGACGGTAACTCCCCCTGCATTGCATAAAATATCAGGAATGAGAAAAACATCACTTCGCTCTTCAATGATGGTGTCAGCTTGAGGAGATGTGGGCCCGTTGGCGGCTTCCGCAAGCACTTTGCACTGAATTTTGCCCGCATTAGTCTGTGTGATTACTCGTTCAAGAGCGGCAGGAACTAATGCATCACATGGCTGAATTAACATTTCATCTGGATCAATCGGTTCCGCCCCATCGAAGCCTACTACACCTCCTACCCTCTCAACATGGGTAAGTAATTTTTCTACATCAATACCGCGGTCATTCCATAAAGCACCCGTCACATCTGATATACCAGTTACTTTTACCCCGTAACGAGACAGAGTACGAGCAGCGTATGATCCAACGTTACCAAAACCTTGTATTATAGCAGTGGCCTCACATTCGTTGATGCCCAGCTTGTCGAACGCTCTGGTGATAAGGAATGCGACACCGTGACCTGTTGCCTGGGTCCTGCCTTCAGAGCCCTGAAGCGCCACAGGCTTTCCCGTCACAATACCAGGGACAAGGTGGCCAGCATTGGTAGAATAAACGTCCAGCATCCAAGCCATCGTCTGCGCGTCGGTTCCCATATCAGGTGCCATGACATCCACTTCGGGGCCAATAAATGGCATCATTTCAGATGTATATCTGCGCGTGATGTTCTCTTTTTCACCAATACTCAGCACTCGAGGATCACAGGCGACACCACCTTTACCGCCGCCGAATGGCAAACCCATCAGAGCACATTTCCAGTTCATCCACATCGCCAGTGCCGCAACCTCTCCCAGCGTCACGCCCGGATGGTATCGCAGCCCTCCTTTCACGGGGCCACGCGACAAGTGATGCTGTACTCGGTAGCCAAAAAACACTTCGGTTTCGCCATTATCACGTTGGATTGGCACAGTGACACTGATCAGTCGTTTTGGCCACTTACAACGCTCTCGGACAGACTGACTCAGTTCAAGGAAATCTGCCGCTCGATCGAACTGGGTGGCTGCCATCAAGAATACATCATTATCCAACAATTCCTTTTGCATATATCTATCCAAACACTGAAAACCTAACAATGAAAGCTGCTTCTGGACAAAAAAATAAGCATTTACTTGAGTCTAGAATGATGCGGGTTAGATATAATACATGTTTGATTTTTTGATTCCATGGTTGCCTATGATAGGCGCCGGTATTGCATGGACGGTGACCATCTGTTTATTAATACTAGGCTTTATTGGCACTCTTGTGCCGTTTCTTCCCGGGCACCTTATCCTATTCTTTGCAGCAGTTAGCCACTGGTTAATGCTCAGAGATAATTCCGGTGTGGAGTGGTGGACTTTTGTTGTGCTCGGAGTTCTGTTAGTTTTTTCTCAGGTTATGGAGTTTATGAGTGGCGCCATTGGAACCCGCTGGTTCGGCGGAACACGCTGGGGCGCAGCAGGCGCATTGATCGGTGGAATCGTCGGGATATTTTTTATGCCCTTTGGATTGATCCTAGGACCACTGATTGGTTCGATGCTCTGTGAGTTTGTATTTGCCAAAAAGGAAGTGCGTCCGGCCACAGTCTCGGGTGTTGGATCTGTTTTGGGCACACTCGCCGGACTGATCATTAAAGTAATCGTCGGGGTGCTGATGATCATTTGGTTCGTTGTGGATGTAATTTGGATTTGAGGGTGCTTGAAATACACAGACAAAAAAAGCTGAAGAGGAAAACCTCTCCAGCTTGAACAAGATATTGTTGGAAATAGATTACTTGGGCAGATTCTTTTTCAGATTACCTGATTCGTATCCATCGGTTCCCCACACGGTATCTTCGCCTGTATCAAACAAAGTATCAGCTCCGGTCAGGACTGCTTTTTTCGCTTGGTTGACACGCAACTGCTTCACAGAACCATCGATACGTAGAACAACAGCTTTGTTATCATATGGGTCAGGATTAAAGAATTCACCAGACTCCTCCATGGGAGCCATAACAAGCGGGCGACCTGAGTTTACACTGGTAGATTGGTTTGCAACGTAGGCAAATCCACACTCTCCAGCTTCTAATGCATCTCCCTTGAGCACGTTATCTGGCTTTTTGGTAATTGTCGACTTGGCATAGAAGATTTCCTCTGACTTGGTGTATCCGCCAGCAATGAACTGTTTGAAGTAGTCGTTAGAAGTCGAAGTACCAAGCGTGACACCTGTTCCAGTGGTATCGATATCAGAGGCTGATGCATCAGATGGGAATTCACCGAAGTCGCCATCGAACTCAATCATCAAGTAGAAGATCTGCTTGGCGTTGTTCACTGCTTCTGTCATGTCAGCCTTCTTCTTCTGTTTAAGGATGACAGGAGTCGCCATGGCCGCGAGAGCCGCGATAATAGCGATTACAACAAGTAGCTCAACGAGTGTGAAACCCTTAAGCGTATTTTTTTGTGTTAGTTTCATGGTATTATTTATGTTTTATAATTCAAAGGTAAATGATCGTGGTTACCGAGTATGCCCTTGTTAAGGAGTATGATAAATCTCATACAGCTGAGCGGCAAGTATAAAAACCGACAAGGGATATAATGCTGACCCTACGGGCGGTTAAAAGAATCCTGTAAATCATTAAGATCAGTTAATGAAGCCTTATCCGCGTCAACGATAGCCTGCTTTTGTAAAGCGACGAGTTCCTTGACTCCTTTTTCGGCAAGATCGAGCATTTCGTTCATCTGCCCACGGGCAAACACGTTTTCCTCCCCACTTCCCTGGATTTCTACCAGCTCCAGATCCTCGGTCATGACCATGTTAAAATCGACACTTGCGTCCTTGTCTTCAGGATAGTCGAGATCAAGAATTGCTTCATTTTGAAAAATTCCGCAACTGATTCCTGCGATGAGTTTTTTCATTGGGAATGATTTAAGTTTACCTGCCGCCATGAGTTTATTCAGAGCGATCGCGGTGGCGACGCATCCGCCAGTCACCGATGCTGTTCGCGTACCGCCGTCGGCTTGTAGCACATCGCAATCGATCCAGATCGTGCGTTGCCCGAGTGCTTTTAAATCTACGACTGCGCGCAGCGACCTACCAATCAGGCGTTGAATCTCGGATGATCTTCCATCAAGCCTACCCGCTGAAATATCGCGCTGTTTTCGGTCGAGAGTCGAATATGGGAGCATATTGTATTCAGCTGTGAGCCAGCCCCCACTAATTTTTTGATACTTCATCCATCTGGGTATGTTCTCTTGTATTGTAGCTGCACAGATGACACGGGTGTTGCCAAATGAAACCAGCACTGAGCCAGTGGCGTGTGGAGCTATTCCTGGCTTAAAAGAAATCGGGCGAAGTTGGTCATAATTGCGTCCATCGGGTCGGGTCATACATGAGTTGTAAGTTTGAAGTTTCAAGATTCAAGGTTGAAGTGTATAACAATCTGCACGAATGAGAGAAACCTTAAACGAGTTAGAGCAGTGGGGCACAGAGGTGATCTTTGGTCGAGCCCGCGGCTTTCGTGCCACTGTGATGCGAATTCTCTTGTGGGCGCTCTCTGGGATATACCGGATCGGAGTTGCAGTTCGTTTGAAATGCTATCGCAAGGGAGCCAAATATCAGCATTACTTGGGTACACAGGTTATTAGCATTGGAAACCTTACTGTGGGAGGCACTGGCAAGACTCCAATGGTCGAGATGTTTGCCCGCACTCTGAGAGAGCGTGGAAGAAAGCCAGCTATTCTCAGTCGGGGGTATAAAAGTAAAAGACTGGGAAAACCGCAAGAATGGTTAAGAAAAAGTAACGGCTTGCCAATCCCCGCAGATGAAATGCCCAAAGTCGTTAGCGCCGGCGGTGAGCCACTGATCAAGGTGCGCTACGCAGGTGATGAACCGTGGATGCTTGCCAAAAACCTACCAGGCGTATCAGTGATTGTGGATAAAAACCGTGTCAAAGGGGGAAGCTTCGCCGTAGGCGAACTGAACGCAGACACTCTGATTCTTGACGATGGCTTACAGTATCTGAATCTAGCACACACAACGGATGTCGTGCTAGTAGATCAAAATTCTCCATTCGGAACTGGGAGGATACTTCCACGCGGCACCCTGCGCGAGCCCGCAAAGAACCTGCGCCGTGCCGATTACATCTTCATCACCAAATGCGATGGCAGCTCGAACGAGCAGCTTATAACGAAGATGCGTCGCTATAACCGTCATGCTGAAATCATTGAGTGCACACACGGGCCACAACATTTGGAAAACATTTTCACCGGCGAACAGCTACCACTAGATTATCTGCAAAAAAAATACGTTGCTGCGATTAGCGGTATAGCAGTGCCACAAAGCTTTGAAAAAATTCTCAAGTCACTTGGTGCACGTGTCGAGTTCCATCGCGTGTTCTCAGATCACCATACGTTTAACCAAAAAGATATTGATCGCTTTATGAACCGCTGTGTCAGGCGCGACATAGAGCTAATTGTTACCACAGAAAAAGATGCTGTGCGATTTCCACGACCCGCTGAGCTTGATGTTCCCATTTATTTTCTTCGCATCGAAGTGGACATCCTCAAAGGTATGGACGTCTGGGAACGATTAATTGACAGGATTTGTGATAAAAAAGGTAATATCGATCCGATTTTGCTTCGGCAAATGATCGGGTAACCATAAATTACCATATCAGAAATTCTCTTCTGTTCTTGTGATGCTAATGTGAGGCTCATAACCTAGGCGATATGAGTCGTAATCAATCACAATGGATTCTCGCCGAAGTTCCAGAAATCCCCCCGGATATTGATAATGAAATACCTGAGATACTTGTTCGTATGATGGCACAGCGCGGCATCCCTCCCGAGGAAATGCAGCAGTTTCTCCACCCTCGCCTGATGGACTTAACAGATCCGTTACTAATGCCTGACATGAAACCCGCGGTAGATCGAGTACTGCAGGCAGTCGATACCGGTGAAAATATCGTCGTCTATGGTGATTACGACGTTGATGGGATCACCTCTGTGACCTTGATGACCCAGATCCTAAGTGCATATAGATCATCTGTTAGAAGCTTTATCCCCCGCCGCGGAGCTGAGGGCTACGGCCTGAATTCCGCTGCGCTTGAACGCTGCATGAAAGAGGGTGAGAAACCCAGTCTGCTGATCACCGTGGATTGTGGAACAGCATCCATCGATGAGATAGCCACTCTTAAAAATGAAGGAATTGATGTCATCGTTGTCGATCATCACGAGCTCCCCCCCGCTGGAAAACCCGACTGTATCGCGGTCGTCAACCCGAAGTGCCCAGATACTGAAGCTGACTCCGAGTATCTTTGCGCCGCGGGTGTGGTATTCAAGCTCGCGCATGCCTTACTCAAAGCGCGACCTGTCGAGGGATTTGACCTCAAAGATTTTCTGGATCTGGTCGCACTCGCCACCGTGGCAGATATTGTGCCATTGGTAAAAGAGAACCGGCTGTTAGTCCGGCACGGACTGAAGCGCATGGAGCAGACCCAACACAACGGCTTGCGTGCACTCATGGAGGTTGCTCAAGTCAAAGGTCCGCTCACCAGCGCGGACGTTGGTTTCCGCATCGGCCCAAGGATCAATGCGGCAGGCAGGATGGACCGACCTGAGGACGCGCTCGAAGCACTTATGTGCAATGCAAACGTTGACCCGCTGCCACTTGCAGAGCGGCTCGATTCACATAACCGTGACCGACAAGCTGAAGAGCAACGGATTCACAAGGACGCCCTGAAATGTTACGAGGAAGAGCATCATCCGGATGACCCGGTTATTGTGTTAGGATCACGCGATTGGCACCCTGGTGTGGTTGGCATTGTGGCCTCACGTATGATGCGCCGTTTTCACAAACCCACATTCATCATTGCCATTGATGAAAAAGGAATTGGTAAAGGGTCTGGAAGAAGCATCGGTGGGGTTTCGCTGATGGATGCCATCAATGCTAACAGAGAACATCTAGAAGCTGGCGGAGGGCATGCCATGGCGGCAGGCATCAGCGTGCACGAAGATAAGATTGCCGATTTCCGCAATGGCTTTGCCGACTTTGTAACAGAAAACGTTTCTGCTGAAGACCGACTCCAGCGACTACATCTCGATGCCGAGATTGATTTCACCCAGCTGTCACTGGATTTTCTCAAGAGCTACGAGCTGCTCCAGCCGTTTGGATCATCCAACCCAGAGCCTGTCTTTATGACCCGTGAAGTATGGCTCACCGAAGCCCCGCGGGAGTTGAAGAACCACCACCTGAAGCTCTCGATGAAACAGAAGGAATGCTGGCAGAGTGCCATGTTCTTTAGTGGCGGACTACGCGAGCTTCCTGAGCAACCGTGGGACATCGCGTTTACCATCAACCGCAACACATTCCGCGGCAGAACTAGTCTGCAAATCGTCATTCAGGATGTGCGTGCACACAGCTCGGAGTAGAAAAAATGAATACGTGCTCTGCCAGCGATGTTTTATCCGACCAAGTCGGAATACCCGCCAAGGATGTGCTCGCTTATCAGTCAGCAGGTGTTGTGACCGTTGCCGATTTATTAGAGCGGTTACCAAAACGTTTTGAGGATCGCAGGAGATTCGATTCATTTCCCTTACAAGCTGGAGCAGGTGCTCTTTGTTTGCGCGGCACGGTGATTGACTCGCGAGTCCGCCGCTTTGGCGGGCGAAAGCAGTACTACGAGGCAATCATTGTAGAAGCCGGTGATGGCATCCTAACAACATCCAAGGTGACCTGCCGCTGGTTCAACATGCCGTGGATGAAAAACACTCTCGCCGCAGGGCACGAGATAGTGCTCTACGGTAAGCCCAAGGAATACCAAGGCGGTATCTTCATCGATCATCCGGACTTTGAAATCGTCGAGGATGACTCGGACGAATCGATCCACCTTGAACGTATTGTGCCCATCTACAAAGGCATAAGTGGCGTCACCCAGCGCAGGCAAAGAATCTATGCCTATGAGCTACTACGCGCCGTTAACCCCGACTCCCTCGCCCCGATCTATGATGTGGATTTCAGCTATCCCCGCAACGAGGCACTCAGAGAGGCACATTTCCCAGAAAGCCAACAACAAGCTGGCGCCGCACGCCGCTACTTTGCACTAGAAGAGTTTTTTTCACTCCAACTATCAGTTGTCTGGAAACGCTCCCAAGTACGTGCACACCATGGTAGGGTGCTCGGAAAAAAAACCGAGTTACTCACGCGCTTTTACAACTCATTACCATTTGATCTAACAGGCGCACAAAAACGTAGCATCAAAGAGATTATCGCTGACATGCGCTCCCCTCGCCCGATGAGCCGGCTTTTACAAGGTGACGTGGGCTCGGGAAAAACCTTTGTCGCCATGTGCGCCATGCTCATGGCAGTGGATTCCGGTGCCCAAGCCGCCCTGATGGCACCCACCCAAATTCTCGCAGAGCAGCACTACCTGACGTTCCAGAAATGGCTGCAGCCCCTTGGTATCCGCGTAGCACTCAGGACGGGGTCCCGCAAAGAAGACACCCACATGGAACTCGACGGTGACTCACAGATCATCATAGGCACTCACGCCCTGCTCTATGATTCCATCAATTTCAAAGATCTCGGCCTCGTAATCATCGATGAGCAACACAAGTTCGGTGTCGGCCAGCGCTCTCACCTGATTCAACAAGGTATCATGCCCGACGTACTAGTGATGACCGCCACGCCGATTCCCCGCACGCTCACACTCACCATTTACGGAGACCTTGATGTTTCCATCCTCGACGAACGACCCGCCGGACGCGGTGAAGTCGTCACAGCTGTTCGTAAAAAACCAAAAGTCAGCGACATCACCAAATTCATTCAAGACCAACTGCAGCAAGGTCGGCAAGCATACCTTGTCTATCCATTGGTCGAGGAAAGCGAGGCTCTGGATGCTGCAGCCGCGACCGTCGAGTTTGGGAAATGGAAAAAACGCCTCACTAAACACGAGGTGAAACTACTGCACGGCAAGATGCCTCCCGAGGAAAAAGACGCCGTTATGACCTCGTTCCGCGATGGCGATACCAATGCCCTCATTGCCACCACCGTCATCGAAGTGGGTGTGGATGTGCCAAACGCCAACATCATGGTCATCCAGAATGCCGAGAGGTTCGGCCTTGCCCAACTCCACCAGCTCCGTGGCCGTATTGGCCGTGGTGAGCATAAGAGCTACTGTATCCTGATCACCGACGGAAAATCACTTGAAGCAATGGAAAAACTCCAGGTTCTCGCGGAAACGTCTGACGGTTTCAAGATCGCCGAAGCTGACTTACGCCTGCGTGGCCCAGGCGATGTGTTAGGAACCGCACAAAGCGGGCTGGCCGATCTGAAATTTGTCGACTATCTCGCAGACGTGGAGCTGATCCGCGAGGCACGTGCTTTAGCGGAGGGCTTACTGAAGCAAGATCCCCAACTGGAAAAAAATCCGCGCCTTCTTGAGCTCATCCACGACGGCGACGTGGAGGTGGGTTAGTGAGGGGCGACACTCCTCCGTAGCCTCGGCGTAGGGGGAAGCACCCAACCAAAAACCTTGCGTGTATTCCGTGGTCAAAAATTGAAGTATCAATCTTAGCCTTTAGTTCTGTTAGATGACCTCATGAACCCTAACTCCAAGACTACACCCTCGCAATCATCCCGCCTTCCACGAACTCGACTTTGATCCCTGTCTGACGGGTCTCTTCCTTTCCTTGACTGACATTATTGACCCAGCGCACGATGCGGTTCAATCAAAAAAGGAAGCCTGTAGTGGCTGATTCCACGCAGTATGACCAACGTGTGCACCGAAGCCTTGGCGAAGGAGTAAGCCCCGCTTGGTGCCCCACCGAGATCCCTCTTGGCGATGGCCGCACCCTAGTTCTCGATCTGACACAAACATCATTTGCAATAGCATTCAAAAATCCCGCAGCGAAGAATCTCCTTGGTACGGCGGGTAAGGGCACTATATCTGTATTTAACGTTAATACAGGCGCTGCCGGACCATTTACCCACCAAGAGAGCAACAAACCCACCATGCACTCTTCATCTGTGCAACCATTCACCATTCTGAATGCAACGCTCCTCTTTCCCCCGCAACCCACTTATCACCCCATGAAAGCC
>Ga0206131_10000389_pt1 | contig 62481 bp, 73 predicted proteins | sample Helgoland_Spring_FD_148636 | JGI IMG/M metagenome (GOLD analysis project Ga0206131, IMG submission 148636) | Pelagic subsurface seawater microbial communities from Kabeltonne, Helgoland, North Sea - Helgoland_Spring_Bloom_20160517_1 | ecosystem: Environmental > Aquatic > Marine > Epipelagic ... | reverse complement strand
TACGATTGAAGGCTCAGGTACAGGTTCTGTAGCTAAAGCAGAAGCAGATGCAATTGCATCAGCAGAAGCTAAAGATGTAGTACGTGCGGCAGCAGCAAATGCATATGCAGATACAGCAGAAGCAGACGCAATTGCATCAGCAGAAGCTAAAGATGTAGTACGTGCGGCAGCAGCAAATGCATATGCAGACCAAGCAGAAGCAGACGCAATTGCATCAGCAGAAGCAAAAGACGTGGTACGTGCATCAGCGGCAGCAGCAGATGCAACAGCTAAAGCAAACGCAGCACAATCAGCAGCAGAAGCAACAGCTTCAGCAGACGCAACAGCTAAAGCAAATGCAGCACTATCAACAGCACAAGCATACGCAGACCAAGCAGAAGTAGATGCTAAAGGATACGCAGATACTGGAATTAGTAACCTTGAATCAAGTTTAACACACTTCCACAGTTCAGTAGTAGATGTAACTTCTGCAGTTTCAACTTCAAATTCTACAGCTTCAGTTAGCTATACATTTAGTGAGCTATCTAACGCTAGGCATTATGTAGTATTGTTAAACAGACAAGTACTAAGACCATCAGAATATTCTGTTAGTGGCACAACACTAACTATTCAAACTGGTGTCTTGGCAACAGACGATGAATTAGAAGTAACAGGTTTTAGTTCATAATAACCATTGGCCAACAGTGAGGGGTTAGAGACAGCCCCTCACTTAGTTCGCAAGAACAGTGAGGAATACAGAGTATACCTTTCGTGCCAATAAAACTCATAAAATAGGAGAGTTAAAATGTCATCAAGAAAAATTAAACACAACGGTTCGCAACAGAAGTTCTCGTTCAATAAAAACAAAAAATACAAATACAACAAAGCAGGTAGTCTTGAAGAAGTTACAGCAATTAACCCAATTGCCGATGATGATATCGTACTATCAGGTTCAAAGTCATCTCTACGTAGAATGGCTGACATGGAGCGTAATATTTCGATTCTAGCAACAAAACTAACTACTACAGATGGTGGAGTTACAGACGCAAACGATAGTGATTTTGATACAGTTGTTAACAAAGACACTAAGTTCAAAAGAGATGTTCAACTAGGTAACGGTTCAAGTGATGCAATCAAAATTGATGGTCACCTACATATTAATAGTTCATTAACATTAGGTTCAACAGCTAGAGAAGCAATTCAAGATGTAGTTGTTTCTCCAATGTTAACAGGCAATACTGAATCAGGTATCACAGTAACATATGATGATACAGGTAGTGAAGTTGACTTTACAGTTACTTCAGCACCAAAATGGGCAACAGCACGTACAATTACACTAGGTGGTGATGCTTCAGGTTCAGTATCAATTGACGGTACAGCTAACAAAACACTAACTGTTGCAGTTGCTAACGATTCGCACACACACGATACTCGTTACTATACAAAAGCTCAAGTAGATTCAGAAATTGATTCTCATGTTAATGCAGTAGTAAATGGTGCTCCAGGTACGTTAGACACACTTAACGAACTAGCAGCAGCAATTGGCGATAATGCATCATATGCAGCATCAATCACAAGTTTATTAGCAGGTAAAGTAGCAACATCATCAGCACAAGCACTACGTGCAACAGATGCGATTACAGTTTCAAATGATACAGTTACAATCCATAAAGGTGACGGTACATCAGAATCAGTAACAGTTTCAGATGCTAACAGCAACACATATGTAACAGGTGCGTCATTCGACACAGCCAATGGTGTTCTAACACTATCACGTAACAGTGGCACAGTAACAGTTGACCTAGATGGTCGTTTTACAGATAACACTTATGCAGATGGAATGAATCAGCATGTTAAAACTACCAGTGCGGTTAACTTCGCATCAGTAACAGCATCAGGTGATATCACAGCTTACTCAGATGAATCATTAAAAACTAACATCCAAACTATTGACGGCGCATTAGGCAAAGTTGAAGCAGTACGTGGTGTTACTTTTGATCGTATTGCAGACGGCTCAACATCAACTGGTGTTGTTGCTCAAGAACTACTAGCAGTATTACCTGAAGCAGTTCACACAGATGCACATGGTGTTCATTCAGTAGCATATGGTAACATTACAGGTCTATTAATTGAAGCAGTTAAGGAATTATCAGCAGAAGTTAAAGATCTTAAGAAGTAATTCTTAAACATATCTAATAAGAAAGAGGGGCAATTTGTCCCTCTTTTTTTATGAATATAAATAACTATATGTCCAATATATCAAAACTTCATAATCATAGTGAATCATTAAAGAAATATAATTTAACTAGATTATCTGATAACCGAACAAATAACTTATCGCTTGAATGGATACCATTTGAAGATTTATTAGTAACTCAAAATCAGCTTGATACTTTTGACCCTGATCATGTAGCAGATATCTGTAAAGAATATCATCCAGCAATAGTTAGAGCCAGTAGTGTTGCTCACATAGGTGACAAATATATACTATGGGAAGGACAACATAGTGCTACAGTAAATTGGCTAGCCGGGCTTGATAATATACCTTGTATAGTATATAAATGTGACAATTTAGATTTTAAACAAGTACCGTCTATAGAGAAATTTGACAGCGGCCAATTAGCTGATCTAATTACAATGTTCGTTGAAGATTCTGGCGCAAAAACACTTGATGATGTCTTGCATCTTATAAAGCAATATGATAATTTTGTATAAATACATATATAAAGTGGAGACATAATGTGGCTTTCAAAATTTTAAACAATGTAGTAATTACAGATAATAGTGATGTAACAAATACCACAATTGATACAACTAATGTATTAGACAACGTAATTACAATATCTGATGGTGTAAATTCAACACCCATAAACAGAGGACAACCAGTTACAATTACTGGGGCAGGACTAACTGTTGTAACTGAATCTAATGGCATAGTGTCAATTGATGCATCTGGTGAAGTACCTACTAATATTAGTGCATTTACAAATGATGTAGGTTACATTACTTCAGAAACTGACAGCCAAACATTATCATTTAGTAATCCAAATCTAACAATAAGTAATGGTAACAGTGTTGACTTATCAACATTAAGCACAGACTTGACAGGTTATGCTACAGAAGCATATGTTGATACAGCAGAATCAGATGCAAATCTATATACTGACGGTCGTGAAGTATTAATTACGACTGCATATGAATTATATGCAGATACCGTAGAATCAGATGCAAATGCATATACTGATTCACGTGAAACTGCAATTACAAGTGCATACCAAACATATGCAGATACAGCAGAATCAGATGCAAACACATATACAGATACCCGTGAAACTGCAATTACAAGTGCTTACCAAACATATGCAGATACAGCAGAAGCAGATGCGATTGCAACAGCAGCAGCAGATGCAACTACAAAAGCAGATACAGCAGAAGCAGATGCGATTTCAGCAGCAAACATTTATACTGATTTTAGAGATACTACACTTATTGGCGACTCTTCAATTAACGGCACAATTGGCAACACTATTAAAAATAGAATTGATTCAGCAGAAGCAGATGCAATTTCAACAGCAGCAACAGATGCAACTACAAAAGCTAATAACGCATTATCGTCAGCACAAACATATGCAGATGCTCTCGACACAAGTGATATTGCTGAAAATGGTCCATTGTACTATACAAATGAACGTGTTGATGATAGAGTTTCAAACCTATTGGTTGCTGGTAGTAACATAACACTTACTTATAATGATTCACTTAATACATTGTCAATCGCATCTGCAACAACAGCAAGTGGTGGTTACGACTTGTCAGCAAATACAACTGATGATTTAACTGAAGGCCCTTCCAACCTTTATTTTACGTCTGCAAGAGTACAAACTATTATAGATGCAGGAAATTATGCTACTGAAACATTTGTTAATAACTCAGTATCTAATATTGTAGACGCAGCGCCAGCGACTTTAGACACATTAAACGAATTAGCAGCGGCACTTGGTGATGATGCAAATTTTAGTACAACAATTACAAACCAAATTGCTAATAAGGCAAACACGGCTGATCTTGCAACAGTAGCAACTAGTGGCAGTTATACAGACTTAATTAATAAACCAACTATACCAACAAACAATAATCAGTTGACAAACGGTGCTGGTTATATTACAACGTTTACTGACACAAATGAATTCGTTGATTCTCTAGGATTTAATACAACCAATGGTATACTTACAGTTGGACGTACTGGTTCACTTCTTGATTTAACAGTTGACTTAGATGGTAGATATGTAACCTCGACATTTAACGCTGAGGATGTACAGGATATTGTCGGTGGAATGGTTAGTGGTAATACTGAAAGTGGAATATCAGTAACATATGATGACACTAACGGCAAATTAAACTTTAATGTTAATGACCCAGTTATAACATTAAATGGAGATCTAAGCGGATCTGCTACAATGACTAATTTAAATAATGTTACTATTGCTGCAACAGTTGCTGATAATAGTCATAACCATACAATTGCAAATGTAACAGGATTGCAAACAGATCTAAATGGAAAAGTAAATTTATCTGGCAGTACAATGACTGGCGGCTTAATTGCCCCTACATTAAGAGCAACTGCTACTGCTGATGTAAGTGCAACGTCAACAGGACATGGATTTCAAGTAGGAGTAACTACTGGACAAAATATAGCAATGGACTCCAATGAAATTATAGCTAGAAATAATGGATCGTTGGCTACATTATATTTACAAACTGACGGCCAGAATACTATTTTTGGAAATAACACAACTAATAAAGTCCAAATTGGCAGCGGGGCTATAGTAGCTACTGGAGATATAACAGCATATGGCACAGTATCTGACAGAAGACAAAAAGAAAATATTGAACGTTTGGAAAATGCATTAGACAAGGTTAATCAATTAAATGGTTATACATTTAATTATCTTAATCATGAAGATCGTATGACTGGAGTAATGGCACAAGAAGTACAAGAGGTATTACCTGAAGCAGTTTTTGAAACTAATAAACTAGAAACTGAAGATGGAGTAGATTCAATATTAGCAGTTAGACATGGTAATATGGTGGGTCTATTAATTGAAGCAATAAAAGAACAACAAATACAAATTGAATTGTTAAAACAAGAGGTTGACAATTTAAAAAATAAAGTGTAGACTTAACTACAACCTGAAATCGTATAAATATAGATGTAAGCGAAATGCTTACATGGCTATACTCTAGCCAAAATAATTTTTAATTAGCTAATTAAAATAAGAAACTGAGGAGTTCAACATGGCATTACCAGCAACGGGATCGACGATCTCAATGGGCACAGTACGTAATTACTTTGGATTAAGTGGAACAATTTCACTAAGTACATTGGGTAACTACATTTCACCAAGCGTAACAACTAACATTAAACTATCTGCTACTTTTGGTGGATGGCAGAATCCTAACACGTGGGGTACGAGTTCCGGAGTAGATCCGACAACTGACGAACCAACACATCCATAAGAATTAATTTAATGATGGTGTTGTTACTTGTTGACAACATCATCTTTTATTGTAAAATAGTAACTAATTATATTTACAAAAAATGTAAACTCAACACAGGAGAAAACAATGAGTATAAGAACACGATTTGAGATCGAAACATTTCTGTTAGGGGCTCACCCAACAGTAGCAAGACAAGCAATGGCACTCAACGCAGAGCTTGAAGCGGCTAAAGCAGGTGGTCATCCAGATCTATCAATTTTAGAAGCAGTTGCAAAAGACTTTGAAGCAGCAAACGGACCAATGAGTGGTCTTGTTAGCGCCGTAGAGGAGTCTGAAGAAGAGTACTGGGTACAAAAGCTAGCTCGTCTAGCAGCAATTGATATTTTAACAATTGGTAAAGTACAACCAGAACATATGAATTATATGGCATCATTAGGTGATGCAGCATTTGGTGCATGTGTTAAAAACGCATCAGCATTAGCTAAAACCTTAAATGATCAAGTACGTGAAATTGAAGCTGAATTGAGCTCAGAATTAGCGGACTAATATAATTTAAAAATGGTATCAATGCCAAAATATTATACCAAGGAAACTAATGCAACAGTTGCTATTTGCGTTCCTGTGCGTGATGTGGTAACAGCCGCGTTTTCATTCAGTCTTGCTATGCTTATGAAAAAGTGCGGCGAGGCTGGTTTAAAAACAACATTACACATGGTTATGGGAAGCGAAATCGCCAGCCAAAGACAAACGTTATCGACTGAAGCATTACAAACTAATTGTACACATTTATTATGGTTAGATAGTGATATGAAGTTTCCAACAAATATACTTGAAGCCTTATTATCAAGTAAAAAAGATATTATAGCATGTAACTATAGCACTCGTGTTAAACCATATCGCCCAGTAGCATTTACGAGCGATGTAGATATGGATGCAAGACTAGAAGAGAAAAATGGAATACATCCAGTTGTAGCAGTTGGATTTGGGTGTATGTTAATCAAACGATCTGTATTTGAAAAAATGGATCTTCCTTATTTTAGTGTAGGATGGAATGAAGACTATACTAGTTTAACAGGAGAAGATCTTTATTTTTGCCAAAAAGCAAGATTAAATGGATTTAAAATATATATTGATTGTGATATGAGCAATAAAATATCACATATTGGAACAACTGCATTTACATTAGAAAGTATTAACAATGATTAATTTAGAAAAATCTCAGCTATTAGCATATAATGGCCAAAATGTTATTACTCCTTGGGACAGACTAAAAAAGCATATCTTTCCTTCATATCCAATACATTCAGGTCCAAAAATAGAAGATCCGAATAACCTACTTGAAATAGGATTGCGTTTTGTTGATGAAGCAGATATGGTATGGATTGTAGACGAAGAAGCTAAAATTGTTGAAGACTTTCCATGGCATTTTAGGCCAAGTGACGTAGGAAGAAATAACATTCACGAATTTCCAAGAGTAACAAAAAGAACACGTAAGTCAATGGGCTATGGCGATGTAAGATTAGTACCAACAGGCGGCGTTGCACATGGCACTGTAAAAAATAGAATTACAGCAAGCGTACAAGAAGCTGATTTTGATATTGTTATGATCAGTTATCACGAGGCCGAAGCAGACCAAAAATTCCAAGCACTAAGTGCTAGATTCCCTGACGTAAAGCACGTAAAGAATGTTACTGGTATTGGCGCAGCACATAAAGAAGCCGCTAAACTAGCAACTACAGATATGGTATGGATTGTAGACGCTGATGCTGATATTTTACCAAGCTTTAGTTTTGATTATACGCCTCCGTTAAGTAGTAGAAAAAATACAACTTATAGTTGGTTTGCTCGTAATCCTATTAATGGTTTAGAATATGGTTATGGTGGTATTAAATTATTTCCAAAACAACAAATTTTAGATATGGGCCACACACTTCCTGATTTTACAACTGGCGTTAATTTTTACCAACCAGTTAAAGATGTTGCTAATATTACTAGCTTCAATAAAGACCCATTCCGTACATGGCGTAGTGCTTTCCGTGAATGTGTGAAGCTATCAAGTGGTATTAATCCAAATAACCCAAGTGCTGAAACATTGCAACGTTTAGAAACATGGACCACTGTAGACAATGGCGCACGTTTTGGACGCTATTGCATTAAAGGTGCTATTGAAGGTAAGGCATACGGAGAAGAGTTCAAAGACGATGTCGAAGCATTGAATAAAATTAATGACTTTGAATGGTTACGTACACTATTTGTTGCTAACATGAAAAAGCAAATTAGATAAAAATAAAAGCAGCTTAGGCTGCTTTTTTTATAACGTATCTATCCAATTCTCACCGTCTTTGGGACAGTTCTGGTAGATAGTTTTTAGTTTCTTGATTATATCTTTATTATATAATTGTGCCTTAACTCCAGGGTGTAATGGCCTAGGCCAGTTGTTTATTTTAACCCAACAGTACCCATCGCTTTCATTATTTAATACTGGAATAAATTCTTCAAAAACAGCCACAACAAATGTATTGTATATAAATTTTTTATCTGGACTAGTAAATATATTCAAAGGATATACTTTTTCTACATCTGGTAATATTCCAACTTCTTCATCTAGTTCACGCAATAGTGCTTTTAATGGAGTTTCACCTTGATGTGCCTTGCCACCAAAAAACCCCCAACTACGTGGATGGCTACTTTTATTGCTTCGCTGTTGTAATAAAATGCGCCCGCTATCAATAGCAAGAAATACGCACCCGCTTGCATTTAACATTTATAGATATAATCTCCAAAACCCTTCGTTATATATGCCTTCATAACTATTAAACCATTCAGTACCATTCCATTCAAATTGGTCATTAGTAATAAGGTTTAATGCATAATGTACATTATTTGCCTGTGAGCTACTAGTAAAACTCAATACCCAAGCATTGCCATTATATTCAATAATATCGTTTACATTAGCATTAACATTGTCCCATTGTTGAGCAGTAGACGCAGTAATAAGATATCTTTGTCCAAGTTCAGCATCTGGCAATGTTCCATCACCAGGAAAGTTTTGTTGTGGATTTACAATTCCATTAAATGGTGTTAAGGTGTTTGCTGGCAATGTATCAGTATCAATATCTACTAACAGCGTATTGAGATTATTATCATCAATAGATAATTTACCAATAATGTCTCCATCTAAGCTGCCTGGATCCTTATTCTTCTTTAAACGCAATTGGCTTATACCTTCACGTAATTGACCAAAAGGCTTTAAGTGTGAATCCCAACGTAACGGAACTCCTGTTTCTGGATCAACGTTACTGCCACTAGATGCAAGTAAACTTGCTTTTCCATCAACATAGCTAAGTTTTCTATCTTCTAAAGTTACGATATTATATTCTAATGATGACCTATCGAAAGGTAATTCTTCTTTAAAATTATCTAGATTTTCATCGTCTAAATTATATAACTGGTTTAATATAGTATGAACAATTCTTTGGTGTTTAACTTTGGCTGGTGGGTTAACAAAGATTGGAATGTTAAATGTAAGAGTTGCAACATCAATAATATCATCAACACTGTTACCAATACTACGGCTACTCCATACAATATTAGTCATTTCCACATAAGCCAATGAACTCCAGTCAAAAGCATTGTCTGACGTTCTTACATTTAGTGTTGGATTGAATAATACTAATAGTTGCTCTAGTAGCTGTAATTTTTGGTGAGTATTAGATGTCCATACATCACAGTTCATAGTTAAGTTATATGGTACTGGCATGTAACGCTCGACAGTATATGTATTGCCTACTTCATTTTCATAATCACCATTTTCAGTTTGTTTCTTTTCCCAAACTTGTACCTTATCAACATGCTGTTGCTCTACTCGACGATCAGGTGCTAATGATAAATCAGTAACATAACAACTAATAAATGGAACAGTGTTTGTAATATTTTCACTGTTTTCTCTTTGAATGTGCGCCGCCATACGATTAATATCACCATATCTTACAGGAACTTCTAAATACATTGGAAGTTTGTCTTCTCCAACGCCCATCTGTACACTGAATCCACTAAACAGTCTTATGAACTGCTGAATGTATCTTCTAACTTGCTTGTCGTAAAAATATTGTTGTGCCATTATTCAAAATCACTCTTCGGTTTAATAACTTTACTAATTGCCTGACGTTGTGGAAATTCTTGATTATCAACAACTGTAGTATTTTCATTATTAATGAATCCACTTGCGTTATATGTTCTATCAGTCCACGTAGTATCAGTAATATTATCATATAACCTATGCCAACGGCTTCCACGATATACATACAGTCTATTAGGGTTAAAGTCATTTCTTATAAAATATTTTCCATCGTTTGGATTTTGAGGAAATTGATCACCAGCATCTAATACTTCGCCGTGATCATACGTATCATCTTGTTCATCTTGTCCAAACAAATGTTCTAGTAGCGGAAGACCTAATGGATCAGCCGCTTCAGCACTTGCTACAATTGCATTACTGATGTTTAACTCTGTTTTATAGCTACTAATCTTATTCTTTAGACTATCTGGATCCTCAGCAGTACCAAGTATATCTGCGTATTCTTGTGTATCTGTCAGTGGAGATACTTTTACTCTCCAAATATGTGAGAACCAAGTTTGTGAAAAACCTTCACTACCACGGTTAGCATCAGTAACTACATAAAATTTATTAACAGCATCACGTTCATTATCCAATAATAATTCTTCTCTCAGGTGTGGAAGTTCAAAAACATCACCAGGCATAATTTTACGCCCTAGTTTTTCAACCATATCATTTGTGTGAAAAGTAATAAACAGTGTGTCGTTAGTTAGGAATAAGCCAAATTGACTTAAATCAAAGTCATTATCACTTACATTATATACCCCACGTAAGTCATAGATATCTGGATCATACTTACGGTCTCTATTTTCCATGAACAGCAAGTCTTGAATCTTAGTTTCATCAATATATCCCTCAGGATTGACTGCTTCTCCAGTAATATAATCAATCTCGAGTCCACTGCCATAGTTTGGTTCACTAGGGTCATTGCTATCAATTCGCTCTTTTGGACCAAGATACTTGTGAATATGTATCGCGGTTCCACCAATATCAAACTGTTCACGTATATTTCTATCCATGAATTTATAGTCATTTCCCTTGTTTGGCTTATATAAACTTAGTCTTGGCATATTTTTTTCCTCTTATATGTATTTAGCTATTGACATTGGTTTAAAAATGTATTATTGTCATTACATAGTTTGTAATAGGAGAAACACAATGGCTGGCATAAAAGTACCAAAGAAGTCTAACAAACAAAAAGTAAATCGTAAAATGGGGTTTCAAGATCCAGTATTTGATGGTTGCGAACGTTGGACTGGGCAAAAGTATCATACGTATGTCCGTAAATTTCAGTGGCTTTACTATAATCAAGCAGATGCTAAAGATGTTGCACCTGCAATCTTCCAGTGGATGAAAAATGCCAATTATGATAAAACGCAGATTTCTGCAGCAAAACGTGCTAAGTATATTAGTCCTAATGTTGCTATTCAGTGTCGTTTGCGTAATTTAGGAATGCCAAGTGTACATGAAAAGGCACAAGAATATTGGGTGTCATTGCCAGGTACTGGGACAACCACACCTCGCCCTGTAGACCAATATATTGCAGAAATGCTAGAAGCAGCTATTGCTGAAGGCATGGCTAAAAAAGAAGAAGTCGTAGATGTGCAAGATAAAAAGAAAAATGTATATAAGCCTACTATACGTCAAATCATGTTTGAAGCCAGTCAAGCAATGACAGAGGAAATTGAAGAGTTTGTAGATGACTTTATACGCAATAGTAAAGTAGATACAGTAGCTCTTAAAAAGTTTGCTCCTATTAAAATGTTACATAAGCATGGTGCAAAAGCTAATCATGCACGTATTGTCCGTAAGTTTTATGAAAGCGAACAGGCTGAAATGCAACTTATTTTAGATATGCCAAACAAAACAGCACTCAAAAAAATGTCTGATGTTGAACGTGACGATTGGGAACAAATTGCTGAAGGTTACGGGCATTTATCAACTGCATATGTTAAAGCAAGTTTAGAAATGTATACTAAAATTATCAATGCATGTGACATTATTATTGCAGAGCAAAAAGTAAATCGTAAGCCTCGCAAAGTTAAAGAGAAGTCAGCAGACCAAATTATATCCAAGTTTAAGTTCAAGGCTAGTGATCCAGATTATGGTATTGCAAGTATCAGCCCTACAAAATTGCTGGGCGGCGTATGTGCAGTTGTGTTTAATACAAAAAACCGTAAATTAGGACTGTATGTAGCAAAAGATGCAAATGGTTTTGGTATTAGAGGAACAACATTGCTAAACTATAATGAAGAAACTAGTATGCAAAAAACGATACGAAAGCCGTTGGAAGTTCTGCCCAATTACAAGAAAACAACTAAATCAAAAGCAGTTAAGCAATTTGAATTCCTTAAAACTACTGAGATCAAACTTAATGGACGTTTTAATGATGGAATTGTTCTGCTAGCAGTCTACAAATAAACTAATACTATCTCCTACTGTTTGGCATAAATACATACAGTAGGAGATATTTACATGAGTGCTGTGAATGATTTAATTAAAGAAATGGAATTGCGCCTTGGTGGCGGAATGGTTGATGTAGAACTGGATCCAGAACATTACGAACTGGCTATTAAAAAAAGTTTAAGCAAATACCGTCAACGTGCTGAAAATGCCGTAGAAGAAAGCTATATTTCATTATCATTATTAAAAGATATTAGTGAGTATACACTACCAGATAATATAATTGAAGTTAAAGACATTTATAGACGTACAACTGGTGTAAGCAGTGGAACAGGTAACGATATAGAACCATTCCAAGCTGCTTACATTAACTCATACTTACTAGGCTCGGCACGTGCCGGCGGACTAGCATCTTATGATTTCTTACAACAGAACCGTGAAACAATGGGCCGCTTGTTTGGAGCAGAACTAATGTTTACATGGCGCCCTCAAGATCATAAACTTATTATACATCGTAAAATTAAAGCTGACGACGAATGCATTTTAGCAGTTTTCAATTATCGTCCAGATCAAAATATACTTGAAGATACATATGCTGGCCCATGGGTTAAAGATTATGCATTTGCTCATGTACGTTTAATGTTAGCCGAAGCACGTGGTAAGTTTAGTCAAATAGCTGGCCCACAAGGTGGCACAACAATGAACGCAGATCAGTTACGTACTGATGCCCAACAAGAAATTGATAAGCTAGATACTGAGCTAACATTATACAATGATGGTAGTGCAGGATTAGGCTTTACTATTGGATAAAATCTCACATTAAATACTAACATAACTCTGTATCAGCCCCTTTTTTGCCCACATACTATAAATACAGTTAGGATTATTATGATATAATTCTATTACATGTAAAAGAAGAGTATTAAAAAAGGAGACTCCCTTATGGCAAATCTAGTATCACCTGGAGTACAGGTTAGCATCGTAGACGAGTCAGTATACGGATCAGCAGGAGCAGGCACAGTACCGATGATTTTCATCGCAACTGGTGCGAACAAAGCAGATCCAACTGGCACTGAAACAATTGCAAAATATACAAAACCAGAATTTGCTGGTAAACCAGTTTTGGTTACATCACAGCGTGAGCTAACACAATTTTTTGGAAACACAGACTTCCGCACAGTATCAGGTACAGTGCAACAAGCTGATGAAACAAATGATTATGGATTGTTAGCAGCTTATTCATTCTTAGGACAAGCATCAGCAGCATATGTTGTTCGTGCAGACCTAGACTTAACAGCAATTCGCCCACAATCAACAGCACCAACAGGTCCTGCTGAAGTAGGCACAAAATGGTTAAATCCATCAAATACAGACTTTGGTATTTTTGAATATACAGCAAATGGCTGGTCAAAAGAAACACCAACAGTAGAATTAACAACAGGTAGTGCAGCTCCATCAGCGGCAGTAGTTGATGGTTCATACCACGTAACTGTAGACCTAGACGGCTCAGTAACATCATTAAACTATTATAAAGGCGATAGCGGATCTTGGGTTGCAATTACTGCAACTTTTGCACCACACTATAGCGAACCAGCAGCACCATCAACAGGTGATGTTTGGGTTAAAACAACAACGCCAGGTACTGGTGTTAGTGTTGACATCCGTGAATTTACAACAGCAGCTAATGACTTTGTTGCACAAGCAATACTTTATGCAAATGCTGAAGCTACAGATCCAACAGGTATTGTAGGCGACATTATGCAAGACGGTTCAGCAGGCAAAGCACGTTCATTAAATGAAGGTGATTTATGGTTGGCAGTAGGCGCAAGTTCAATTGTTATCAAACGTTATACAAGTGGCGCTTGGGGCAATGTTTCAATTACAGCACAAACAGCAAAACCAACTGGCAATCCAGTGGACGGTGCAATGTGGTTTGACGCAGATCTTGACGAACTAGCTATTTACGAAGTAGCATCAGATAGTGGTGTTCAGAAATGGAAAAAAGCAACTAATGTAACATATTCATCATCAATGCCAGCAGCTGGTGCAGTAGGCGATTATTGGATCGATACAGATGAAAGTGGTTATCCTGTAATTTACAGACATAACGGTAGTGCATGGGTTAAAAAAGATAACGCAGACCAATCAACATCAAATGGTGTTGCATTTGGTGACATCACTGCAAACGATACATCAGCAGGCGACTTTGAAGACACGCTATTAGAAAATGGTCCAAATCCATTAGTATATCCAGTAGGAACAACGGGCATTAACATGTGTCGTTCAGGTGGTACTGTTCGTCAATACGATAGTTCACTAGCAACAGCATGGAAATGGCGTAACCTAGCAGGTAACCAAGCTTCAGGTGCAGGTTCATTTGGTGATATGGCACAACGTAAAGTAGTTGTAACAGCAATGCAATCAAGTGCAGGTAGTTCAGACCTACGTGAAGATAATCTTCAATTCCGTCTAATTGCAGCTCCTGGTTATCCAGAAATGTTTGATGAAATGACAACATTAAATGCAGATCGTAATGAAACAGCATTTGTTATTGTTGACGCTCCATTAAAACTAGCACCATCAGCAGCAGTTGCATGGGTACAAGGTACTAATGCAGTTGAAAACGGTGTAGACGGACTAGTAGGCAAGAATACATATTCAGCAGCTTACTATCCAAGTGTACTAACAACTGATCCAACATCAGGTGCAAGTGTAGTTGCTCCAGCATCGCACAGTATCTTATACACATATGCGTATAATGACAATGTAAGCTTCCAGTGGTTCGCCCCTGCAGGTTTAACACGTGGTCAAGTACAAAACGCATCAAATGTTGGTTATGTAAATGCAGAAGGTGACTTTGTACCAGTATCACTAAGCCAAGGCTCACGTGATGTAATGTACGAAGCAAAACTGAACCCAATTGCAAGATTCCCTGCAGAAGGAATTATTGTATTTGGTCAGAAAACACTAGCAGCAGGTGCATCAGCATTGGATCGTGTTAATGTAGCACGTTTAGCAGCTTACTTGCGTGAACGTTTTGAAGTTATTGCAAGACCATACTTATTTGAGCCAAATGATAGCGGAACTCGTGACAATGTTACTGGTACGTTTACTGGCTTTATGGGCAATATCTTATCACAACGTGGTGTTTATGACTTTGCAGTTTTATGTGATGAATCAAACAATACACCAGCACGTATTGATAGAAATGAACTATGGGTTGACGTGGCAATCGAGCCAACTAAAGCAGCAGAATTTATTTACATTCCAGTTAGAATTGTAAATACTGGTGAACTAAGTTAAACTATAGATATAGCAAAAATAAAATAGGGCAGATTAATCTGTCCTATTTTTTTGACTAAGAAGCATAAATACATTATATAGAATAGTTTAATAAGGAGATAATTAAATGGCTGTATTAACAAATTTTGGAGTTCCAGCAACTGGAGCCACAGGGGCATCGCTAATGCCTAAACTACAATACCGCTTCCGTGTTACCTTTACAAATATCGGTAATAAGAGCGCTGCTACTGTTGTAGCAAGAAATGTTGTTTCAGTAACTCGTCCGGCACTTGATCATGATGACGTAACAATTGATACATACAACTCAAAAATCCGCCTAGCAGGCAAACATACATGGCAAGATATTACTCTAGTAATTCGTGATGATGTTAATAGTGGTGTAATCACTGAGCTTGGCGCACAATTAAATAAACAAGTTGATCATGAAGATCAATCATCAGCAAATGCAGGTGGTGATTATAAATTTCAGATGAAAATTGAAATGTTAGACGGCGGCAATGATGGATCAGAATCAGTTTTAGAAACATGGGAATTAGCAGGTTGCTTTATTCCAAATATTCAGTATGGTGACTTAAACTACGCAACATCAGATGCAGTACAAATTACAGCAACGATTCGTTATGACAATGCATCACATCATGTGAAAAGCAACAGTGCTGATTTATTATCTGATCAGACAGTTGTATCAGGCAATAACTCATCAACAGCGACAACATAAACAAACTAGGAGTTACTTAACATGAGTAGCTATTTAGGTAGTTTAGCAGCATCTGTTTACAACCAATCTTCTAGCGGAGGGAGCGATAATATGCTCCTTCCACGAAGTAGATGGGATTTTAAAACAATTATTTACCACAAAGGTACTTCTGTTAAGAAGCCGCTGGTAATTGAAAGAATAAGTGAAATACAGTTACCAGGCAGTATTTTACGAACAGCAGTGCTTAATCAATACAATAGAAAAAGAATTACCAATGTTGGATTAGAATATACTCCAATATATATCAATGCATACGATACACGTGATGCTGAAATAGAAAAGTTTCTAAAAGAATATATGGATTATTACTATTCTGGAGGTCCAATGAATTCAGACGGAAAAACTGAAAATAACTATACTGATATAATTGGTCCAAACTTTGCAGCCGCAGGCAGCGGCAAAGGATTAAATTTAGTTGACGATAAATATTTTATTGATAAAATTGAAATCGAACGTGGACTTGATTCTAACGCTGAGAACCCTCAAAACCTTATTACTATATACAGTCCGATGATTACAGGGGTTAGCGGCGATACACTTAACTACAGTGAAAGTTCAATGGCACAAATTCGTATTGAAATATCATACGAAGGATTTGATGTGACATCTAAATAAATGGCACGTAAATTTCAAAGTGGAGAATACATACCACAAAACCCACAAAAATATTTAAGTAAGCGCCCTCCACATTATCGCAGTGGTTGGGAGCTTACTGTTTTTCGTATGTGCGATAATCATCCTGCCATTATTGGGTGGGGAAGCGAAACACATCGTATCCCTTATAGAAATCCATTAACTGGAAAAAATACAAACTATGTACCTGATATACTTATGGTGTATCAGGATAAAAAAGGTCAAAAGCATGCTGAGATGGTAGAGATTAAACCCAGCTCACAAATACTTGGCGAAGCTAAAAGTCAACAAGACAAACTAGCGGCAGTTGTTAATGCAGCTAAATGGGAAGCCGCAAGAGCGTGGTGCAAATCACAAGGTCTTGGCTTTCGTGTTATTACTGAGCGAGAAATATTTAACAAGCCTAATAAAAGCAAAAGAAGAAAAAAATAAATAGAACTATATAAAGGAATATATAATGATCAGAGAGATAACCCCACAAGATGCTGCTGATAGAATATGTACCATTGACCAAATACCTTACGACATAGAAAAATTACAAAAATTTTATGAAAAGGTAAAAGAGCATGCAGTTGATTATAGTTCATTGCGCAAACGTGCAACTAAAGGCTTATTTAAGTCTATCAAAGTAGACGATTTGGAGGACGGTGGAAGTTTCTTGCACTATCCAGAAGTGGCAGAACTAGTAGAAAAGTTTAATCCCATTACACAGCCAATTACACACGGTAATATAGCAGTAACAGTATATCAGCCAGGATTTTTATTTCATCCGCATATTGATTTTAGTAGAAGAAGTTGTATAATGTTTCCAATATTTCCAACTGATGGCGGAGCAATGGTAGATTATTATGATAATGATATACTTGGTGAACAGCCCAAAGTAACTTCACATGGTGCAGGTGCTGGAGAGCATGACGAAGATTATTATCTAGGATCTTTTAGATATTCAAATACACATGCAAATATTATGAATGTAGAAAAAGTACATGGTGTTAGAAATACAGGCGATGTAGCTGCTGAAAGAGTTTATCTCCAAATTAGTATATACGATGATTATCAAACCTGTATGGATAGAATGAAGCCAGGTGAGTTTTTAAATATCTAATGCCTTACAGTATTACATTGAAATACACTAGGAATGATGGCCCATGGGATAGTTTAGATCAAGAACGTGATTTTATTGTAGCATACAGTCCAAACTTAGAAAATGTTTTAATGATGAGACATTTATGGGGAACTAAGCAGATATGGAAGTATACTAATATACTTGAAGATGATGGCACAATAACTAAAGTTTATATTTTTACTGATTATGGATGGAATTATGTACAAAAAGTAGATTGTTTCTTACGTAACAAATTTACACAACAAGATCATTATAGTGTTACTAGAATAGATGGCCCAACATATGTAACTGTAGATCCAGAAGATTTTATGTTTGGTGAGCCAAATGTTATAGAACCAGATGCTGATATATTAACACGAGATGGAATTGAGCAGGAGCGAATAGAAATGCTAAAAATGTTATCTAAAGATAAAAAAGATGTATAACAAAGCGTTAACAGTAATATATACTCCAGGAAGTGGAGGAGAGTTCTTTACTTGGTTGCTTAGTCAACATGAAGGGGCATGCCCAACTAATTTATACATGCAAACTGAAAACCGTTGGAATATTATTGGACCAGAATTTTTTCATCTAGACCCTAGCTCTTTTGATAGGCATAGTTTTTGTGAAAATAGAGTTAATATCTTACGTGAGCATGATCATGCTCTATTTCATCATAGCTGTGATACTGATGAATTTTTAAGAACTAGATATGACATATGGGATGAATCATTAATAATATTAATGTTTCCCAGGAGTAAAGAAAGTGTACAATTTGTACACAATAACGTATTAAAGAAGCTTTCACATTTAGGTGGATATATAGAAAATCATATGCACAAAGATAGAGAGAAGATGTTAGAAAGAGCATCAAATATATTAGGTAAACGTGAATACATAACATTAGATCCTTATGATTTATTTTACAATACTGACAAGATTATATTTTTACTAAATCGCCATTTTAAGAAATTTGATATTGAGCTAAATTTAGATATGTGTAATATGTTTATAGAAACATGGAGACGAGAGAATGACAAAGAAACTTGAGGAAGAATTTGACCTACCATCTATTGATGATCTGAAATATGATCCAGATGCTGAAGAACCGACTGAAGAGCTTGATTTAGAAAAGATTCAGTCAACAATGATAACAACCCAACATTCAATGGAGTTAAGCGAAAAAGTAGATGCTGCTTTGCCATTAGTTGATGGCATGGATCAGTTAGAACGTGAAATGGACGAATATGCACAAAAAGCTATGGATACATTCCAAGACTTAATAGATTTAGGAAAAAATGTAGAGGATAGACATGTTGCTCCTATATATGATAGTGCGAGTAAGATGTTAACTGCTGGTATGCAGGCCAAACAAGCTAAGATAGATAAAAAGCTAAAAATGATAGAATTGCAAATGCGCAAGCAAAAACTAGATATCCAAGAACGTGAGTCAGAAGCTAAACTAAAATCATTATCAGATGACGATGATGACAGACAAGACACAATAGAGGGCAGAGTTGTGGGTGATCGTAGTAGTATGCTAGCAGAAATCATGGCCAATATGACAGAAAAAGATAAATAATATTAATACTGGAGAACAATTTCATGAGGAAGTCGTACATAGAATACTTGAATGAGTCTAAGCAGACTTATAAATTCAAAATTAAAATGGCAAGCGAGCCATCAGATTCAGATGTTGATCGCATCGAACGTCATTTAATCAAATATGACGTTTCAAAAGTATCAGCCCCTAAAAAATTAATGTTACAATCAACACCAGTAGATTTCCCACATTTACGTGGTTATGAGATCTTCTGTATTGAATTTGAAACAAACATGGTAGCAAGTGGATACCAAATCCAAATCGAATTGCAGAATATGCTAGGATTAAATGATGGGATTATGAAGGTACGTGCCGCACACGAGCCTGATGAACATGATGCGCCTAATGAGGGAGACAGCATTTTAGCTGATCCTGATTATAAGGAAGCTGAAGAAAACAAAGCTGAAGACAGCTTTGGCGACAAATATAACACTAGCTTTGTACAAGAGTTATTAAAGCTACGAAAAACAAAGGAAAAAGACAATGAGTGATGATATAGGTAGAATCTTAAGTCTTGCTGGTCTTGGCTTTAAAACAGTAGCTGAAGATGAAAGCAATGAAAAAAAAGTATGCAGGGATTGCGGTGATGAAATGGGTCACCCAACAACAGATTGTGAAAACGATGCACATGACAAAAATGGCGATCATTGGATTGATATTGATGTAGATGGCGATGGCGATGCAGACATTAAAGTATCTGCAGATATGGCAGAAGCAGAAGTTGAAGAAGCAGTAGGCGACAGTGCAGATCCGCTATATGACTTGGTTGACGATGTGGCGAACAACTTGGCTGACGAGTTAAGTTCACATAAACTAGTATTAGATGAGCTAGTACGTTATCTAAGCGTCGACCAAATTGAAGAATTTGTTGCAGACTTTAGACGCCACCATGATCTACCAATGGACATGGACGATGATCTAGACGAAGCAAAAGGTTCAGATAAAGACGAGTCAGATGAAGAAAGAGAAAAAGCAATGAAACGTGCTTTTGCTAAATCAGACGAACCAGAGCGTGGTGAGAAGCGTAAAAAAGTATCAGTAGCAAAAGCACCATGGGAATCATTGGAAGAAGACGATTTAGATGAAAACGCATTTAACCAAGCGGCAGCGGCAGCGGCACGTGCAGGTAAAGACACATTTGAGTTTGGTGGTAAGACACACAAAACTACAATGAAGAAAGATACAGCACACCAACTAGATGATGACATTCAGTTTGAATCAGAAGAGCTAGAAGAATCTTCATGTGGTTGTTGTGGAAATGATCCATGTGATTGTGCGAGTGATTGTGGTTGCAAAACTGAGTCAGTAAACGAAGCACCTACAATGGATACAACACAGTTAATTACACTATTAAAGAACTCAGGTTTCACATCAGAAGCAATTGAGGAAAAATTAACAGAGTGGGCTAATACACCTGAAGGTGTTGGTGAAATAGATCCAACTGATCACGGCGAAGCATATGAAATGGCACAAAGTGTTAACCTAAGTCTAAAGCGTTACTTAGACGCACAGGACATGAAAGTACAAGTAAGCGAAAGTCATACACCAGAGGCATTGACTGCAGCATACAATGCAAAAAAATAAAAATAATATCTAGCTAGACTAGACAACTTGAGGAGAGGGTTTTTACCTTCTCCTTTTTTTTAGATAAATAATATAAAGTGAGTAGTTAATTATGAAGAAACAACTATACCCTGCCATTGTAATTGAACCATCAGAGCCTATTGAAAATTATACTTTAAATTACAGCGAAACCTGCAATTATGTTAAAACTGATGCGTTTATTAAAGATATGTTTTGGTCTGATAGAGCCAATATGTTTCGAAGTATTGATTTAAAAATACCACAATCATGCACAAATCCTTGGGAAGAAGAATACAAATCTGTAATGCAACAAATAAAACATCTTATTAGTCTTGACCGTATAAGCGAAGAAAAACTCGGATACGATCCTAATACATTTAAAATAACAATGCACATAAGCAATATGGGAAATCTTAATACAGCAGAATCAAGATATTTTAATGAAACTATATATGCTAGTAGTTGTTTAGAAATGTTATTACGTTTTTTTGCAGAAGAATCACATAATATACAACTAGAAATTGCTGATAAATTAATGGACACTTATCCAATGAATGACAGTAATAGGTTTGACGTTATAACAAATATTAGAAATATAACTACAAGATTAGGATATAGATATGTAAATCTATATACTGAAGTGTACAAAGATCATACTTTGTCAAATGAAACAACGTTAAACATGGAACAGACTGGACAAATATCTATTGCAAACTTAGAAACTCATAAGTTCCAAGAACCAGATATTAATAAATGGCATATAGAAAATAAAGATTATCAAAAATGGTTATGGATTCAAAAAAGATCATGACAAGAGTAGTATTACCAGAAGACATCAATCTAAATCAGCCAATATTATGCACAGATGTTTCCTTGTGTGCTGATTACGCTGATAGATGGGACCGCTTAGAGGAATTTTTTAACCAATATCCTTCACTTGATCTTATAGATAGATCAGATCTACGATTATACTCTGATGAACCAACAACTAAGTTTAATTTTGCGTATAACGATCATCCCTATTTTAATATATCAATTGATACAAAAATACCAAATGCAACTATATATGCAAAAGATATTAGTAAGCATGAATTTGTAGAACGTAAAAAACTTTATATACAAGACAAAAATATTATGAAATATCAGAGCTATTTAAGTCAAGGAAATGATCCAGACCCATTAAGTGAATACTTTATAAGCATGAAACAAGATTTTGATGAAGTACTAAGATATTATTTTAATAACTTATATACTGGTATTCACGACAAATATAAGTTTCATACTAACTTTATGGCAGTAAAATATGATTGCCCATTTGCCACAGATGAAAATTCTTATGAACAACGTGTATACAATACTAACGTATGGGGACCTACACATTGCGACGAATCATTAGGAGGTTTGCATTTAGGAGAAGATGTACAGGAGTTTCAGGCAAGCTACACTGGAGAAGATGGAGAATATAGCTATATCCCTGGACTAATGAAAAATAAAACATTATTCTTTTTTGGAGAAGATAGTCAAGAGTTTGGACATCAACCAACATATCATCGTGTTATCCCGAATCCAAACGAAACAAAAGTATCTAGATATAGTATTATAATTGATTTGATAGCAAGAGAGAAAGACTAAATGTCAACACAAAATACAAACCTAGTAAAAGCACCATATAAGAAAGAAAAGTTTACACAAGATCAACTTACAGAACTTGTAAAATGTACACAAGATCCAAAATATTTTATTAAAGAATATTGCTGGATCCAACATCCTGTTAAAGGACGTATGAAGTTTGATTTGTTTGATTATCAAGAAGAACTTATTGATTCATATCATGATTATAGATATAGTATTGCACTAATTAGTAGACAAATGGGCAAGTCAACAGCGGCGGCCGCATATTTGCTGTGGTATGCGATGTTTATACAAGATCAAACTATTCTAATCGCCGCACACAAATATAGCGGTGCGCAAGAAATTATGTCAAGAATACGTTTCGCATACGAAACATTGCCAGATTTTTTAAGAGCTGGCGCAGTTAATTATAACAAAGGTAGTATTGAATTTGATAACGGATCACGTATTGTAGCACAGGCTACAACAGACAACACAGGACGTGGTATGTCCATATCATTAGCATACTTAGACGAGTTTGCATTTGTGCGTCCTAACATTGCTCGTGAATTTTGGACCGCACTATCACCCACATTAAGTACTGGTGGTAAATGTATCATTACAAGCACACCAAATCAAGATGATGACCAATTTGCACAGATTTGGCGTGAAGCAACTAGGCGTACTGATGATTTTGGTAACGAAAAAGAAACAGGTAGAAATGGATTTAGGTCATATAGTGCTGATTGGAAAGCACATCCAGATCGAGATCAAGACTGGGCAGATGAAGAACAAAATAAAATTGGTGAAGAACGTTTCCGTCGTGAACACTTAAATGAATTCATTGCATTTGATGAAACACTTATTGATAGTATTAAACTTGCATCAATGAGTGGAGTAGATCCATATAGTAGGATGGGGCAAATACGTTGGTATAAGCCAGTAGTTAAAGGAAAAATATATGTGATTGCATTAGATCCTAGCTTAGGTACAGGAGGCGATGCCTCTGCTATACAAGTATATGAACTTCCTGGAATGAAACAAGCAGCAGAATGGCAACATAATAGAACCCCTATACAACAGCAAGTTAAAATAATGCAAAAAATATGTCAACATATAGAAAGTGAAACTGACGGTACAAGTGAAATATATTGGAGTTTAGAAAATAATACTCTAGGGGAAGCAGGATTGGTTATGATTGAAGAAATAGGAGAAGAGCACTTTCCAGGCACATTCTTAAATCAACCAAAAGCTCACGGCAATGCTAAAACACATCGTAAAGGATTTACTACTACACATAAAAGTAAAATTAGTGCATGTGCAAAACTCAAACAATGGATAGAAACAAATAAATGTGAAGTAGCTAGTAAAAATTTACTTAGAGAGCTTAAAACATTTATTGCTCGTGGAAATAGTTTTAGTGCTAAAGAAGGCGAACATGATGATTTAGTTATGGCATTGATATTAATCATCAGAATGTCATTGGAAATTACCAAATATGAAGAAGGTGCATATGATTATTTTGACGCTGACAGTGACGATGATTATGATGACCCAATGCCAATGAGCTTTTTATAATAAAAAGCATAAATAACTATAGTAATATAAGGAAACCATGACATGGATCAAGTATCTAACGAAATATTTAACATTTTAAAAGGCGCTAACTATAAACTACGTTTGTTTACATTAGCGGGCGCAAAAACCTTAGATCCATCAGAAGCTACTCGCTTCTATGCATATGATCAAGACTTAATGGTTTCAGTTAGAACAGAAAATAAGAACCTAGAAGTAGCAGTGCAAGCAGGCATGGATTATGACATTACAGATAATGAAAAATTGATTATAGCTATTAAAAAGGTAACACACAACAATTTAGGTGAATTTACAGTGAGAAACTTCGATAAAAAAATAGAACCAAAAGACTTTAGCCATCAAAGTGTACAAGAAAGTGCATTTGGTAAAGCATTTGGTAGCATTAAAACTAGCTACCTTCCAAGCGCAAATGCAAAACTAATCATAAAACACACCAAAGGTGTAAATGAAGAAAAACGTGGCGCAAGAAGCAGAAACATTCATAGCTTGTTTATTGAAAATTCACTAGGCGAAAAATTCGCTTTCCCACACAAATACATGGCTGGCGCAAAAGCAATGACCAAGCATGTTAATGAAGGCGGTACACCATATGATGAAAAAGGCAAACAAATCTTAGAATTATGTGAAGAAGTAGTTGACTTATCAAAATTTATCAAGCATACTAGAACTAATAAACTAGTAAGTGAATCAAATAATGATGTAATTGAGCTTGTTAGAACAAAGCTTGCAGAAAGTAAGAAGAAAGTACAATCTCTTATTACTAACAAAGGTTATGAAGGATTTACACCAGTGCAGGTAAAAGAAACTCTAGAAGAAGATGATTTAGGGGTTGACATATCAAATCGTTTCCCTTATAATACATTTACAGAAAGCGGGCTAGACAATGTCTTGACTCGTGTAAACAGAATTGTTTCAGAGACACAGAGGATCACAACTATGAATAATGAATTATTTGGTAAACTTTTTACAATGATCGAATCAAAGCAAAATCTAGGACTACAACTAGATAAAAACGATCCTGAAAACCCTAATAATGAAGATCAAAAAAAGTACTCAGGCAACGAAGGTATTACGGCTAAACTAAGTAGTATGCTATCATATATTGCACAACGTTCAACAAATGACGAGCTATCAAACACAGTAGCACAACTTAGTGAAAACGTACATAGTATGGATCAAAACACAAAAATGGCACTTGCAAAGTTTGTTAACTATGCAATGTATGCGCCAAAAACGGAATCTGTTGAGAAATCAACAGCTATTGACGCAGAAGTAACAACAGAGCTGCGTAATAAGATTTCTTAATAAGAAGTCAAAAAAATTGCTTGACAGTGAGCAATAAAAGTACTACACTGTATATACTAATAAAGGCAACGTAATCAATAGGTTACATAAAACATAAACAGCAAAGTGGAACAGTGTTCCGCTACCATTAAAGGCTAATAAAGGCACAAGGAGAAATATAATGGCATCACTAGCAGAGATCAGAGCAAAATTGCTCGAAATGGAGAACAAAGGTAGTTCTAATAAGTCATCAGGATCAGGTGACAATCAAATTTTCACACATTGGAATATTAACGAAGGCGAAAGCGCAACATTGCGATTCTTGCCGGACTCTGACGAAAGCAATACGTTCTTTTGGAAAGAACGTCAAATGATTCGTCTAGAATTTTCTGGTGTAAAGGGCGGAGACGAACATAAGCCCGTAACAATTCAAGTACCTTGTACTGAAACTTGGGGCGAAACTTGCCCAATCCATGCAGAAATTCGTCCATGGTTTAAAGATCCATCCATGGAAGACACAGCACGTAAGTACTGGAAGAAGCGTTCTTATATTTTCCAAGGCTTTGTTCCAGACAATCCACTAAATGAAGAAAAACCAGCAAATCCAATTCGTAGATTTGTTATTAGTCCTCAAATTTTTAAAATTATTAGTGCAGCACTAATGGATCCAGAATTCCAAGAGCTACCTACTGATTATGAAGCAGGAACAGACTTTAAAGTAGTTAAGGGTAAAAAAGGTCAGTATGCTGACTATGGTACATCAAACTGGGCTCGACGTGAACGTAGTTTAGATCAAACAGAACGTGATGCAATTGCACAACACGGACTGTATAACTTAAATGACTTCTTGCCTAAGAAGCCAGATGCAGAGCATCTAAATGCTATCTTCGAAATGTTCGAAGCAAGTGTAGAGGGTCAACTATATGATCCAGAGCGGTTTGCAAATTACTATCGTCCATATGGTGTAGAAGCACCATCGTCAGGACCACGTCCAACTGCACCAGTACAAACAGCAGCTCCAGCGGCGACCCCTGCACCAGCACCAGCACCTGCTCCAGCACCTGCTCCAGCACCGGTTGCTGAAACTGTTAATGATACAGGTTGGCAGGAACCAGCAGCACCTGCTCCAGCGGCAGCAGCGGCTGACACAGGAAAGGCGTCAGCACAAGATATTCTTGCAGCAATTCGCCAACGTCCAAAAACTTAAGATAAACATTAATGCAGGGGACTTTATGTCCCTTGCTACCTTTTAACTAGGAGAATATATATGTCAACTAAACCATTTGATGTAAGTAAATTCCGCAAGAGTATTACGAAGGCGGTACCCGGACTTAGTGTCGGGTTTAATGATCCAGATACATGGATCAGTACAGGTAATTATACCTTAAACAAACTAATCAGTGGAGACTTTAACAAAGGTATTCCACTAGGTAAAGTATCAGTACTAGCTGGTGAATCAGGCGCAGGTAAATCATACATTGCATCTGGTAACATTGTAAAGCAAGCACAAGAGCAAGGTATTTTTGTTGTTCTTATTGATACAGAAAATGCATTGGATGCCAAATGGTTACATGCACTTGACGTAGATACTTCGCCAGAAAAACTACTAAAACTTAACTTAGCAATGATTGATGATGTTGCTAAAGTGATCAGTGACTTTATGCAAGACTATAAAAAAGAGTACACTGACAAAGAAAAAGACGATCGTCCAAAAGTTCTATTTGTATTAGACAGTTTGGGTATGATGTTGACACCAACAGACGTTAAACAGTTTGAAGCAGGTGATATGAAAGGTGACTTAGGTCGTAAACCCAAAGCACTAACAGCACTTGTTCGTAATACTGTTAATATGTTTGGAGAATTTAACGTTGGCTTAATGGCAACTAACCATACATATGCATCACAAGATATGTTTGATCCAGATGACAAGATCAGTGGCGGTCAAGGCTTTATCTATGCATCAAGTATTGTGGTTGCAATGCGTAAACTTAAACTAAAAGTTGATGCAGATGGCAATAAAACTTCACAAGTACATGGTATTAGAGCGGCGTGTAAAGTAATGAAAACACGTTATGCTAAACCCTTTGAAAGTGTACAGGTGGAAATTCCTTATGAAACAGGTATGAGTCCTTATAGTGGGCTTGTTGAGTTTTTGGAAGCAAAAGATGTACTCAAGAAAAGCGGCAACAGTTTAGAATACACTAGCCCAACAACAGGCGAAGTAATTAAAATGTTCCGTAAACCTTGGAATGCCAACAAAGACGGTGCGCTAGATCTTGTCATGTCAGAGTGGGATGATGAAGTAGTTGATGCAGTTGAAGAAGATGAAGTTCTAGATGCAATGGAGCAAGAAGAATTAGAAGCTCAACGTAGTGCTGACATGGAGGCGCAAAATGACCCTCAGTGAGGCTGAGCTATCAGTATATTTGTCAATGTATTCAGGTGCAAAGAGTTTGATCCCTGCAAAAGATCGACCAGACTGGGCATTTAGATATTTGGATCTACTACAATCTGAAGGTGTTGAAATACAATTTCACATCGAAGAATTCGTCGAAACATGTCCTTATTTGGATAAAGCAATGTCAATTGTTCTCGAAGATGAAGAAGAAGAAGAATATTTAGACACGGACGCCTATGGCGATTGGGACGAATAAATGAGCATTTGGTATCGCAAAGTTACGGCTAATATGGCAGAAATTGTTGGTGCAATCTCACACTTTGAGCGTGAGATTGAATCAGCTAGATTTGAATGTGGTATGAAAGGAAACTTAGAAAAGCAGAGTAGAGACATGCCTGGCATTGTAGAGTTTCGTTTTAATCAACTTCAAGAAGTGGAAGCGATACTTGAATTTTTAAATACAGAAATGCGAAAGATACGTAGTAAAACATTTAGAAAATTTTTAGAAACATATGCAAGAGCGTTAAGTAGTCGCGACGCTGAAAAGTTTGTTGATGGCGAAGATGATGTTGTAAACTTACAATATGTTATCAACGATTTTAGTTTAGTCAGAAACCGCTTCATTGGTGTTATTAAAGCACTAGAAGCAAAACAGTTTCAGATTAATAATATTGTTAAACTAAGGGCCGCAGGCCTAGAAGATATTAGCTTATAACCATTGTGACATTTGGTATAACACTTACCTCCCCTAGTGGGAGGTATTTTTTTGACTTTTATTCACTTTAAGGCTTGACTTTGGTATCTGTATTTGCTAGTATAATAATACGGACACAGAGTGCTGAAACAATGCACTCAAATATGCGGAGATAGAAAAATGACCACAACTACAGATACTCGAGAAGCTTTGCTAGTAGCAGTTGCAGATTATAACCCTGTACAGGTACTAGCATTAGCTCTCGAAACTTATGAAAAATTTGGCTTTGTCAGAAGTGGGCAAGGCTATGTAAAATTTGATGACAACGGAGAAAACCGTGTTGTAGTACAAGATAGCAAAACAATGCTATCTGAACTTATTATGTCACAAACACAACCATCTATTAAATCAATGACTACCGCAACAGAAATTTGTAAAAAATTTCAAGGAAAGTTTATGATGAAGAAAATGAATGGTACAATTAACGATTTTGAAAATAATGTTGCAAAAGCATTATCTGCTGGTAATGAACTGTCAAAGTTTCAAATTGCTATTATTGCCAGTATTCCAAATATGAATATAATTGATGCGCATAGAACAAAAGTTGAAACTAAACTGGAAGAACTGCGATTCGATAGTGAATATTTTGGTGAAATAAAAACTCGATATGATATATCTGTAGAAATAATAGATTGCAAATATATCCAATCCAGTGGAGTGTATATGATTACCTCCGTCCATAATAATAGAGATATTATTAAATTCTGGTGGAGAGACCAGCCTGATATCAATGATATTATTCAAGGAAAAACAATCAGGCTCCGCGGCACAGCACATCGTCATGAAGTTGGTCGATTCAGTAACGCAAAAGAAACACTAGTAAATCGTGTAAAAATATATTAATTTATAACCTATTGAAAGTTAACGATTTGTTTGTTCGCTTTCTGATTGACAATTGTATTGTCTTTATATAGAATGTAAAGGTAATTAGATGAAACGTATGGAGAAATAAAATGGCAACTGTAATGCAACTTAAAAAAACTCGTGCTAAAAAAGCTACTAAAATTTTAGAAGTAGTACAAGATGAAGCAATTGATAATCCAAATGAAACAGACGCAGAAATTATTGAACGTATGCGTGAACGTTTTAGTATTCTAGATGATATGACACAAGCGTCAATTGATGGCGTTGTGCGTGGTATGGTTGTAACAGGACCTCCAGGCGTTGGTAAGTCATTTGGTGTAGAAGCTGTTTTAGAAAAAGACTCCTTATTTGATGTAATGGCTGAAAACAAGCTACGATACGAAGTTATCAAAGGTGCGTCAAGTGCAATTGGGTTGTATAAAGTATTGTACAATAATGCAGATAGAAAAAGTGTTCTTGTGCTAGATGATTGTGATACAGTATTGTATGATGAGACATCGCTTAACTTGCTTAAAGCGGCACTAGACTCAAGCAAGAAGCGTACTTTGAGCTGGAATACAGATAGTGCATTGCTACGCCGTGAAGGCATTCCTGATAAGTTTGAATTTAAAGGTAGTGTTATTTTTATTACAAACCTTAAGTTTGATAAAGTACGTGGCAAAATTAAAGATCACCTAGATGCTATTATGTCACGTTGTCACTATTTAGATCTTACAATGGATACAACACGTGAAAAGGTATTGCGTTGTAAGCAAATCGTTGCAGATGGTATGCTTAACGAATACGACTTTACTGCCCAAGAAGAAACACAACTAATGAACTTTATGATCGATAACAAAGACCGTATGCGTGAGATTAGTTTACGTATGGTTACTAAACTTGCTGACCTTAAAAAGTCAATGGGTAGCAAATGGATGCGTACTGCCGAAGTAACTTGTATGAAACGGAAGTAGAATGGAATTTTTAATCAAAGCAATCATTGGCGGCATTATTGTCGCCAGTGTAGTAAGCGCCGCCCAAAGAGGAAACCCGACTATTGGCGCACTTATTTTGGGCATACCATTAGGCACTATTATTAGTTTAGTGTTTATGCATTATGGAGGAGGTATTGATCCAGCAACGTTTGCAAAATTAGCCAAAGAAACTGTTTATTTTGTAGTTGTTAGTTTGATATTTTTTCCTGTATTTTCATATATGATCTTAAATTATAATTTCTGGACGGCAATATCTGCAGCTATTGCATTAACATTAATTTGCTTGTACGGACTACTATTGTATCTGAAAAGTTAATTTAGATTGACACCCTCCCTTATATAAAGTATAGTATTAGTATGACATGTAAAATTATTTTAAAAGATGAAGTTAACTGCAAGATTGAAGGACTTGATCTGGACACTAGGCGCAAGTGCGAAAAAGAGTTAAAGTTTTTTATGCCCCATGCATATCATGTTCCTGCCTACAAACTAGGCAGATGGGATGGGTGTGCTACTTATTTTACTGTAGGGGGAGTTACATATACTAATTTACTAGATCGTGTATTGCCAATTATTATTGGTGACGGATATGCTCCTGAGATTCAAGATTTGAGAACAAATCATAATTTATATTTTGATAAAGTATCAACAGAGACATTTCAACATAAAGTTTGGCCAGAGAAACACCCAGTTGCAGGACAACCTGTAACATTGCGAGACTATCAGATTGAGATCGTAAATAAGTTTTTGGAAACGCCGCATTGCTTACAAGAGATTGCAACTGGTGCCGGTAAAACACTTATTACAGCAGCATTAAGTTATAAGATAGAAGAATATGGCCGCAGTATTGTTATCGTTCCTAATAAAGATCTAGTACGACAAACTGCCGCTGATTATGAAAACTTAGGATTAGATGTTGGAGTTTATTATGGAGATAAAAAAGACATTGGCAAGACACATACTATTTGTACTTGGCAAAGTTTAAACAGTATTAAGAAGCGTTTCCGTGAAGGCGAGAGCGAACTGGGATTAGCTGAATTTGCTGAAGATGTAGTATGTGTGATTGTTGACGAAGTACACCAAGCAAAAGCTGATGTACTTAAAGAAATGTTAACAAAGGATTTTGCGCATATTCCGCTACGTTGGGGATTAACAGGAACTATTCCTAAAGCACCACATGAGTTTGTAAGTTTGCAAGCTTGCTTGGGAGAAGTAGTCAATCGACTGGCGGCTAAAACATTACAAGATATGGACGTTTTAAGTAAATGTCATGTTAATGTTGTGCAAATGATGGAACATGTGGAATATAATAACTACCAAAGTGAACTAAGCTACTTAACAACAGACAAAGCTCGCATACGTTACATCAGTGAATTACTTGAAAGAATTTCACAAGACGGCAATACATTAGTACTCGTAGATAGAATTAAAAGCGGAGAAATGTTATTGGAGAATCTGCCAAATGCAAAGTTTGTAAGTGGTATAATGAAAACAACTGACAGAAAAGAGGCGTATGATGAAATTAATGAATCAAATAATAGTATTACTATCGCGACCTATGGAGTTGCTTCCGTGGGCATTAACATTCCTCGTATCTTTAACATGGTTCTACTGGAGCCTGGCAAGTCCTTTGTAAGAGTAATTCAGTCAATTGGGCGTGGAGTAAGAAAAGCAGAAGATAAAGATTTTGTACAAATCTGGGACATAACAAGTACCGCTAAGTATAGCAAAAAACATTTAACGGAAAGAAAAAAGTTTTATAAAGAGGCAAACTATCCGTTTACAATCGAGAAAGTAAAATACAAATGAAAATCCTAACAGTAGACAACACTACATATGAACTGGATGAAATACCAGAAACAATTGATGACTTGAGATATGGTGTATTAGATTACACAAATCCAAAGAATGTAGACTATTACTTTATTCCACTAATCTTTTTGGAAAGTTTTTATAGTCCAGCGGCGGTATTACAAATTGGTAAATATACAGTGAATGTACCACTTGATTGGAGTATTATTATTTGTGATCCAGAAGTAGGTGATCCTGAAGTAGTTAGTTTAATGAGCCTAAACGATCGTGGATTCACTACATTTGCAATGAATCCTATTAATGGATTTCAGCCGCAGTATTTGCAAGTAGATATTGTTAATATATATAACGATATTAAATGGCATGCACCTAAACTAAAATATGGCCACTTACTTTGTGTGCCATTAAGCGATGAGCCAGAAAGCCCGTGTATTATTATTGTTAAAGATGCAAATAAGATACCTGAGGTTTTAGATATGAACGAAATTTGGTAATGGGTGGACTTAGCATTAAAGCTGAAATGTCAGCAATTGATAAAAAGAACAGAAACTGGTATAACGATCTAACTGCTGATGAGAAGAAGAAAGTAAGTCCGTGGATGTTAATGCGATATGCTAGTAGTGTAAAGCATGATGTTATTGACTTCGAAGAACATTATTTAGAATGGACCAATGAACTAGTTAATGTACACTTTAACACATTACGTCATCATCCAGAACTACAAATACAACTACTACAGGTAGTAGGTATAGGGAGCAATCAATTCCATCCTTGGATTGCCCCAGGGAAACGTGGCAAAAGCGACAAGATGGTAGAATTAGTTGCTACAAAATATCCCTATTTAAATGACGATGAAATTAACATCTATTTAAACACATTAACTGTCAAGCAAGCTAAGGACTTGAAAGAACAACTTGATGACAATAAAAAGAGAAAACGCAAATGAAAGATCATTGCTACATATATAGCTATGAAGGAATGTCAGCAAGTATTGTTGGCTGGATACTAGAACAAAGCCCAACTTACAAATCAGACAATTTTAAATTTAGTGAATATTTAGAACTTGAACTAGTACATAAATTTTGGCAGCCAGGCGATAGAACTGATATTGACCCGTGGGATAATCATAGTGATAATCCAAGTAGTTGGACACACGCCTATATCGAATCTATCGAACAAGATAACAACGACTTTTCATGGATGGACAACTACGTCGCAAACTTAGATGTGAGAACAATCTTTGGACTTAGTTATGGAGCCTATTCAAAACAAACTGTATGGAAAAACCCAAATTGTAATATTGTAATTGTTGGACCGCCAGATTACGATCATCCAAACACAGAAAAGTATAAAAAAATGTTTGCGATAGCATATTGGAGCAGGAAGTTTGATTTAAACGAACTTGTACAAAGCTTTGATATGCATGTGCATGATCATCATGGAGATAATGAAGATTACAGAATTGCGTTAGGTAGGCGATTAGGAAATGCTAGACAGGAAGCTGCAGAAGGAAAGTTAGAATTTTGGCAACTACAAGCAGCATACCATCATGGTTATCCAGAAGTACCAACCAATACGCCAGAGAATAAACAAAAATTTATTGATGACGTTTTTGAAGAAGAAATATTCTCAGCTAATTCTCTATATCAGATGTTTAAGGATGATCCAGATGTTATTCATGTTGATTTGTTTAATATTAATATTCCAGATCTATGTTTGAAATTAAACATTGAATACTCTGTAGCAATGACTGACCAAATGGAAATGTTTGACAGATTTTGTGCATTTTGTTGTGGTGAAGATCACAAAGATCCACTTGCAAGATTTATTGTTTAGTGTTATAATGAATATATGGAAAAAATGGCTACACCAGTTAAATTTAAGTGCGAATATTGCAACAAGAGTTTTGTTAGAGAAAAAACTCTAGCATCACACACTTGTGAACAAAAACGCAGACATATGCAGAAAGATGACCCAGACGTTCGTTTGGGTTATCGTGCCTTTCAATTGTTTTATCGAATTGGTACAAATAGTAGAAAGCCAAAGTCATATGAAGACTTTGCTGGTAGTAATTACTACAGTGCATTTGTTAAGTTTGGTATGTATGCTATAGATTTAAAAATAGACGACTTTGAAGGATACACTACATGGTTGTTAAAAAATAGTGTTAGGCTGGATAGTTGGACACGTGATACACAGTTTAATCTTTGGAACAAAGAACGACTCAAGAAGGAAAGTTGCGATCGTGCGGTAGAACGAACTATTATGTTTATGAATGAATGGGCAGAGTCAACAAATATGAACTGGAATGATTATTGGCAACATGCTAATATTAACCAAATTGTATTTCATATATGTAGTGGACGTATTAGTCCTTGGGTTATTTATTCCAGCGAAACAGCACAAAATTTACTAGATAGCATGAACGGTGATCAACTTGGATTAATAGTAGATTACATTGATCCGCAATATTGGCAACGTAAATTAAAAACCAATGCCCCAGACTTTGCATGGGTAGAAAGTATTATAGGATGATTACTACAACAGATATTGATATTGATACCGCAGACAGAAACAAACTTCTAAATTGTATTAAAAATACACCTGCAATGATTAATGACAAAAATCGACAAAAAAAGCACAACACTGGTGTATACTTCCATGAAGTACCAGAAAATCCATTTAATGGTTTTTGTACTGTTGATCACAAGGAAGCAGAAAGCTTTGGATTCTTTAAAATGGATATCTTAAATGTTAGCGTATATGATGGCATTGAAACCAATGCTGAAATGGATGAACTTCTATCCATGGATGTAATGTGGGAATTACTTGAGCATGAAGATATTGTTAAAAAATTATTCCATATACATAGTCATTATGAAGTAGTACGTAGAATGAAACCGCAGAGCATTGGCCAACTAGCTGCGGTACTAGGTGTGATTAGGCCTGCAAAACGTCATTTGCTAGGAAAAAGTTGGCAAGTAGTTCTTTCTGATGTTTGGACAAAGCCAAACAATGACGAAGGTTATTTTTTTAAAAAAGCACATGCACATGCATACGCTATGGCTATAATTGTTCAGTTAAACAAAATTGTTAAAGATTCTTTCTCATAAGATTAATTGATCTACGTTTAATACGTTTAGTAATGCTATTGCTTAATCTTACTTCAGGACCGCTTATTATTTCCATCTGTTTGACATTAAAACTTTGACAGCAATGGGTAAAATTCCACTTGTTCATTAATGCAATGTTAATAGGTAATTTCCTATTAGTCTCCCACCACCAAGTTTCTCCCAATTCTAAAAATTCAAGTTTTTCATCCATATTTCTTAAACGGTCGTACACATACATCGTAGCAATATGGGTATCAACGTTTTGTACGATTCCCAAATATTCATTGCCAGCATGTGCGATAACCGACAAAAACGGATATTCTTCTAATAAAGTTTGATATGTTGTATTCATCCTAATTGTATTTATATCTAAAAAATTTGGTGTAATTTGGATAAATATCTATAGTAGGAGACTAAAATGAGTAACTATAACACAAGTTTTAATATTAATCAAGCAGGCAACCTTTATGCATTAGATACACAAGTAGACAGAGCAGGTTTAAGCAAATATACCAGTTCACGTGCAACAACTATTAATGCCCCATTGAATTACAGAAAGCAAATGCTTTATAAAGGTTTTGATAATGAGTTCTTCTATTATGTAAAAACACAAAACTCCAAACCTTTAGATTTGCGTGGAATGACCATAAACGCCACCATTATTAATGCAGTAACTAATAGTGCAATACTAAGTAGAAAATGCGAAGTAGTTGACTATAATACTGGACTTATCATGTTCTTTGCTCGTAGTGAGAAAGTGTCAAGTATTGAGCCAGGATTATATGAGATTGTATTAAGTTATACTGATACTCGTGGATTAACAAAGCCATTGTTTAGCGATACTAATATGCGCCCAGGACATGTGGTTGAAGTAACTACAAGTGCAGGATATATTCCGCTAAACACTCAAGCAACAACAAATTTCATAGAAAGAAATGAAAAGTTTTATGGCGATACAATGTACGGACCTGGTTACTACGATAAATCAAATGGACTAGTTACAATTGGTGCATATGCAACAGATTTTTCTGGTAACTTCTTTATTGAAGGAACAGCAAGTCCAGCCCCTGAGGAAGATGACTGGTTTAAGATTGAACTTGGTGTACAAGATTACTTCCATTTGTTCACTAACTTTACTGGTATTGAACCATTTAGCTTCCAGAGTAATTTAAGATTTTTGCGCCCTGTCTTCACAAAAACAAATGGATCACTTGACAAACTAGTTATAAGAGTGTAGTATACATGTATGACTCTTATAATAGATTACGCAAAAACTCTGATTCCAACTAACTGGAAACACAGCCCTAATGGATGGGTTAGTGGAAATTGTCCTATGTGTGTTGTTAACGGAGAAAGTCGACCAGATACAAAGTCGAGAGGTGGCTTTCATTTTGAAGAAGATAAGTTTCAGTATAATTGCTTTAATTGTGGATATAGTACTGGATGGAGTCCTGGAAAGAAACTTAGCTACAAACTAAAAAAATTACTGTTACGTTTAGGTGCAGATGAGAGTGATGTACATCGCCTTGTTCTAGACTTGATGCGTGAAGATGAAATGGCATCAATACTGTATAAACAAAACAAACGTGATGAACCAGTAATTATTGACTGGCCCACTGTTGAACTGCCAGAAGGAACTTTGCCGTTTGCAGAACATACCAATACTAATGAAGACTGGATATCCGCAGCAAGTTATATACATCAACGTGGATTTAATGTAGAAGATAATAGATTCCTATATACTGCATCTAAAATACCAGCACGTATGAATAAGAGAATAGTAATACCGTTTTATTATAAAGGACGTGTGGTTGGCTATACTGGCAGATGGGTTGGAACACCTCCTGATAAAATGCCTAAATATTATAATCAACAGCCTCCTAAGAATTTCGTTTATGGTCTTGATAAACAAACATCTGATAAGCGAACAATAATTGTTACTGAAGGTATACTAGATGCAATTGTTACAGATGGTGTTGCTATTGGCAGTAATAATATAAATGATGATCAAGCTAATATTATTGATAGTTTAAATAAGCGGGTAGTACTATTGCCAGATGCAGATAGTGCAGGAGCAAAGGCTGTTAATACAGCAATTGAACGTGGATGGGGAGTTGCATTTCCTGAATGGCACGAATGTAAAGATGCAGGAGATGCTATGGAAAAATATGGAAGATTATTCACAGTAAAAAGTATATTAGAAAGTGTAGAAACTAATACTACACGAATAAAATTAATGACACAGAGGTATTGTAAATGAAAAAGACAGCTATAATTATAGGCACGAGTCATAGTCAAGCATCATGCGAAACAGATGGCAAAATGGAAATTTTACGAACTGGCAGATGGCATGATTATTTAAAAACAGAACATGATTATGATGTACTAAATCTTAGTAGATCAGGGGTAACAGTCCAGCAACAATTAATGGTAGCTATTAGTTACTTTATGGATAATCCAGATTTGCAGTTTGATCTGGCAATTGTTGAAGGTAGAAGTATGGAGACGGCAGTAAGCCATCCTATACCAGGACCTGATAGTCATATTGAGGTACAATTTGATAGAGATACTGTAACATTTAGCGACACATATCATTGTTGGTTGGATGCCAATGAATGGAAAGAAGCAAAATTTAAAACTTGGGAACCAATAAATGTAATGGATGCCAATGATCGTAAAAAAGAAGAATACATAGGATACTTTGTAGATTATGTGTTTAGCTATCAGCACATGATAGATACTTGGTCAAGTAATCTTGCTTTGTGTAATTTGCTAGAGCGTCATAGTAAAAAAGTATTGTGGTATACGTTTAATACTCCTGGGGAGATAGCAGACCCCAGCAATCCTAAAAACGCAGTAGGTAGGTTTTTAATGAATAAGTATCTTCTGGATGATATTGGTGTACAAGGATTTAAATTATTAACAAATCAAGGCGGCCCAATGACTGAGGAAGAACATTATTGTGATTGTGGACATTTGAATCCAGCTGGACATAAAATAATGTGGCATGAAGTTCTTTATCCTAGAATGAAAAACTTTATTTGACACGAGCAAACAAATACTATATAATCAATTAAAATACAAAAGGCAACATAAATGAGTGAGATTAAAGAATATACATTAGAGTTACAAACACTCTTTATGGAATTCCTGGCACATGACAAAGACTCCTTTGTCAGAGTAAATGGTATTCTAGACCCAGAATACTTTGACAGGAGTTTGCGCAAGACTGTGACGTTTATACAGTCACATGCAGACAATTATGGTGCCCTTCCAGAAAAACCGCAAATTGAAGCATTGACTGGGTTAAAATTGCAAGGACTAGGAGACGCAATTGATGACAGACATAAAGAATGGTTTGTGGATGAATTTGAAACATTCTGTAAACATAAAGCATTAGAAGCGGCTATCCTTAAGAGTGCAGACTTACTAGAAAATGGTGAATTTGGTAGTGTCGAAAAGTTAATTAAAGATGCAGTACAAATTGGACTTGCTAAACATTTGGGTACCAACTATTGGGAATCGCCTGCAGAACGAATTGAGCGAGTGAGAAATCAACGTGGCGGTACAAGTACAGGATGGAAAACTATTGATCATAAGCTATATGGCGGAGTTAATCGTGGAGAATTAAATATTTTTGCGGCGGCAAGTGGTGGCGGTAAAAGTTTGTTCTTACAAAACTTGGCATTAAACTGGGCATTAGAAGGGCACAACGTATTGTATGTTAGTCTAGAGCTTAGTGAAGAACTATGTAGTATGCGAATTGATAGTATGATTACTGGTATGAATACAAAAGATGTATTTAAAAATGTAGATGATGTTAGCTTAAAGGTTGGCATGGCAGGCAAAAAAGCTGGACGGTTGCAAATTGTACAACTTAAAAATGGTATAACTACAAATGACTTGATATCATATATGCGTGAACTTGAGATTCAACAAGATTGTAAATATGACGCTATGTGTGTAGACTATTTGGACTTGATGATGCCAGCAGGTGTTAAAGTTAATGTAAGTGATTTATTTGTAAAAGACAAATATGTAAGTGAAGATTTGAGAAACCTGGCAGTAGAAAAAGACTTATTGTTTGCAACAGCATCACAACTTAATCGTGGAGCCGTCGATGAAGTAGAGTTTGATCATAGTCATATTAGTGGCGGTATTAGTAAGATCAATACAGCAGATAACGTTATTGGCATCTTTACTAGTCAAGCAATGCGTGAACGTGGAAGATATCAAATCCAGTTTATGAAAACACGTAGTAGTGCTGGTGTTGGGCAGAAAGTTGACTTAAAATTTGATGTTGAAGGATTGCGGATTGCAGACTTGGACGATGATGATGCAGATAACGAAACACATGCAGTAAGTAGTATCTATGATAGAATTAAGAAAAAAACTGAAGTAGGCGCAAAGGCTGAAGGCTTATCAGAAAATGCCGCAGCTGAAAAAGCTATCGATAATACAGATCGATTACGTAGTATATTAAAGAAACAAGATTAATAAACAAATTATGCTAAATACAGTATAAGAGTTACCACGGAGTTGATACAATGAAAAAACAAACACGTTCATTGCTAGAAGAAATTAATAGCATTACAACTAGCAGAGATAAAGATCATTTGCTTGAAAGTAGAGGTATTAATGCCATTAGCAGTATTATTAATCTATTAGAAATGATCGAAAATAGTTATAGCGAAGATGATTCTAATGATCTACAAAAGCGCATTATGCTTAGTATTAAAAATCGTGACAATGATAGATTTGTTCGTGGTATTAAAAAACTGAGATTAAATAAATGAAAATTAAAGACATTCTAGGTGGCAGAAAAACACGTACTAGCAGAGATAATAGAAAACATCGTAAAGTGCAAAGCGATAGCTTGTTTACAGTAACCGCTGATGATTTAGGCGAAGCATTTGGCAGAGCGGCCTTTACACAACAACTAAAAAAGCATGGTATTGATGCAGACAAAATGCATGCTGACAATGTTAAAGACGCAAAAGATGCTAAACAAAGAAGTAAAGATGCACAAAAAGACCTTGATGATTATCGAAAGAAGAACAATCTAAAAGAATCTAAGGGACGTGACATTAACCATGTTGAAGATTTAGTTATCTTTTATGGCAAAGAAGGCGGACAACGAGCAGTTAATGCATTGCGCAGTCTAGAAACAAATCCACAGGAAACAACTATTAAATGGGACGGCTCTCCAGCTGTTATTTTTGGTCGTGACGATGCAGGAGATTTTATCTTAACTGACAAAAGTGGTTTTAGTGCAAAAGGCTATGATGGTAAAGTAAAAAGTCCAGCAGACTTACAAAAAATGTTTTTAAACAGAAAATTAAAAGATCCAAGTAAAAAAGAAGAGCGTAAAGCATTTGCTAAGAAAATGGCAGGTATTTGGCCAGCATTTGAAGCAGCAACGCCAGAAGACTTTCGTGGATTTATTGCTGGAGATCTTATGTACACAAATACACCAGGAATTAAAGACGGAAAACTAACATTCCAACCAAATACTACATTATACGCAGTCGATCCTAATAGTGACATTGGTGGTAAAATTAGCCAAAGTAAAGTTGGGGTAGTAGTACATGTACAAATTGATAATGATGGTAATAAAAGTAAACCAGATACAACTAACTTCCAAGCAGGAGAATTGCTAATACTACCTCCTGTAAGTCCAAATGTAACCTCAGATGCAAAGAGCTTTGCAGAGCCTTTGCAGAAGCTAGAACAAATGGCTAATAGTGCAGGCAATAGTATTGATACTCTTATTAATCCTCCAGCAGAGCTAAAAATGGCAGATTTCCAAAATTTACTATATACATATATCAACAGCACAGTTAAAACTGGTGAAACTCCAGGTAATGGGTTTGTTAAATGGTTGGAAAATGCAAAGATAAGCGATGTAAAGAAACAACGAGTAGCACAATGGGTATCAGACAATGCAAATGGTTTTGAATCATTGTGGAAAGTTGTTAATGCTATTACTACAATTAAAAACAAAATGGTTGCAATGTTAGACAGTCAACCAGCAGAAATTGAAGCGTACACAGGTGGACAACGCGGTGGCGAAGGCTATGTAGTTGGAAAAGATGTAAAGCTAGTTAATCGTGCTGGATTTACAAAAGCAAACGCAACAAGGGAAAGATAATGGACAAGTATACAGCAAGTGAATGGGCATTAATCGAAGGTGGACACAGTTTGCCGGAAGATGAAAAAGGATTAAAGTTTTTCCAAGAATTGGGCGAAGCACGTATGTTTAAAACACGTGACCAAGTAACCAAGTCTGGTACTAATACACTTACTAATCATATGTTTGCAAATTTACTAAGCTTGTATATTATGAGTAATGATTATGACTATGCTCCAGTTGCAAGAAAGTATGCAAGCAGAACAACAAGTATGGGCGGCTTTGGAAGACCTAGTCCTGGCGGCACTGATTTATATCAAACTATACACAGTCTAGAACACCCAGAGTATTTCAAAGGAAATGAAAAAGCTGTAGCACATATGGGTAAAGTTAATGTTGACCAAGTAAAAGTTAAAAGATTTTTAAATGGTATCAAAACAGGTAACCTAACCCCACAACAAGCAAGTACATTTTTTATGAAGCTTGAAAGAGATTTAAAAATTACTGATCCTAAACTACGTGCAACACGTAGACTTGGACAGGATTGGTCAACACTAAACTCACAACAACGCCAGTTAGTCGGTAACCATTTATCTAGATACTATCGTAGTGACGCAATGCGTAGCGATATGGCACCATTGTTTAATAAATTTGCTAAAGATAATAAACTTGTACTAACAAAAAGCAAAACAGCTAAGATTGCAAAATCAATTGCCCGCAAAGCTGGTTCTTTTGCAGCTGGTTATATGTTAGGTAAGAATTTGGACGTTTAATGTCAACACAAACATATGATACTTATCAGATAATAACACTGATAGATATTACTAATACTAAATGCACAAATCCCAAAGGTAACTCGTTAGAATATAAACAATATCAAAATCTCAGTAGTTTTATACAGACATTGAGTATGCGAGCCCAACCATTGAATATAAGTGTAACAAAAGCTAATGATCCGCAGTTAGGGGATTGTTGGATAATGCAGTTTGATTGTGACATTAGTAATGCATGGAATAAGGACAATGATTCAGTTTACTTTATTAAGAATGATTTACATAACATACCAGTAACGTTAGGATACGAAAACGTTGATACAATGGACGAAACCTATAACACACATGTTAAAATATTATAGATCTATATAAATACATATGTACTGGGCTTGATGCTCATTAAAAGAATATCAGCTTAGGTGAAGTAAATATGACAATATCAAGACTGGAGCGTGAAAATCTAGAGGCACACGTTGACTTGTGTGCAGAGAGGTATCGCGTATTGGAAGAGAAATTAATCAGATTGGAAGGCAAAGTGGACAACTTAGCAGATTCCATGCAAATAATAGCTGAAAAGCAGGTAAATGATAAAGTGTCAGGTAATAAGTTAGTAATTGGTGCAGCAGCAACTGTTATAGCAGGACTATTATCAACTATCGTGTTGCTATTACTAAATTTACAAAATATATCGCCGCTAATAGGATCATAATGAAATTTTTAACAGAATCATATAACACAGTAGTATCAGAATCAAAAGTTGTATTTGCCCGTCGTGGTAAATCAGTAACTAAGAAGTTTCGTTGTACTGTTGGTAAACGCAAAGGGCGTGTGGTAAGCTCTCCTCAGGCATGTGTTGCTCCTTTTGATTTAAAGAAGCGTTTTGTAATGAAACGCACTAAAGCCAGCAAGGGTGCTAGAATGGCTAAAAAAGCACAACGTACTAAGCGTACTAATCCAGCAAGTAAGATCGCTGCAAGATTAAACAAATTTAGATAATCGTCATTCATTTTGGATAAATAACTATACACAACAACTCTAAGGAAAAATAAAATGAACATTAAAGGCGATTCAATAGTTGACACAGTAATAGAATATGCTAGTATGAAATTTGGTAGAGAGCTGCCAGTTGATAAAGTTAGCGAACAACTTAGAGGGTTAAAATTATCCCAGACATTAGATCTGGTTGATAGTATGAAAAGTGAAGACAGTGACCGCTTTTTAGACTACATTGACATCACAGTTAATGAAGCATATGGTACTGTAGGTACAGGTGCAGCAAGTAGAGCCACCCAACGTAAACAAAATACTTTAAATGCCCAAATGAATAGAGCAGATAAAAAAGATAGAGCAGTACGTGGCGGCGGCGCTGAAAGAACAACAGCAGGTGTAGGATCAGGCACAGGTATGAGAAAACCAGCAAGTCCAGAAGATGGACAGCGAGATAATAATACAATGCAAAGCCAAGGTAACGCAGAAGAAATTGCACGCCTTAGATCACTAGTAGACAAGATGGCGTCTAAAAGATGAAACTTGTTGAAACTCCAGGCGGCATTAATGTATTTTTAAGTAATAGAGAGTTTAAACTATGGGAAAATCTTTGTGAAGAACAATGCAAAAATGACCTTAGTGAAAGAGAACAATACGTTGCACAAGAGCTAGTACGCAAAGGTGTAGTAAAGAGATCAATTAAAGAAAATAAAACATATTACAGTCGCATAAAGGGAAGTTTATAATGTCAACACCAGAAACAAGAGCTATGCAAGATATCCTAGATAAACTTAGCAATGCACAAAACAATCCAGAACCAAGAGTATCAGCAGACGGCACACCAGTACCTAACAGTGTTAGTACAGATGCTAAGGAAATGTATAGTATTCTAGAAAAATTACAATCAGCAACAGCAAGCACAGAAAATGTAGAAACCGTTGTTAATGAAAGTGTTAGTTCTGTTGATGAAAAAAGTTTTACTGTTGGCGGTATTAATGTAACATTGGATAAACAAAGTGTATATGGGTATAAAAAAACATATTATACTATTTGCGAAAATGACGAACCATTATATAAAGACCTGGCATTATTCGAAAGTACAATGGCAATAATTAAATTAATGTTATCTAATAAATCTGCAGGACCAGGATTAACTCGCATTTTAGCTTTGGATAGCCAATATTCAAATCAATTTGATGAAGCAGCTGGATATAAAAAACGTTCTAAAGTAATTACTGAAAGTATGAAACAAGATGTTTACATGGCAAAGCACAGCGTTGCCGTAGATAAAATGAAAAATATAAAAGCTCAAATTAAAAAGTTACTATAAAAACCGTTCTTGCATAAATACTATTATAACAGAAACTAGCGAGGAAAATTCTATGATTTTAAGTGATCTGCAAGAAAACGCATTTGCGAAGCTACAAAAAACACTATCAGAGGTGTTTGATGTGAACGTAAATTTTAAAGCGTCAAAAAACAAATTAATATTAATGTCAGAATCAACTGATACACGTATCCAACAGATGCGTGACAGTGGTATTGACCAATCAAACAAAGACTATCAAAAACTAATTCTTATTAAAGAAGGTTTAAATATAGCAATTAGCACAGCCAAGGATGAACCAGTGAAAAACATTACTGAATCAGCGGACCTAGACCAGGCCGAAGTATTATTAGCAGCTAAACAAATGGCCGACGATCTACAAAAGATGGCGGAAAATTTAGCAAGTATGCAAGTGGAAGACCTTATGTCAATCACTAATGCAATGAAAGAAGAAGTTGGAACAGCAGAAGCAGAAGCATTTAATGCATCAGCAGAAGCAGCAATTGGTACAGCTCTTGAAGCAGTAAAAACTGCAAACGACCAAGTAAGTAACGCAGTGTTAACAGCACAAGGTCAACCAGTAACAGATATGGATACAACTCCAGACATGGACGCACCAATGGGTGACGAAATGCCAGATATGGACGTAGACGTAGAAATGGGTGACGAAGTTCCAGCAACTGATGATTTTGAAGGCGCAGATGCCGCAGATGATTCTTTTGATGATACAGGTCGTGAAATGAAAGAAGACAAATACCTAGCAGCAGTGCGTATGATTAAAGAAGCACAACGTGAAGGCAAAGTTAACAAGGATATCGTAGCAGCAGCATTTGGTAAGTTAAAAGACTAAAAATGCGTATACACGACATCATATCAGCCCAAATTAGTTTAAATGAGCAACCAGGAGACCCTACACAGTCTGTTATTGATATTTTAACAACAATGAGTGGGGAAGGAATCGACAGTATTAGCTTTAATGCAATTATGTCCGAACTATCTTCTGAAGGATATGATATTGACGATGGATCACTATTTGATCTTCTCGATAAACTCGCTATTGTTAGGAACATCAAAGATAAAGTTGTATTTTTTAATTCAGATAGTGACCAAAGTCACAGTGATTACGATAAGCCAGATCCTGAAAAGGACAATAAAGTTGTCAGTAAAATGGCACAAAAACAAGTGAAAAAAGAGTTAAGCAAATGAGTATGGGATTAAATGCATCACAGGCACGAGCAAAAAGCCACCAAGATCTAATTATTTTTAATGAGTGTACAGCAATCATGAAAGAAATAATTACAGTAAGTGCAACAGGTGCTTATGAAATTACTATTGCTAATAAAACTGAAATGACTACTACTACTCCATCAGCAACAGTTGCAGGAACAGTAGCAACGCCAACAATTAATGTTGGTGAAACAATTATAATTCAAGGAACAACAGTAACTCTTGGTACAACAGGCACATCACTAAATGCAGTAATTGCAGACATTAATGATGCAGGTATTTCAAGTGTAACAGCCTCTAAAGATTCATCGGGTCATTTAGTTTTGACAATAGAAACAGATCCTGCAACATGGAATTATGAAATTGGCGCAGGTACTGCAAACACATCTCTTGGACTAACAGCTGGTGTTACATCAGCACCAGCACCAGCAAGTGCTGATTATTGGAATGTATATATTGGCACTACAGTAGACCGTGCTAAACAAAACCAAATGGATAGTGTAATGCAATACTTTATTAACCTTGGATTCAAGATTGAACGCACTACAAACACATCTACATCTAGAACATTTAACTGGTATATTTACTGGTAGCAATACGAATACAGGAATGTACTATGAAAATAGCAATCATTGGAGATAGCTACTCAGCATATCATCAACCAGGCCAGCAAAAAAATAGTTGGACCTATCTGTTATCACAATACTTTCCACAACACCAATACATTAATTATTCACTAGGCGGTCGAGGATATGATTATTATCGTTTAGCTATGCTTGATGCAAAAATGAAAGATGTTGATGTTGTATTAACCAATGAAACATTCAATCACCGAATTTTATCAGTTTTTGGTGATGATTTATTTGATCTTCAGGAAGAAGTATCTGATAATTATAAAACACTTGGTCTTAGCGACACTTATTGGTACTCTATACATTCTGATAAATTAAAGTTTTACGGCGATAAAAAGCCTCCAGGAGTTACAAGCTATTTAGAGAACACAATATTAGAAACACTAAGGAATACAGCTACGTCTAATAGATATCAGGTGTATAATGAAAAATGGTGGAATAACGTAGATGTCCTGTATGATTTTAAACACATAATAAAATTAAACTTGCTAGCAGATCCAAACAAACGTAATGATGAGAATAAGATTACATATGCATACATCGAACTTATGAACGAGTTTGGGGTATATCAGACTCTACAAAAATCCGTCTTTGAAGGAAACCCACTCACCCGTAAAGAAAGAAATCAGTTATTACTTGATAACGATTTAATCGTTTCTATTGATGATGACCATTGGAGCCCCAAGGCAAATAAATGGATTTTTGACAACTATATTTTAGCTAAAGTTGTTGACATACTATCTTAAATATAGTATAATTTATATATGCTGAACATAAAATCTCCATTCCCGTATAAAGAATTAAAACGTACAGAAGTAGACGGTAAACGTCTATATCAAAACCCTTGGGGCGAACCAGTGCCAAGTGTCACAACAATCCTAGGCGCCACTCAAAGTGAAGAAAAACGTAAAGTTTTACAAAACTGGCGTAAACGTGTTGGCACAGAAGAAGCACAACGTATTACAACAACTGCCGCAAATCGTGGAACAGTTATGCACAATATATTAGAGCATTGGGCATTGGGGCAATATGAAGAATATAATCCTGGTAATAACATTGTGCATCAACAAGCCAAAGCAATGGCAGCCGAAGTAATTAAAAATATTGAGCCTACTATTGATGAAATTTGGGGTACTGAAGTTATGCTTTGTATGCCTGAGCTTTATGCAGGAACAACAGATTTAGTTGGAGTGTACAAAGGTAAGCCAACCATTATGGACTTTAAGCAAACTAATAAACCTAAAAAGCGAGAATGGATTGACGATTACTTTATGCAAGGTGCTGCATATGCACTAGCACATAACGAATTATATGAGACTAAGATTGAAAATATTGCTATTTTTATGTGTAGTGGTGATGTAGAATTTCAATTATTTGAAGTACAAGAAGCTGAGTTTAAACAATGGTCTGATGGATGGGCAGCAAAAGTTGCTCAATTTTATGGCGTTAACGTATAAATACAGTATATAGAAAACACACGGGGTAAACTATCATGGCAGATATTAATGCATCAATTAAGGTGAGGCAGGGACTAATACAAAACCTACCAGCACTTACAACAGGCGAATTAGGTTACGCTACAGACGTAAAACGTTTGTTTATTGGTAATGAACCGCTTAATTTTATAGGCGATAACAATACAACAGAATTTAACACAGGCATTGACTTAGATGATGTGTCAACTAATGCATATAGAGTTACAATTGACGATGTATTAACAACTAATTATACAGTAGACGATTTTGTAATTAATTTTGCAACTGCACCAGCAGATCAAGCAGTTATTGTAGTTAAGTTTAATTCAGAAATACCCCTAGTAGCCCCTCCAGAAGCAACCCCACAAAATCCAAGCACAGTTGAACTAACCCCATCTGCAACAGACGTATCACTTAACGAAATCGCTATTGATACAACACGTTTTGGATTTACACAAATTACATATACACTAACAGATGCAACATCACGTAGAAGTGGTACGATGCGCATTAGTGTTGATGACAATGGCGATGTTATGCTTGACGATGATTATGGTACAACGTCACCAGAAGCTAGCAGATTAGATCATATTTTTGGCGGCACAGTTACTAACGGCGTATTTGTAGTAAGTTACACATGTGCAGATGTAAATCCAGTACAAATGACATGGATTGAACAAAGTTTTGCAGTTGCAGATCCAGCAAATCCAACATCATCTTTACAAACAGTGGCGGGACTACTTGGCGGCGGCGGATCAATTGGTTATGGTGTAGGAGGCGCAGGCGGCGGCACTGGAAACAGTCGTATTGCAATATCTGGCACGACAGGTTCAATTGCTGATGGCGCTACTTACAACCTAGATATTCCAAGTGCAGCAAAAACATATAGTATTTTCTCAATTACAACTGATGCCGCGGCATGGGTTAGAGTATACAGTAGTGATACAGCACGTAACGCAGACTCATCAAGATTGGAAGGTATGGACCCAGAATCAGATGCAGGAGTACATGCTGAAGTAATTACTACATCAGCTACTACTGTAAAATTTACTCCAGCAAGTATTTGTTGGAATGATGCTGGTAATGATACAGTATATCTTGCAATTACTAATAAGTCAGGAAGTACAACCGCAGTTGAAGCATCTTTAGCTATACTGAAAATGGAATAATGGCAATGCAACAATTATATGCCGTTATCCTGAAAGATTTTAAAGACTCAGATACTTTTTACGATGACATGGAAACTCCTGGAGGTAGTATTACTATTCCAGATAGACAAGTTGAAGTTGATATGCGTAAACCAATCAGCCGTGTAACAATTTACAGTTTAACACCTCAGGAAGCAGACCTAGTAAAACAGGACGATCGTGTAGAAGATGTAGAAATATATGATAAGGATTTTCCAATTGAATTATTGGGAAAATATAGAAGATATCGATTCCAACAACCGTTGGACAACAATTGGGGAAGATTTCAACATATACATCAAGATCAACCAGTACCAGCAACGTCAGATATTATTACTTTGCCAGAATTACCATATACTGGTAAAAATGTTGATGTTGTTATTATGGATGATATGGGATGGGAACCAAACCACCCAGAATTTCTTGATGAGAACGGAAACACTAGAGTAATTGATTATAACTGGTTCCAACACGCACGAGAATTAGGTGATATCACCAAATTTGATGATGTTATATACCATCCAACAGTTGACAACTATCATAATATTCACGTAGCAGGAACCGTTGCTGGTAGAAATGAAGGATGGGCTACAGACGCCAATATATATTTTTTACCAATGCGATTTGGTGGTAATAATGCATCTGCAACTGTTTCTATAGACCTTGCATTTGACTATATTAGATTATTCCACAGAAATAAACCAGTTAATCCAGAAACAGGTAGGAAAAATCCTACAATTGTTAATGCAAGTTGGGGTGCTTCTGTTGGTTGGATGTTTGGTATGAATCCTAAAAGCATTTCAAGTATCAATTTTCGAGGACAGAATTATCTTCCGTCAGATCTTTTTACAGTGTACGATGGATATTATGGTGCCTCTACAGCAGACGAAACACTTGTTGGTCTTCCAACAGGATCAAATCCAATCAATAGCACTTTTAAATATATAACATCTGATGCAACGCCTACTACGTCAACAGTTGATAGATTAGTTTCAGTACCTCCGGAATTTGAAAAATCAATTAACTTTGGTGCAAGTTTTACTTTAGATGACCCTAGTAATAGTAATAAAGAAATTACAATTAACACCCCATGCGATTTAAAATCTTATAGTACGTTACGTGCTAAAATTGTTAATTATGATTCTGTTGATGATACTGCAAGTGTTAGTAGTATTACTATTAGACGTATAATTAATAATAATGGCCAAATTGTAACTACGTTTCCATTTGTCGATGGACAAATTTCAGTTGACCTAAGAGGACTTACTAGGTTTGGTCAAATGAGTGCAAGTGGCGATATACCAGTACGTTATCTGGTTGAAGTTGATTTACGTAATGGAGATATAGCCGAGTACGAAGTAGATTGGAAATTTAGAACACATGCGTATGGAACACAAGTATTAAATGAAAATGAGATTAATGATTTAACATATGACGAGCCTACAGCCCATACTGTTAGTCCAACCTCTGCTACTGCAACTGTTGAAGAAATAACACACACTCCACTACTAGATTTCACAGATGCATCAAACTTGTTTGTTGGTAATGCATATTCCGGTCCAAAAAAAGCAACAATAGATACTCCGTGGCCAATAAGTTACTTAGGACAAGATTATACTACAATTGGGGTATCTTCATACAGCTTTATGACGTTTGGTCTTTCAACTGGCTATGGCGGCACTCCAGATACTCCAGGTGTTCCAAAACTACTATTGGGAAGCGCATCATTAATAAACACCGGTTCAAGTTTTCTTTCTGGCGCCAATCGATATGGATCTGACTGTAAAACTAAAACTTTGGGTGTAGCACCTAACAGAACATTTGTAGTACACTATAGAGGATGGCAAACATTGTTTAGCATGATCTATCGACCAACAGAACATCTTGACTGGCAATGTACTTTTTATGAAAATGAACCAGGACGTATAGACGTGGCATATGGAAATAATCCTTTGGATTATCAGGATGGTGGATTTAGTGAAGAAGAAATTCATAATTTTCAATTTAATCTTAGCGGATACTCCTTTAAAAACTCTGCATATGATGCTGATTGTGTAGATTTAATGAATGACGGAATTTTATTTGTCGCCGCCGCAGGAAATAGTAATGCTGGAATCTTTAATCCTGGCGATATCGATTACGATAATGCATATCTTAACAGTAGTGCGACATCATATACATATTACAATCGAGCAGGTTCTCCGCATAGTGCAGGTGGCAATAGTGACACCAGAGCAATTACTGTAGGATCTTTGGATGTAGATCTACAAACCTCAACATTAAATAGAAGAAGTGGATTTAGTAATTGGGGTAGTAATATAGATGTATGGGCAGCAGGTAGTTACGTACAAAGTGCATGGCCAAATGATAACGATAGAGATGATACTCCAGTACGTGATGGTTTTAAATATCGTAAGATAAGTGGCACAAGTATGGCAAGTCCACAGGTATGTGGTATTTTGGCATGTATGTTAGAGAAGTATCCAGATATGTCGCAAAAGCAAGCAATACGTCTACTACAATCTATAATGGTATCAAATGATGGAGTTTATGATGAACCTATTGATGGAAACATTGAAAAAAATATAACTGGGTCTGTTAATAAAACATTGATGTATCCAAACCTTGAAAAACCAAAAGATAAACCAGCGTATCCAAAACCGCATATGGGTCGACCTAAATCAGGTGCAGTATACCCCCGTGCAATAATTAAAAGAAGAAAATAATGAACCATTTCCAGAATTCCCCACGTGAACTTTTGCGTGATTGGCGAGGCTTCAGAAAGTCATTAAATGATATAGACGATGACGATCAAGTACTACAATTAATTGTAGATTGGTGGAAAAATGCACCATTGAGTACACGGGTAATTGATCCATATGACAGCAAAGATTGGCCTGGACCATGGGACTTAATAAACAACAATAACTTTGATGAAAATGCAATTGCTCTTGGAATGGCATATACGTTGCAATTGATAGATTGGCCATGCACAATTTACACAATTCAAGACACAAAAAAAAGTTTGCTGAAAATGATAATTTTAGTTGACGATTTGTACATTTTAAACTATACTTATGGTAAAGTAGAAAATGAAAAAAAGATAAGAAATAGCACAATCCTACATAGTTGGGAAAGTAGTGAGTTAACACTTTAGTTTAATCAAAAGTTGATCTAGTAAATACTCGACCAGCAAAACGCACTACGAAATCACAAGAGATAAGGTATACAAGAATGACAAAAGAAATCACTGTCCTCAAACGGGATGGCTCGAGAGAGCCTTTAGACTTGGAAAAAATGCATAATGTTGTATTTTATGCATGTGAAGGAATAACCGGAGTAAGTGCAAGTGAAGTTGAAATTAGAAGTCACATTCAGTTTTATAATGGTATTACTTCAGACGAAATTCAAGAAACACTAATTAAAGCTGCTGCTGATTTAATCAGTGGCGATACTCCAAACTACCAATGGGTAGCTGGAAGGTTAATAAACTACCATCTAAGAAAAGAAGTATATGGACAATTTGAGCCTTTTCATCTTGCTAACATAGCCCGTGAGAATGTAGATCTAGGTTATTATGATCCTCAGTTTTTTGAGAAATATTCTACTGAAGAAATTGAAAAGTTACAAAGCTTAATTAAACACGATCGTGATGAGAATATTGCTTATGTTGGTATGGAACAATTCCGTGGCAAATATCTAGTGCAAAATCGTGTAACAGGTAGAATATATGAAACTCCACAAATTGCATATATGATGATGGCAGCAACATTATTCCAAGACTATCCAGCTGATACACGTATAAAGTATGTTAAAGATATGTACGATTCAGTTAGTACATTTGATTTGAGTTTACCAACTCCTATTATGGCAGGCGTACGTACACCACAACGCCAATTTAGTAGTTGTGTACTTATTGAAACAGGAGATAGTTTAGATAGTATTAATGCAACATCAAGTAGTATTGTTAAGTATGTAAGCCAAAAAGCTGGTATTGGTATTGGCGCAGGAAGTATTCGTGCTATTGGAAGTCCTATTAGAAAAGGTGACGCAAGCCACACAGGTGTTATCCCTTTTTACAAGATGTTTCAAAGTGCAGTTAAGTCATGTAGCCAAGGCGGTGTACGTGGCGGAGCAGCAACATTACATTATCCAATTTGGCATTTGGAAGTGCAAGATATGCTTGTATTGAAAAACAACAAAGGCACAGAAGATAATCGTGTGCGCCATTTGGATTATAGTGTACAATTTAACAAACTAATGTATGAACGACTAGTAACAGGCGGAGATATTACTTTGTTCTCACCAGCAGATGTACCTGGATTATATGAAGCATTTTTTAACGATCAAGACGAATTTAAACGTTTGTATGAAACCGCAGAACGCAATACAAAACTTCGTAAGATTGTTATACCAGCAAGTGAATTGTTTAGTACATTTATGGAAGAACGTAAAAATACAGGCCGTGTATATTTGCAAAATGTAGATCATGCTAATACACATAGTAGTTTTAATGAATCATTAGCACCAATACATATGAGTAATTTATGTCAAGAAATTACACTTCCAACAAAACCATTGTCTGACTTAAATGATCCAGAAGGTGAAATTAGCCTATGTACATTAGCTGCAATTAATTGGGGCAATATTAAAACACCTACCGACTTTGAACGAGTATGTCGTTTAGCAGTACGTGCATTAGATGAGCTATTAGATTATCAAAAATATCCAGTATTAGCGGCGGAACTTAGTACAATGAAAAGACGTCCACTAGGCATTGGTATTATTAACTTTGCATATTGGCTAGCAAAAAATGACACAAACTATCAAAATCCAAACTTAGAGTTGATTGACGAATGGACAGAAGCTTGGAGTTATTATCTAATTAAAGCAAGTGCAGACTTAGCAATTGACAAAGGTAATATTGAAGGAATCAACGAAACAAAATATGGACAAGGTATTACACCTAACCAAACATATAAAAAAGATTTAGATGAACTTATCCCGCATGTTGAGCGCATGCCATGGGATGAGTTACGTAAACAACTAAAAGAAACGGGCATTCGTAATAGTACACTAATGGCACTTATGCCTGCTGAAACATCAGCACAAATTAGCAACAGTACTAACGGCATTGAACCTCCTCGCAGTCTTGTTAGCATTAAACAATCAAAGCATGGAGTACTAAAACAAGTTGTACCAGAATACAGACGTTTACAAAACAAATATGACCTATTATGGGATCAACGTAGTCCTGAGGGTTATTTAAAGATTATGGCAGTATTGCAAAAATATATTGACCAAGCAATTAGTGTAAACACAAGTTACAATCCAGAATTTTATGAAGATGAAAAAATTCCAATGAGTGTAATGCTACAGCATTTGCTTATGTTCTACAAATATGGCGGCAAGCAATTGTATTACTTTAATACATTTGATGGACAAGGTGAAATGGACTTTAGTGTCAAAGAGGGCGAACTTGCAGCAGGCGAGCTTGATGACGAATATTGTGAAAGTTGCACGATTTAAAAAACTAATCGACATAAACAGTTGAATAGTGTACTATGATTACATAGTGAAAAACTTATAGGGGCCGAATAAATGGCAGTTTTGAATACAGAGAATAAAAAACATCACACAGACCAGTTGGCATTCTTAGACGAAGGCCTAGGCATGCAACGTTATGATGTAATGAAATATAAACAATTTGACAAACTAACTGAGAAGCAGTTAGGCTTTTTTTGGCAACCACAAGAAGTAGATGTTAGTAAAGACAGCAAGGATTTTAAAGACTTAACTGATCATGAACGTCATATTTTTACAAGTAATCTGAAGCGTCAGATTCTTTTGGATAGTGTACAAGGACGTAGTCCTAACTTAGCATTGCTTCCTATTGTAACATTGCCAGAATTGGAAACTTGGATTGAAACTTGGGCATTTAGTGAAACAATACACTCACGCTCATATACACATATTATTCGTAATGTTTATTCAGACCCTAGTGTAGTATTTGATACTATGATGGATAATCCACGTATTACAGAGTGTGCAGATGACATTTCAAAGTACTATGATGACTTAATTGAATACACACAATGGTATCAGTTATTGGGAGAAGGCACGCACACAGTTAACGGCAAAAAAATTACAGTTGACAAATATGAACTAAAGAAACTAATTTGGATGTGTATTAACAGTGTTAATGTACTTGAAGGAATTCGCTTCTATGTATCATTTGCATGTAGCTGGGCATTTGCTGAACTGAAAAAAATGGAAGGCAATGCTAAAATTATTAAGTTTATTGCTCGTGATGAGAATGTACATTTAGGATCAACACAGTATTTGCTTTCAAAAGTATTAAAACAAGAAGATCCAGACTTTGCTAAAATTGCTAAAGAATGTGAACCAGAAATTGTAAAAATGTTTGTAGATGCAGTTGAGCAAGAAAAAGAATGGGCAGAGTATCTTTTTAAAGACGGATCAATGATTGGGCTAAACGCTGAACTACTTAATCAATATATCGAGTGGATTGCGTGTAAACGTATGACTGCTCTAGGACTTAAATGTCCATATTCAACACCACAATCTAACCCACTGCCGTGGACGCAAAAGTGGATCTCAGGTGCAGAGGTACAAGTTGCACCACAAGAGACTGAAATCAGCTCTTATGTCATTGGCGGTGTTAAGAAAGACGTCAGTGAAGACACATTTAAAGGATTTAGTTTATGATTGAAATTTGGGGTAAACCTGCTTGTCCGCATTGCGATCAAGCAAAAACAATTTGTGAGAAACGACAACTTGATTATGTCTACAAACAATTAGATGTAGATTTTACTAGAGAAGAAATATTTGAAAACTTCCCTGGCGCAAGAACATTTCCACAGATTAAAATTAACGGAACAATAATTGGTACGAAAGACAATTTAATTACGTACTTGGAAGAAACAGGATATAACGGAACAGGAATGACATTATGATTATTGAAGCACCTTATACAGTGGGCGATGTAGTTAGTATTAAAATTACATCAGGAGAAGAAATGGTTGCACGTTTAGATTCAGAAGACGGATCTGCATGCACAGTTAGTAAACCACTAATGTTGATGGCAACAGAAAACGGCGTGGGCTTTGCTCCATTCATGTTTACTGTTAATCCATCAGGTAAAATGAAAATTAAAAACACAGGTATTATTTGTATTACAAAAACTGCTAAAGATGCAGCAGATATGTATACCCAAAATACCAGTGGCCTGGTAGCGGCAGTATAAAAAATGGCTCGCGGTATCGCAAGATTAGGTGACAGGACGACAGGAATATGCAGTCATCCTTCTCATCTGACTCCTATATCAACAGGCGGCACAATAACTAAAGCAAGCAGCACCGTTATCGTAAATGGCAAAGGTGCTGCTAGATTAAAAGATGAAGTAACTACAGATTGCGGTCACAAAGATAGAATTAGCAGTGCAAGTGGCACAGTTAATGGAGACAGTGAACCAATTGCAAGAATAAGCGATACCATAGGCTTAGACGGTATCTATAATGCAGTTATAGTTGGAAGTAGTCCAGATACAAATGCAGATGATTAAAAAAAGCAAAAAAAGTTTATAAAAGTAATACTTTTTACTTGACATTCTTTGTTTCGGTTGTTAGTATGATAGAGTAAATTAACACTAACAATGAGAGAAATAAATGAGAGCCAAATCAGGACCTGATGGCGTAAAACGTATTAACGCCAAAGTTGAAATCCCCATGTCACATTCAGACGTAAGCGACTATGTATTAAGTGCGGTGGTCAACGGCACATCAGTTGACGATGTCCAAATGTTGAATAAGCGTGAGTTATTGCGTGTGGCTAAAGATCAAATATTTACATATGGTGCAGTAACGCCACGTATGTTAGCAAGTGAAGTTAATAATGACACAGATGTAATTATTCGTAATTATGTAAAACGGATGTTTCCAGAACTGGTATAAGGAGTGGGATATGTTTAAATTTTTGATACCTTTAATATTAGTGGCCAATGCAGTAAATGCTGGTGCCCCTGAGACTTCAATTAAGCCAAAGTTGCGTCCTTTTGATACAGCGCCAAATATGAACATCAATCGAAGTAAGCTGATTGATTATTCGCCACAGTATCAGTTTGATTATGACAAATTTGTTTTTATTGAAAATCCAGAAGATTATAAACGTATTGCAAACACACACTGGCAAGACTTCGATACATATATGCGCCCACGGGTACTTGAATATTCTATGAAGTGCCTAAGCATGTTGAAACAAGACCAAGCAATGTTTGCCTGGCAAGGAAATAAAGACGACACAAACGCAAATAGAGTGCAACGATGTAGTGCTGCAATATCATTTTCAATGGCATACTTTTACGCTCATGATGAAAAGCATGAATTTGTAAACGAGTTTTTTAATGAAGCACTTCCAATGTGGATTGAAAAGGAAGCATTTGTACTTAAAGATGTACGTGATGATTTTGGTTTCCAATTAGATATACCAAACGATAATATACGCTATAGTATTTTTCACACGTACTATGTATTTGGAGATTGGGCAGGTGTTCGATCCAAAGAACTAGATAACAAAATGCTAGCCTACTGGGAGAAAACTGAAAAGTATAATACCTCAAGTGTTTGGGCACGTGACATTGAAAAATGTCCTATCATAAACGATAACAATCCACAACACCCTAATTTTAGTAGTGTGTACAGACGTGGCACAAAAGATGGTAGCCATGGGTTATGTGATAATGGTGCAGCACGTTATGCTTATCATTTAGCACTAACAGGCCTGTACTATAAAAACAGTGACTACATTAACGAAGCCATATGGGTCGCTACAAACATTGCTGGCGGCGCATCAAAAAATGGATCAACAGTTGACTCGATACGTGGCGGTCAAGCACCTGCGTATATGATTAAAACAGCAGAATACTTGGATCATGTAGCAGTTGAATTAGACTATTATTTAGGTTTGGACATTAGAGATAACGCACACCCAAATACTAATGTTACAATACAGACTGTCATTATGCGTGGACTTGATGTATGGCTTAATCCTGAAATCAATTATAATTATGCAAGATTAAATGAAATGCATCGTAAAGCAGAAGATGTTCAAGGACAAGAACCAGACGGTGGACAACCTATAGAAGTTTCACAAGCTAAACATGTACAACAGATGATTGGCGACTGGGCTTGGAATAATCCAGCACTCGATTCATATCGCGAAAAAGAATGGGCATTCCAAATGGGAGTACGCAGACAAGCACTAAAAGAATCACGTGAACTACTAAATTAAAACTTGACTTTCAATGGTGTTTAATATAGTATAATGGAATAGAAGATAAATAATATTAGTAGTTAATAACGCTCCTGTAGCTCAGCTGGTAGAGCAACTGATTTGTAATCAGTAGGTCCGCGGTTCAAGTCCGTGTAGGAGCACCATTAATTTAGCGGATGTGGTGGAATGGTAGACACGCAAGTTTTAGGTACTTGTGCTTCACGGCGTGAGAGTTCGAGTCTCTCCATCCGCACCAATTAGTAATTGTATTATGTAACGATAGGACACATAAAAGATAAATAATTTTAATTGGGGCATTAGCTCAGCTGGGAGAGCACCTGCTTTGCAAGCAGGGGGTCAGCGGTTCGATCCCGCTATGCTCCACCAATTTTAAAAAACCCTTGGTACAATGTATCAAGGGTTTTCATTTGCTTTTCAGATAAATATATATGTTATATAACCAAAGGAGGTACAACTAATGTACACATTAAAATCAAAGATGACTTCACTTCTATCTGCAGACCAGACTTGGGAAGATACAGCATCATGGCAAACAGCGCATAGCATTTCATTCGATGATCTTATGGAAAGCATTCCAGGACTAACAAGTGTAGTGCTAGAACTAGAAGCAGACAAACGTTCAGTAGTTCGTACATTAACATATGAAAATGTTGAAGCTCGAAATACACACTTCAGAACAGACAGCATACCTACACTACGTAAGCCAGGTATTTTTTCAGTAGAATTTATTGAAGAATCTGAAGAGACACCAGCAAAACCAGAAGGTTGGTTCGAAAATTAATAAAAATTAAAAGCCCAGTGCTTTTCACGACACCACCAGCAGTCCTTACATGGGCGTGGTGGTGTTTTACTTTCACAGCTTATAGTTAATGCTGTTAAGTCCATAATGTCATATTGCTGATATAGCTCAGCTACTTTTTTCTTAGTATAGTTGACAAATGGCTGATAATGATATACAATCTTTCCATTTATTACCATACTATGTGTCTTCTCCTCGCCAGGAGTATCTCTTGTGAAATCTCTATCATCAGTCAGTAGATTTTCAACATCAGACGGATTTGCCGTCATCCCACTAAACAATCCATCAATATTATGTTTTTCTACTAATGCACGAGTAACACTACCACGCCTTGCTCTTGCATCTGCTCTATCATTATATTTAACTATCTTGTGTTCTATAATTCTGTTGGGAAATAATTCATCAAACTTTTCTCTAATACCATTTACATATTCTACATTATAGTAATTGAGATGTTTATGAGTTGCAGTACTAAGCACAACTTTACTGTTGGGCAAATCGTTAAGAATCATGTAAGTTAATAAAAAACTATCCAATCCTCCACTTAATGTACTTAGGTATATCTTATGGTCTGGAACGCACGAAACGCCTAGAAACGTTTCCATAATGATTTCCTACTGTTTTCGCCCATAGAAATAAGGGCTTCCGCAACGCTGATTCCGTTAAATTCATTTTTGCAGTGGTCATTGCCATATACTGCTATTTGGGGATTATACTGGCTTAAAGTGTTCACGAAGAGCCTGGAATTTTCAAAGCTCTGATCACTAGTTTTCATAACATTAGCAGGCAATCTTTTTAGAGCACCGTTCCACCAAAAAGCACCATTGCCTTCTAGCTTTAGCTTTTTTAATGTTTTGTGTAACAATTGATTGTCACTAAAATTAACGTGGTTAAATGTATGCTTACATTGTTTGTATTTTTGCCAATGTTCTACCCAGCCTTCTTCGCCAAATGTTTCAATAACATGATCCCAGCATTTACGTGCCGCTTTGTGATGACTGTGTAATCTGTTTTTTCCGTTGTATATTTCAAGCATTGGAAATTTTTCATAGATATGGTCCATCCAATCATAATAATTATGACCATCCCAATTTTTGATGGTATATTCTCTCACATACAAACTCATTGGACTAACGTCTAAATGGTGTATACGAGTCTTTTTATCAAATGTACTTAGGTTTAAAACATAGTTAATGTAAAAACCGCTACTAACTGTCATTGCAAAATCCAAGTGATCATGCAGTTTTTTTGGCTTGGGAATTTCATTGTGGATAATATAACTAATATTACTGTTGTGTGTCAATGTTGCCATAACGCCACTGTGGCTTAGTGCAAAAGTATCATCATTAGTACTATCAATAAAAGGATAATGTCTGTTTAACTCTATGTGAGCCTCTCCAGTTCTTCCTGGTTTCACTACTGCAATATTTTCGTTATCAAAACTAATAAGGCCTGCATCACATTCTTCAACTTGTTTGCGAACGCTGCTTTCCCAATAACTATATTCAAATATAATACCAGGATTTAATATAATTAGATATTCATATTTGTCCATGGGAATTTTACGATAGTCGTCAGTTTCATAAAATGAATAGTCACTATCTCCTACACGATCAGCCATGCAGTAATCAAAGTTTAATTGCGTATAGTTTTTTGCAACATCATATTTCCAACTATGTTGTCTTTCTGGGTTTATTAATAGTACAACTGCCTTCATAAGAACTTCCTATCTATATCTTGAAAGTTATAATATGCAACGTTTGTATCGTATGTCATATCTCTTTCAGGTCGCTTTTTGTTTGTCATATATCCCTCAATGCTTCTTACGTTTTTAAATTCTTTTGTATCTGGAATTAGCGGATCTATATCCCAATATTCTGCCCAATGTCTTTGAGTAAGAACGTGTATGTTTAATTGCTTTTTATATATCCAGCTTCTAGCATCTTTAATCTCATCTTCAATCTTGCCACGCATAGTTGGTTCATCAATATAATGATCAGCATATGTTGGATATGTAATATTAAATCCGCCTGCTCCAAACCATCCTTTATAGCAACTTTCTACAGGACGAAAAACAATCATAATTTTACTCTTGGGAAAGTTTTCCGCAATCCAATCCAAGTTGTTACTGATAACATGACTTTTTACAATGCGGTATTCGTCTGGACGCTCTTCTGTCCAAGCACCATTTATTTCTGATAATATTTCTTCACGAGTTAATTTGTGTAACTGATGCCAGTTATGCCCTAATTCCATACCAGGACCAAAATATGTACCCAAGTGCTGTTGACTGTTAAATTTAGTTGGATGTGTATACACCCTATTGTCTGTTCTATCAGTTGTGTTAACTTTAATTTTAGGTGTTAAGCTAAGAGCATTACTTACAGCACTCCATTTGCTTCCTGGTGCGCCAGTGAAAAATATAATTTTACTTTCATCAATCACGTAAAAACTCCTTTATAGTTTTATAGTCTCTTTTGCCAACACTTAGAATATTGTTAGTATTGATAGTTTCTCTTCTTTGTTGAACACGATCATCAATCATATTAACAACAAACTGTTGATATTCGTTTGCATACTCTGGATAATACATGTCATCAAATTTATCATGACACCATAAATCTCTAACAGTAAAGCCCTTGCCAAATTCTTTAGCAATAGACGCTAAGTGTTTTCCGTATCCAGTATTTTCTCCATCAAGCCATTTGCATTTTAAGTATGCAGGAAACAAACTAGTAGTCTCCATATATCTAACAGCAACTTGTAATGGATCATCAATTATATTTAGCACCTTGGCATCTGGAAATCTTAGTGCCAATTCATTTGGCATCTCATGGCTACAATATATAAGATTTTGTGTTTTTAAAATTTCTTTGCCGCCCATACGTTCAAATTCAGGATCAAAATAATTGCAATAATATTCATTAGGATCAGGTACAAAATACTTAACATAATCGTGTGTTGGTGGTAACATTCCTTTTGGTACAAGCCTATCAAAATGCCAACGGCTTACATTACGTTGCATAATACTAGTATCTGTAAAGTGAACATTCCAAGGCGAAATGCCATTGTTATAGTTACTATACCAATATACTTCTGGCAAAGTGCTTAATACCCGGCCTAGTTTATGTCCGCCTCCACCGTTTTCAAAACTTACAAATATAATATTAGGCATCGTTTCTTCCTATGTAATAAAAGTGACCAAAGCTATTTAATTTTAAAAGATCAACAGAGAGTATATAT
>Ga0206131_10000385_pt1 | contig 62961 bp, 65 predicted proteins | sample Helgoland_Spring_FD_148636 | JGI IMG/M metagenome (GOLD analysis project Ga0206131, IMG submission 148636) | Pelagic subsurface seawater microbial communities from Kabeltonne, Helgoland, North Sea - Helgoland_Spring_Bloom_20160517_1 | ecosystem: Environmental > Aquatic > Marine > Epipelagic ... | reverse complement strand
TTATTGAATTCTGATCTTGAATTCTTTGTTCAAACATCAATTCATTAAGCTCATTTCCCATTACCAAAATCTTAAAAGAAGTCTCCGACTTCAATATCTCTTGTTCAAGTTGATAATGATTATTCAGTCCAACTTCTTGGATATTAAGACTGCTCAATTCACTGTTTTTTTGATAAATATCCGCTTCTAAATTGGTACTTTCTGCGACAAAAAGTTTGTCCCCTTTTTTAACTTCCTGACCTGGAACTACATAAATGGCTTTGATACGAATCGGTTTTTGATAACTAATGACCGTAACTTGATTCTCTACCTGAGCAACCATTGCTTTGCTCTTGTCTTTGTAATGGAAGCCAAGATAGGCTAATGAGGCCAGTATCATTAGCCAGATAGATACAAATAATTTAGCCCTGATCACAATTGAGCATTTATTTTTTTCCGTACAACTTTGAGTTCTTTCAAATCTGCTATTAAAGACAGTTGTTTAAATATCTCTATTTCTGAAACTTTTGTTTTTGCTGATAAAAGGTATTCATTTTTAAAGCTTCCATCTGACAACTTTCTCTGGGAAGTGATATTGATTTCAAATCTATGAGCTAAATACTCTTGCAGTGAAAATTCGATGGGATCTGAATGGGAAATGAACACTTCAAATAAATTATTCTCTGACTTGGCATATCTGGAAAATCTAAGCATGATGGCTGCCAAACAGAATAACAGGGTACCGCTCACACTTACCGCATAACCATAAACTCCTGTAGTGATACCCACAGAGATCCCTGCAAACATGAAAATAATGTTTCTAGGGTCTGATACCAAAGTTCTAAATCTAATGATCGCCACGGCCCCTATGATTCCAAAACCAACGGCTAGGTTATTTCCCACAGACATAATAATCATGGAAGTTACAATCGAACTTAAAACAATTGCCTGGAAGAAGTAATTAGGGAAGTGTGAGCCCTGAAATGTAAAATGAAAAGTCAATGCAATGGCAGCGCTCAGCGTGAACGCGAGCAACAACGAAAAGATGGCCACCTCCAAGGAAGGAAAATCGTAATAATTTACTCCTTCTAAAAAACTTTCAAGCATAATTTCAATAATTAACTCACAAAAAAAATCATAATTTAATGAAAGAACTAGCCATTAAGACATTTTAATTTTATCAGAAGTTAATGTAGGTGGCAAAGTAAAGGTTCCTACTCAATTGGAGGCTAATTAATCCTTGATGGTATGATTACATTAATCAGAGAATCTTTTTTATTAGATAACCTCCCCTCTCAACCGGCAGGATCACCTATTTTTATTATCCAATAAATCAAATTGCATTAATCATTTATTCCCATTACATTTAGCCCACAATTAAATATTTTAGAAAGATAAAAACATGAGGTATAAATATCTTAAACTCCTTTTCCTTTTGGGCTTTACTGTGGAAGTTGCTGCGCAAACCGTTGATTTATTTAATGGTGAAAACTTGGAGGGTTGGGCCGTATATGGAACTGAAAAATGGTATGTTGATGAAGGTGAATTGATTTGCGAAAGTGGACCGGATCACAATTATGGCTATTTGGCAACCAATAAACATTATGATAACTTCGAATTGGTCTTGGATTTTAAGCAAGAGGCCAATGGTAATAGTGGCGTGTTCTTTAGGTCTACCTTGGAAGGGACAAGAATCAGTGGTTGGCAGGTAGAAGTAGCCCCTGCCAATCATCCGAAAGACAAAACGGGAGGCATTTATGAATCTTATGGCCGTGGATGGCTCATCAAACCCCCTGCTGAAACTGATTCAGTGCTTAAAATGGGAGAATGGAATACCTTAAAAATAGTCGCCCAAGGAGACCAAGTTTCAACTTGGCTCAACAATGTGCCTATGGTATCTATTAATGATAACCTCATTGGCAAAGGAAAGGGATCTATTGCCCTTCAAATTCATGATGGGGGTGGAATTAAAGTCAAATGGCGGAACATTAAAATAACAGAATTAAAATAAGTAGCCTCAAAATAGACTCATTATACCGCCCTTATCAAGATAAAAAAGTAACTTTGCATAACAAAAATAGTGTATGGCATGCAACTATACAATAATCTAAATGCGCAAGAACAAGCTGCACTCATAGATCAAGCGGGTATAAAAAGATTGACACTCTCTTTCTATAAATACCATAATTTAAGTAATCCTGAAACGTTGAGGAATCACTTGCATACCCATTGGGATGCCTTATATGTTTTGGGAAGGATCTTTGTAGCAAGTGAAGGTATCAATGCACAACTTTCTGTACCCGCCCCTCAATTTCACAGCTTTAAACAGACATTAGATGAGATCCCCTTTCTCAAAGGAATCCGATTAAATATTGCCGTTGAACAATATGACAAATCGTTTTTAAAGCTTAAAATAAAAATACGCTCAAAAATACTGGCCGACGGGCTTGATGACCAAACTTTTGACACTACAGATGTTGGGACGCATTTAAAGGCAGAAGCATTCAATCAAATCATAGCTCATCCAGATACTATTTTAGTCGATATGCGCAATCATTATGAAACTGAAATAGGACATTTTGAAAATGCCCTCACTCCAGATGTTGATACCTTTCGAGATTCTCTGAAAATAATTGAAAAGGATATTGAATCTTACAAAAATGATAAAAATATCGTCATGTATTGCACGGGTGGGATCAGATGTGAGAAGGCCAGTGCCTATTTCAAACACAAAGGCTTTAAAAAGTTATTTCAATTAGAGGGTGGCATCATTGAATATACCAAACAGGTGAAAACCCTAAATTTAGAAAATAAATTTAAAGGCAAAAATTTTGTTTTTGATCAACGAATGGCAGAACGCATTTCTGAGGATATCATTTCATTTTGTCATCAATGTGGTGAGCCATCAGATACTCATGTGAACTGTGCTAACGAGGCATGCCATCTTTTGTTCATCCAGTGCAGCAATTGTAGGAAGGCTATGGATCAATGTTGTACCACCGAATGTAAGGAGATCAATACCAAACCTTTAAAAGAACAAAAGGAATTAAGAAGAGGAAATAAAACCAAACATAAAATATTTAACAAAGGAAGATATAAAGAACAAATTCAAGGAACTTAAGAAGGCACATCAAACAGGCGAATTAAATATTCTCAAGTTCTCTTTTCTTACTCCAACTCATTAGCTTTAACTGTTTAGACTCCTTATGATTGCAATATGTACATTGATAAAATTTTTCAACCAATCCTTCCTCAAATTCAGATGCATCCTTCAATACTTTTTCCTTTCGTTCTTTGAGTGTTCTGAAATTACATGCAGGGCAAACAAGTGCTTTATCAGAAATATCATACTTATGAATAATTTTTTCATCGGATACTTCATCCACCCAAACGTCAAAATCAGCTTCTGAAGCATCCTCTAATGCAATCATTTCATCTGACATGAATTCATCTTCCTCTAACTCATTTAATAATTTCATATAGTTACCACTAGAGGATTTCAATTTACTAAAACGAATAGATTTTAGCCTTTTTTCCAAAACGAAAGGGTAATAAAACTGTAAATACATATTGAAACCGTAAGCAATCATAAATGCAAACATGAAAGCCATAAGAGCAACAAAAATGAACAGCATCTGATACCTATCGCCTAAAGAATTAGAGATTTGACTAAACAAAAGAAAGAATATGGCCACAGAAAAAAAATTGGCAGTTCTTTTGAGATATTTTACTTCATTATCTACTGCAAATTTATATTTTTCTGATCTTTTTGATTTACTGCCAAGCAAAATGAAATAAATTGTTTGATTTAATATTACCAACAATAAAAATCCATAACTTCCGTTATTAGATATTTGATTCCAAATTTCTCCTAATGTGTTCATTGTAAAATAGTTAGTGTGTGCTATGTTGATTATTATTGAACAGATATATAATAATGTAATAAATATAAATAAAATCATCGGATAACTAGTACAAACAGACATTTTTAGTATTATTGCTAATAACATTTTAAAAGAATGGAGATACTAGGTATTGATGTCGGAGGAACGGGTATCAAAGGAGCCATAATTAATACAGTCACAGGTAAATTGATTACAGATCGTAAAAGATTGCCCACTCCACAACCTGCCAACCCTCAATTGATCATTGAAACTATTGTTGAATTGATTCAATTTTTCGATTGGAAAAAAGAAATTGGATGTGGTTTCCCCTCTGTGATACAAAAAGGAGTCGTTCGTACTGCTTCCAATATAGATGGGCAATGGATTGGATTGAACGCTGCGGATTTATTAACTGAGGCCTCCGGATGCCCTACCTACGTAATTAATGATGCCGATGCTGCTGGTAAAGCAGAGATTGCCTTTGGGTCTGGGCAATGTAAAAAAGGTAATCTCATTTTTCTTACGGTCGGCACAGGTATCGGCTCTGCCCTCTTTCATGAAAGGCGCCTTTATCCTAATACTGAACTAGGTTTCTTGAAAATTAAAGGCAGGTATGGAGAACATTATGCGGCTAATTCGATAAGAGAAGCTGAGAATTTATCATGGAGTCAATGGGGAAAACGGTTTTCTCGCTATCTTAAAAGAGTCGAACTCTTGCTTACGCCTGACTTGTTTATTTTGGGTGGGGGAATCAGTAAAAAATTTAACCTATATGAGCCATATTTAAAATGTAAAACACCAATTATTCCTGCGCAACTAAAAAATAATGCTGGTATTATTGGAGCGGCAGTAGGTGCCGGACATTATTTCAAAAGGTAATCCGATTAATTCCAATCTGAATGAAAAATACCTGGTTTATCCTTCCTTTCATAGGTATGAGATCCAAATAGGTCTCTTTGTGCTTGAATTAAATTTAGAGGTAAATACGCACTCTTGAAAGCATCAAAATAATTGAGCGCATTGGACAATGCCAAAGTAGGGATGCCCTTAGCCACAGTATATTGTATGACTTTTCGTGTGGCGCCAACAACGGAATTAACTTTCTCACTGATCACGGGAGATAATAATAAGCTTTCCAGTGAAGAATCGTTTTTATAAGCTAGGCGAATATCTTCCAAGAACCTCGCACGTATGATGCATCCACCTCTCCATATTTTCGCTATACTTTCCAAATTCAAATCATATTGATATTCTTTTGAAGCCCTCCTCAGTTGGTCCATCCCTTGTGCATAACTCATTATAAAGGCGAAATATAAGGCATCTCGCACCTCTTCCACACTGACTTCAGGGGTAAACTCACCTGATCCCTCTGTATATTTTTCAGAAGCCTTCATACGAATGTCTTTCATGCCGGAGATTTGCCGCATCGAAACCGCTGCGTCAATCGTAGGTATGGCAACACCTAGATCCATGGCGTTTTGAGAAGTCCATTTTCCAGTACCTTTTTGCTTGGCTTTGTCTAAAATTTGATCTAACAAATCACCAGAAGTGAGGTCATCTTTTTTATTAAATATTTGACTGGTAATCTCAACCAGAAAAGACTGCAAGACGCCCTGATTCCAATCATCGTAAGTTTGTTTCAAGCTGTGATTATCTTGTTGTAATCCTAGTTTCATTATGTGATAGGACTCACCAATGACCTGCATCAAAGCATATTCAATCCCATTATGAATCATTTTAACATAATTGCCTGCAGAACCTTTCCCCATAAAGTCTACACATGGCTCGTTATTGACTTTAGCGGCGACTGCTTCAAAAATCGGCTTAATGATCTCGTAAGCCTTAGAGTCACCTCCTGGCATAATACTCGGACCCATTCTTGCCCCTTCAGATCCTCCTGAGACACCCGAACCCATGAAATGAATATCCTTGGATTTTAAAGAAGCAAATCTTCTATTGGTATCTTCGAAATGTGAGTTCCCTCCATCAATGATCAAGTCACCTGAATCCAATAAGGGCAATAAATCAGTAATGACATGGTCCACAGGTCCTCCAGCCGGGACGAGTAGCATGATTTTCCTTGGCCTGGCCAATTTTTTAATGAATTCTACTTTATCTAATGTCCCCTCGATATCATCTGAGTGACCTTCATCTTTTAAATCCGCTACTTTTTGGGCATCTGTGTCAAGGCCAATCGCAGAAAAATGATGATCCGCCACATTTAAAAGAAAATTTCTGCCCATCACTCCTAACCCTACCAATCCAAAATCAAACAATTGTGCCATAAGAAATAATATTATAAAATTTTCAACAAAACTAATAAAACAATAATCTCTGTGATAATAAATCAAATGGTAATTATTTAGTTTGTACCTGTATCCATTTTCACCAAAATATGATAAGCCACAAAGAAGTAGAATCACAAGTGCTGGTAATTTTTGGCGCCTCGGGCGATTTAACCTCAAGAAAGTTATTGCCAGAAATTTTTAACTTATTTCGTAAGGGATTCATACCTGAAGATTATGCCATCATTGGTGTTGGAAGAAGTAATTATTCTGACCCATCGTATCGCGATAAAGCGGTCATCAACAATCCCTATTTTAAAAAAAAGGAGAAAAGAGCTAAAGAGATTCAAAAATTTTCCGAATTGGTGCATTACATCTCTCTAGATACCGGTGATCCTTCGGCTTATGCGGCGTTAAAAAATAAATTGCAACAAATATTACCTGGGCGTCCTGATCCAAATGTTATTTTTTACCTCTCTACCCCGCCCATGTTGTACGAAACAATCGCCCATCATTTGGCTGCTCACAATCTTAATTTGGAGAAAGAAGGATGGAAACGGATGATTATAGAAAAACCCTTTGGTTATGATTTAGAAACTGCTAGAGCTTTGAACATGGCGCTTTTGTTGAAATTCAAAGAGGAACAAATTTATCGAATTGATCATTATCTAGGAAAGGAAACCGTTCAAAATCTGATGGTTACTCGCTTTTCCAACAGTATATTTGAGCCTCTTTGGAACAGAAATTATATCCAACGTATAGAAATTACAGCAGCAGAAAGCGTGGGAGTAGGTAATCGAGGGGGCTATTATGAAGGTGCTGGTGCCCTCCGGGATATGATTCAAAATCACTTGCTTCAATTGCTCTCATTAGTCGCTATGGAGCCTCCAAATCAAATGACATCGGAAGCCATTCGGAACGAAAAGGACAAATTGTTTCAATCATTGAGACCGCTTTCTACTAAAGATGTAAAAAATAATGTGATTCGTGGGCAGTATATGAGTGCCAACGTTAGAGATAAACAAATCGCGGGATACCGTGAAGAAAATGGCGTACATCCAACTTCTCGGACGGAAACGTTTGCTGCCATGAAATTTTTTATTGACAATTGGAGGTGGGCAGATGTCCCTTTTTACATTAGAAGTGGCAAAAGATTACCTACAAGAGTTTCCGAGGTAGTCATACACTTCAAATCGAATCACCTCCATTTGTTCAAAAACGAAGGGTCTGATCATGCACACAATATCCTCATTTTCAGGATACAGCCCAATGAAGGCATCCTGCTCAAATTTGGGCTGAAAGTACCCGGAGCGGGTAATCTAGTCAAGGGTGTGAATATGGATTTCCAATATGATGACCTCACCCAGGATTATGTCCCAGACGCCTATGAGCGACTTATTCTAGACTGTATGCAAGGAGACTCGACTTTGTATGCACGCGGAGACAGTGTCGAAAATTCTTGGAAATTTATCGATCCCATTTTAAAAGTATGGAAAGACGATCCTGGCATCCCCATTTATGGCTATCCAGCAGGTACTTGGGGGCCTGAGTACATCAATGAATTAATTGAAGGTAAGGATGTGGCTTGGAGAAATGCCAGCTCAAATCTTTCTCATGATGGTGAATATTGTGAATTGTAAAAAAATGAAAAAAATAATTTTTAAAACACCTCATGCCTTGGCATCCGCCTTTGCCGAGCAGCTAGTAAACCTTGCTTCTGATAAGGAAGTCATTCATGTCGCATTATCAGGAGGAAGCACGCCCAAATTACTGTTTGAAATTTTGGCCAGTACCTATAAAAATAACGATTGGTCACAGTTGCGTTTTTATTGGGGAGATGAAAGATGCGTAAGTCCTGATAATTCTGAAAGCAATTATTTAATGGCTAAAAAGCTCTTTTTTGATCCCGCTAACATTGCTAGTGAGCATATTTTTAGGGTACTTGGAGAAAATGAACCCAAACAAGAAGCAGAGCGATATGGAGACCTCCTGTATAGATCGTTGCCCATAGTGAATGACCTGCCCTGTTTTGATTTAGTTTATTTAGGAATGGGAGAAGATGGGCATACGGCCTCTATATTTCCCCACGAAATGGAATTAATGACACATCAAGAGGTTTGTGCGGTGGCCACGCATCCTACCAGTGGCCAAAAAAGGGTAACATTGACGGGCCCGATCATTAATAATGCTCGATCTGTAGTTTTTTTAATAACGGGCACAGCCAAATATCCTCGAATCAAATCTATTCTCAAAGATCAACGTGATTTTGAAATCTTCCCGGCGGCGCATATTCAACCAACGCATGGACATTTGACTTGGTACCTGGATGAAGCGGCATATGAAGGCGCCTAAAATATTGATTTTGATGGGTGTGACTTGTTCTGGCAAAACTGCCTTTGGAAAAGTGCTATCTAATCGACTTGAAATCCCTTTTTTTGATGGTGATGACTTTCATTCAAAAGGCAATATCGATAAAATGAACCGGGGTCACCCCTTAGATGATGAAGATCGCTGGCCCTGGTTACAAAACATTCATCAATTAGCACTTGATCACGCTAATAAAGGTGTAATTATCGCTTGTTCCGCCTTAAAAAAGTCTTACCGAAAAGTCATTCAATCTTCTGCGAATATGGAATTTATTTATTTGAAAGCAGATAAAAAAACAATCGCGAAACGACTCGCATTAAGAAAAAATCATTTCATGCCCACCTCACTCCTCGATTCCCAATTCGAAGCTTTGGAAGCACCGAAAGGTGGCTGTATTCTTGATGCTACCCAGACATTTGATATCAATGCTAATTTAGTAGTGAACTACCTTCAAAAATAATGTTTGGTGGAAAAAAGGTTGTCGTTATGATAAAAGATCAATCTACTGCAGCGGACGCAATGGCTTTAAAAAGCTTGCCATCAGAGATTAAGCACCCTTGTTCAACCATATCAAAAATTTCTTTTTCGCGATTTTCCTTGTACTTTTTTTCATCTATAAAAACCTTCACTCTACCAATAGGTCGTGCTAAAAGCTGTTTTACAGCGTGCTCATCATTAAAATCAATTTTATCAGCTTCATGAGGATCTAATCGAATCCCTGCCATATAAATAAGGTCTACCATACAACTAAAAGTAATGAGTTCCCCTACACTCCTGTATTCTAAAAATTGAGTTTTTCTCATAATGCCTTCAAAAACCACTTCGCTAAATGCATCTATTATTTTATTGGATTTTTCAACATCATTTGCCAGCAGCTGTTCCCAATCATCTGCAATGACCCCGTTGACGACTAAAAAATCTATAAATTCATCTTCTAAGGGTTTGAGTTCTTCAAGGGTGAGTCTACGATATTTCATTACTGAGGAAAACATATTGGATACCTTTCAAAAAGCAATTTTAACGATTATTTTGTTTGCCCCCATATATAGATACCTTTGAATTTCACATTAAAAACAAATCATGAAAAACAAATCGTAATAACTGCATTTTTTTGTACCTATTTTGTTTCTGGCCAAACAGTAATGGAATCTACTTATGTAGACGTCCCACTGAATAAGGTTCAAAGATTTATCGAACTACACAAAAAGGTTACCGACCTCTATCAAGGTGAAGATCGAACAGTTCAGGGCCATTGGGTATATAGACATTGGTACGGATCGGGCGCTGCTATTCTCATTTATGATGAATACAATTCCGCGCAAGATGCCATTGATGATAACTTCAATGCGGCCTATAAAAAAAATGAAGGCCTTTCGGCAGATGCCAAAAAAGAAATGGATACTATTTTCACTGAATGGTAGTCATTTTTCAATGATCATTGGAATGAAATGCGGGTCATAGACTATGAAAAGGACTTTATGTCAAAAAAAATGTGGATTGGGATGTTCTTTTTGTATTTGTGGTAGGATCTTACAATACCAAAGGTAATCTCGCTGAGATGGCTGAGGCCTGTATTGATTGGCAAACCCGCCACTTGGTAGGAGATGGCTTACAATTGGGAGGTGGCGTAACTAAACACTATGAGGGATCAGGGGACAGATCTAGAGTTTTTTGGTGCTTTCAAAACCATAGTAGATTTTGTCACTTCCATCAGTACACAAGGAACACTAAAGCTTCTGGAGCCTTGTGGATGGGCCGCATAACGATCAAATTTATTCACATGTCGGACATTTATTAGATGGTACCATTGATCTGGTTGGAAAAGATAAATAAAGCCAAGATTTTTCACTCAACCATTATTGATTTTAACCCTCCTATCCTAGAGAGTTTTTTTTATGACCTCTGGAGTTTATTTGAGGACATATATGCGTTCAAATGAGACTTGAATAAAAAAGCCAACTTTCTTCTCGTTTGAGAAAACTATTGGCTATTCTTAAGAGACTACCATTGATCTTGAGATCATCTATCAGTGGTAAATAATTTGGGGTGGTTAATTAAGGATTTAATTCCTCAAGCAGCCTGTTTTTTCTTTATTTCCTTTGGCAATTGAATTTCCTTATGATCTTTTATCTGAATTACTCCCAATGCATTGAGCAACCATATCACTTGGTAAGTAGGATCAATTTCATGCCAACGTATGCCTCCAAAGTTAGGTCGAGAACCATATTTATGATGATTGTTGTGATAACTTTCTCCCATCATTAAGAAATCGAAAGGTAAAAAGTTCCTTGAGGTATCCTTTACTTCATAGTTTCTATACCCGTACTTGTGGGCAAACCAATTAATGATGGCACCATGGATAGGAGAAAACAAAAATTGCATTGGCAATAAAGCCCACAGCCAAATTTCTGTTGCAAATAAATAATAAACACCCACGTATGCGGCACCCCAAAATAATCTCGATGGCCAAGATCGCGCAAATTTGTCAAAAAACTCCCATTTAGGTACTCCTTCTGTAAATCGCTTTTCGGGCATTTCTTCACCACTGGCTATTTTAGAATAGATGGTTTTGGTTTTCCACATCATTTTAAAAATGGATTCATCATATTTAGGTGAATGCGGATCATTTTCAGTGTCTGCAAAAGCATGATGCATTCGATGCATCACACCATATCCAAAGGGACTTAAATAGTTAGAACCCTGGAAAATCCAGGTCAGGACAAAAAATATCTTTTCTGTTTTCGGTCCCATCGTAAAGGCGGCATGGGAGGCATACCTATGAAGGAAAAATGTTTGAAAGAAAAGGGAAAGGTACCAGTGTGATACAAAAAATATGAATATGATTTCCATAAAAACGTTAAATTAAAAATGAATCTTACTCTAGTAAGATCCATTAAGATTCTATTTGTTACAGAAAACCGAAATTTTATTTATTTAAGGAGAGTTTTTTTTGAAATTTCTCGCTTTAATTCGTCAATCATCTCGCTAATACTGCCGAGTTCACAGGCCTTTTTAAATGACAAAGGCAATTTAGGTACCGTAAAATCAGTTTTAAACTTTATTTTATCTTGTTCTAATTTTGACTTTGCCCTAAAAAATAATTGCCGGCAATGGTCTTTCTTTTTATCAAAGATCTCTTGCAATTCTTCATATTCGACACTAAAGACCTCACGCATCACGTAAATAGATTTCTCTAAAGGTTCTAATTTCTTATGTAATACCTGCCAAGCTTCGCCCAACTGCGCATCCATATCAAAATTCAAAAAGGCTTTTATTTGTTGGCGGTCTACGATCTCAAAGTGATCTTCAGCGGAAAAAGTTTTCTGAGAAATTTTGCTCTTTAAAGAAGTCAGAAACTTAATGCTGTTGTTGCTGACGGATTTGATCAGGTAGGCTTTTGTGTTTTTGATGTCTTTGCGATCAATGGAAAGCCATTTTTCAAAAGTATCTTGAACAATGTCTTCTGCATCTTCAATACTACCTACGATTCTTAAGGCAATGCTCCGCAAAAGCGGGTGGTAGCTAAATATATCTTCTGGCGTATTCATGTAGATATGCAAATAAAGGAAGATTGACGCATTTTGACAAAAAAAAATATGGATTATAAAAAATCAATATATTAACCCATTGTTTGTAAATTAGGTTCCCAAAATTCTACTAACCCTTATAATTTCAATTTTTTATATAGAACCTTTTTGGATATCATAACAATTTGTCCCGGCATTAATGGATGGAGCGCTAAGTCTTCAATCCCTACACGTATAAGTCTTAACGCGGGGTGACCCACCTTGGCCGTCATTTTACGTACTTGCCTGTTTTTGCCTTCGGTTAAAATCACTTCAACCCAAGAGGTTTCGGGATGTTTAATTCTGTTGACCGCAGGACTTCGTTCGGGGAAGTCATAATCCGTTAAAACACGTACCTCCGCTTTTTTCGTTCGGTAAGGTTTGCCATCAATTGTGATACTTATTCCCCCACTTAAGACTTTCAATGCAGCAGCAGAGGGCGTTCCCTCTACTTCCACATGATAGGTCCTCTTGTGCCCATTCTCAGGGTTTAAGAGGGCACTATTGAGCTTCTTATCATTTGTTAAAATCAATAACCCTTCGGAGTCAAGGTCCAATCGACCTACCGCATAAAAACCCTTAGGAATTCTAAAAATAGAACCTAAGCCTTTATTTTCTACCTCATCTGTATACTGACTGAGTACCTTATAGGGTTTATTTATAATGAAATATCTTAAATTGTCTGCCAAAGTATAATTATATGTTTTCTAACCGTGTGTTGCAATACTACCATCAATTGAGTGGGCCCGCAAATCTTCCGAGTCATGTTGTCGTGTTGAACCCCTATCAAAATACGTATGCGCTGTCCTTATGTCAACAATTTTATGATAAATATTATTCAGATGACCAACCCAGAAAAATTCTTTTTGGTATCAATCCAGGTCGATTAGGAGCAGGTTTAACCGGCATTCCATTTACAGATCCTACAACGCTTTCGAATAGATGCGCTATTCCTAATACACTGAATCAAAGAGCAGAATTATCATCAAGTTTTATTTATGAGATGATCTCGAGCTTCGGAGGAGCCGCTGCATTTTATGCACGTTATTATATATCTGCCCTCTCTCCCTTGGGCTATGTGAGTAAAGGGGTGAATCTCAATTATTATGATTTACCCAATTACAAGACCTTATTTGAGTCTTACATAGTCACACAAATTAAAGCACAATTGAACTTCAAAATTGATCGCAGCGTCGCCTTCAGTGTGGGCAAAGGCAAAAACTTTGATTTTTTATATTATCTCAATAAAAAGTATCAGTTTTTTGATGCGGTGGTCGCACTTCCTCATCCTAGGTGGGTCATGCAATACAAGTTGAAACAAAAAGATGACTTTATCGCTGACTATCTCTCTCAACTCAAATAAAGAGGCGATTCCCTTTAATAATCCTTGGTGCGCCTTTGATAGCTTCAGTAAAGCCCACCTGTGAGTTCCGATTTCCTAGCTGCAATATTCAAACTTTATCTAGGACTTACATAGGGATACTACCGTTCAGCCCTCATAAATATACCTGCAAGAAACTTCTTTGAATGTTTTATTTTTAATCACTAGATTTAACTAAAATTATTTAAGGAAATGCAAATAACTTTTTTCGGACATAATTCATTTTTATTCAAATCAGATATCAGCATACTGACAGATCCCTTCATCGCATCTAATCCAAAAGCAAAGCATATCGTCATGGAAGATATAAAGGCAAATCATGTCTTGATCACCCATGGTCACGCAGATCATTTGGCCGACTTGGATAAAATCATGACTCATAATGATGCCAAAATCATCACTATGGTAGAAGTAGCCAGCTGGTTGGCCAAACAGGGACATAGCCATTCTCACAGTTTAAACTTTGGAGGTACCTATAAGTTCTCCAAGGAAACATCCGCTAAATATGTGCAAGCAGTTCATTCCAGTAGTATGCCCGATGGAAGCTATGGGGGTCATCCAGGTTCTTTTATCCTGAAAACTGAAGGTAAAACCATTTTTATCGCAGGCGACACAGCACTCCATTCTGACTTGAAATTGTTTGGTGAACTTAATGATATCGATTTGGCCATCCTACCGATTGGAGGAAACTATACCATGGATACAAAAGATGCGGTGCATGCGGCGAAATTTTTAGGCTGTAGTCAAATTATAGGCTGTCATTATGATTCCTTTGCTGAAATAACCATTGATCACGCCGAAGCAATAAACCTATTTAATTCCCATCAGTTAGATCTGCAACTTATGGCTGTTGGAGCTAGTATAACTTTTTGATTTCTCATTGACTAAATTTCTGTATCATGAAGCAAATTTTAACCTTAACCTTATCACTGACCTTCAGTCTGGTCATGGCCCAAGAAGCTCCCTTAACGCTTTCTGATGCTGCAATAGCTACGTCACGTCAGCAAGTTCAAATAGATGGAAAAACCATTCAATTAATTGCCCAAGCGGGGACTTATAAGCTCAGGGATGAGCAAAATAAACCTTTGGCCTTGTTTGGCTATACCAGCTATATCAAAGAAGGCGCCAAAAGCACTCGTCCCATAGTTTTTGCTTTTAATGGTGGCCCTGGCTCTTCCTCTTTTTGGTTACATATGGGTGTATTAGGACCCAAGAGGATTGCAGTAAACGACCCTGAATATACCCCGGCCGCACCCTATCAAATTGTCAATAACAATTATTCTATTTTAGATGTTGCAGACTTAGTAATGATTGATCCTGTAGGCACAGGATTGAGTGTTCCATTGGGATCGCATACCTTCGATGAGTTTTGGGGTGTTGATCAAGACATTAGAAGTATCAGTTTATTCATCACTCAATATTTGATTGAACAAGGTCGTATGAACTCGCCCAAATTTCTCTTAGGAGAAAGCTATGGCACCTTTAGAAATGCTGGTATTATGGATCATATGCTCAATCAAGGCATTGCGATGAATGGGGTCATCATGGTATCCGCCGTTTTTGATTTAAGAACCCTCATTTTTCCACCCGATGATGATTTGCCTTATCTTATGCATTTCCCCACCTATGCTGCCAGTGCCTGGTACCACAATCAAATTCCTGATAAAGAACCCGACTTGGAGACATTCATAGATGAAATAAGAAGTTTCACTGAAAACAGTTATGCACCTGCCTTGTTTAAAGGACATCGCATTTCCCCAGAGCAAAAGAATACCGTCGCGGGTCAACTGGCTCAATATACAGGTTTGAGTAAAGACTACTGGCTCAAGTCCAACCTCAGGGTGACAGGATCTGAGTATTTTGCAGAAGCCTTAAGATCAAATGGTCTGGTCATAGGAAGATTAGACTCTAGGTATACAGGGATCAATCAAGATTTGATCTCGCAATTTGGAAGTCATGACCCTCAGAGTGCCGCCATTTCTCCTGCTTACATTACTGGATTTTTAGATTATTTTCACAACACATTAGGCGTGAGAAAAGACTTACAATATACCGTTACTGCCGGTCGTAGAGAAGGCTTCGAATGGGATTGGCATCACGAGGGTAATGAAAGATGGAATACACAAGCCGCGATCAACACCGCACCCAATATGGCCAGAGCCTTGTCTCGAGACCCCAATATGAAAGTACTTATTCTTAATGGGTACTATGACATTGCTACCGTATTTTATGGCGTTGAGTATACGATTGATCATCTTGGACTTGCTCCTGAAATTCGTGATCATATCATCATGAAATACTATGAGGCTGGACACATGATGTACACCCATCACCCCAGTCTTATCAAGTTCAAGGAAGATGTAGGGAGTTTTATCTTAGAACAGTCAAAATGATGAGCTAGCCCCTGCCTAGATGCACCTTTAAGGCAAGAATGTTTGCGGGACTGTTGCCTATGAAGATCTGTCCATCAACGATGAAGACAGGACGTTTTAAAAAAGTATATTCCTCTTGGATCAGCTTTCGATAATCAGACTCATGCAGGGATTTATCCTTCACAGCCTTGTATTTCATGGCTCTTTTGGAGAAAAAAGCGCCATAACTCCCTGCCAAATCACACATTTGATCAATTTCATCAAAAGTAAGGGACTGGAGTTTGATGTCTATTTTCTCAAACCCATCTAAGGCAGCATCTAAATCTTTTATGATGCGGATGCAGGTACTACAAGTACCCAAAAAATATATTTTTTTCATAGTAAATACTGTTCTTGGATCAAAAATAACAGAAATTAAGGGATGGCTCTCCCTTTTAGAGTATTTAAGGCATCTGAGGATCATGATGATGTATAAAGTGACCTGATTTTTATTAAAAATGCTGAATTTCCATTAATTTGATGATTACTTCACATTAAACCGCAGAATATGGAAATCGCAATACACAATTGGATGCGTGCCGAAAGTATCGAAACTACCCTCACTCGCATCTCAGGTCTGGGTTATGACAAAATTGAAATTCAAGGAAGTCCTGAGTTATATGACACAAATCATGTCTTTCGGTTGCTTAAATCCCATCATTTAACCTGTTGGGGAGCAGTGACTTTGATGATTGAAGATCGCAACTTGCTAGCCAAAGATGCCGTACAAAGAAAAAAATCAATTCAATATGTCAAAGACGTTATACACATGGTCCATCTATTGGAAGGCAATATGGTGTCTGTCGTGCCGGCTACAGTTGGTAAACTGGTTGCGGAGAGCAAACCAGAGGATGAGTGGCTATTGGCGGTAGATGCGCTGCAAGAAATTTATGATTATTCAGAAAATCTGGGCGTTTCTATTGGTATTGAACCCATCAATAGATTTGAAACCTATTTCATCAACCGGGCCGATCAAGCCCTAGAGTTGGCGACGGCCGTAGGTCCCAACTGTGGGGTATGTCTGGATACCTTCCACATGAATATTGAGGAAGTAGATATGGTGGAAGCCATCAAAAGCAGTAAAGATCGTTTGGTAGGTTTTCACGTAGCGGATAACAACCGCATGGCTCCAGGGATGGGACATCTCCCATGGACCGATATCTTAGATGCCTTGAAAAGTATAAATTATGACCATGTCCTTTCGGTTGAATTTTGTTCACCATTGGACCGAACTCCGGCCAACCCTTATCCTAACTCGATTGATGACCATCCTAAAAACTTGAGTCCTGAGCAAAAAAAATTTTTGGAAGATCATGGCAGTTCGGCGGTAACAGAACCTTTTTATCATATGCTATCAGAAAAGTCGATTCATTTTTTAAGAGAGCTTCTTTCATGAACAAAGCCCACAGCAATACCATTAGCTATCAATGCCTCTTTAATGAGCGTATAAACCCTACTGCTGACACTTTTGTGTTTACTCTTTTAGGCCTGATACCCACAAGTTTGGTTTCACAGGATCATGGTCAAGCTGAAGCAACGGAAACCTACTTTAGCGTTAAGGTTCTTTAATATATTTTGATAAATTTAATTTATAAAACCCCATGGCAAAAGCACTAAAAATTAACCATGTTGCATTAATCGTAAAGGACTTGGAAGCCGCCTGTATTTTTTATGAAAAAGAGTTAGGATTAGAGCCCCTTCCTGCCTTTTTATTTGACTATCCTACGGCTTTTTTCAAATTCAATGATCAACAACAGTTGCATTTGACCGAGTGGGAAGATGCTCATTCGTTCCGGGGCCATATCTGTGTACAAGTAGATGATATCAATGCACTGTTTTTTAGGATGAAAGTCTTGGGAATCATTGATATACAACCTTGGGGTAAAGTAAGACGACTTCCCGATGGAGCCATTCAAATGTTCGTTCGTGATCCCTCAGGAAATTTGGTGGAATTGTCTTCAGATCCAGAAGACCCTATTGACCCCAAAATCTTTGAAGATGAGCTCTATCAAGAAGGTATTTATGTCTCTGGAAGGAACGATTTTCGAGGCTATAAATCCAAAGATGCCACCTTGTATCATAAAAAATAATCTTGATCAGAATATGAGGACCGGTGTGACCTACCCAAGGCTTATCAATTTATGGAGATGGTTTTTTGAGCCTGGGACCTTCTGACCTCCCAAAACTACCCCAAGGAAAATGGCTGTGGACTGAAACACAAGAGGAAAATCAATATCGCCACCCATCCGATCACATTTCTTTTTTCGTCCAAGGGCGTATCGTCTATGGCTTTGGGATGGTAAACCCCTAAAAAACGTCCGATTAAAAACACAAAGAGCAACCAACCATCATAACCCACTATCGTAGTAAAACTGGTCACCGCATATTGTAGGGCCAGCAGTATAACCGCAAAGAACCAGCGATCTCTTGTTTCCAGAATCATCGAAGCCACGGCCAAAAAGACAAAATAAAGATAGATCCCTACATAAGCCACAAAAGTAAACACACTCTCCAAGGAGACGTTTACTAGGAGATCTGGTGAAATCCAGCCCAGTCCTGCATAAAATAGAAATAAGGTATAAAAAACCTGATTGATCCTTTGGGCTATTTTGTAGCCAAACAAGCCAAAAACGACATGGCCCCCATCCAGTTGACCAATAGGCAATAGATTGAGTGCTGTGAAAAACAAGGCCAAATAGCCCGCCAAGATAAAGGGATAATGAATCATTTCATTGGGATGCGGCAGCAAAGCGGGATCTGCCACATAGGTCTTAAAGAACCAAAAAATAGGGTTTTCTCCTAACTGAAAAGCCACCCCTTCGCCCTCATAAACATGGTCAGCATAATCCAAACCATATACTTTGTATTCGGGATGGATTTCAAAAATGTACTCAGCAGGCGGCAAATGGCTGAAGCCATACCATAACACCAGGAGGGCCATCACAAATCCAGCGATAGGTCCCGCCACTCCTACATCAAAATATTCTCGACGACTTTGAATAACCGCTTTGATACGAATGAATGCTCCCATGGTACCAAACGAAGGCATCCCGGGGATAAAACCCAGCCACATGGGAATATAATAAGGCAGGGTCACCTTGATCTGATTCATTCTGGCCACTACGTAATGTCCCATCTCATGAATGGTCAAAATCAGTAAAAAGGGTATAGAAAAAGACAACCCATTCCAAAGCTCTTCTTGAGTTAAGGAATATTCGCCGATAAAGAGCCACCGACCATACATCCACTCTGCTCCCGTTATCGTGGTTGTGATCACTGTGATGATAAAAAGGGCAGTATGAATCAATAACGCCTTTTGTTCTTTCATCTCAATTGATCCAAAATTTGATCTGAATAGGTCACTTGTATGGCTTGAATGCCGCGCGCCTGGGCCGCGGTTATATTTTCGAGGCGATCATCAAAAAATAAGGTTTTTGCAGGATTTAAATTTTGCAAGTCAATGACCTTTTGGTATATGTGAGGATCGGGCTTCCTCAGTCCCAATTCATGTGAATAATAAGCCGTATGCACCATGTCTGCCATGGTTTTTGAAGGAATGAGCTCCCCTATGTGTCGATCAAATGCTCTTTGATGGATGGCATTGGTATTGCTCAAAATCAAAACGTTATATTTTTCTTTTAAGTCAAGCATCAACCGTAGCTTATCTAGATGGATAGTACCCAAAAAAGAATTCCAGATGGCTTCAAAGGAAGCTTGTGACAGTTCGATGGACAACAATTCATTGACTACTTGACAAAATTCTGCATCTGTCATCTTGCCCACCTCATAATTGATCAAATCTTGGGATTTAGAAATTAAGCGGATGATTTCCTCGGCAGACTTATCCGAATGCTTTTGAAACTGGTCGATGACCTTTTTTGAATCGAGGTCAATGATCACTTCTCCGAGGTCAAAAATAATGGTTTCTGTATCTTTTAAATCAATCATTTATGTTTTAATCCATTCGCCTGAATGGCTTTTTTATACCAATCTGCAGAGGCTTTTGGAATACGTTCCAAGGTATCAAAATCTACATAATGCAAGCCAAATCGCTTATCATAACCAGAGGTCCATTCAAAATTGTCCATCAGTGACCAAGCAAAATAGCCTCTTAATTGAGCACCCTTCTCGATCGCCTCATGACAGGCATTGAGGTAGCCTGCATAATACGCGATACGCTCATCATCTTGGACCTTACCCTCGGCAGGAGCATCGACATAAGCGCATCCATTTTCTGTGATATAGATGTCTGGCGCGTCGTATCGATCCGATATCCAGGCCAAAAGCTTTCGGCAACCCCAAGGAACTACGGCCCAACCCATCGCTGTTTTTTTCCAATTTGGGTCTACCGAAAGGTTGACGTCTTGGTCCTCGGAGAGGCCACCATTGCCATAAACGGAACCTACTTGCAAGTTCCCTCGAGCATCGGCAGCAAATAAGGTTGTATAATGATTCAAACCAAAAAAGTCACTAGATCCCATCAATAAGTCTCTTTCTTCTTCAGTAAACTGGGGCAATCGGTCTCCCAGTCGATCCACCATACTTTTGGGGTACTGTCCCAAATAAATCGGATCTGCAAACCAGGCCAGAAAGAATTCTAGGGCACGCTCGGCGGCAGCTACATCTTCTTTTTTATCCGTTAATGGCTCCCGCCAATCACAATTGTTGGTGATGCCTATGACTCCCTTTTGCTGGCCTTGAAATTCTTCTCGATAACACCTCACCGCTTGCGCATGGGCCCGAAGGAGGTTGTGTCCCACCACATAGGGTTCAGATTTTGAAGTGCGACCAGGTGCAAAGGTGCCCATGCCATAGCCCAAAATAGCTACTACCCAAGGTTCATTAAGTGTAATCCAATGTTTAACACGGTCTCCAAAGCGTGCAAAGCAAACCCTGGCATAAGACTCGAAATAATCCGCGATCTCGCCGTTGAGCCAGCCATCTTCTTCCATCTGCAAGGCCAAGGGCAAGTCCCAATGGTATAAAGTGACCCACGGTTCGATTCCTTTATCCAATAATTCATTGATCAAATCATCATAAAATTGGAGACCTTCGGTATTCACTTGGCCTTTGCCGGAGGGCATAATGCGTGGCCAAGCTATCGAAAATCGATAGGCTTTCAGTCCCATGGCTTTCATCAACGCAACATCTTCACTCATGCGATGGTAATGATCACAAGCACGATCTCCTCGATCACCCTTGGCCACCCTACCGGGAACGGTACAAAAAGCATCCCAAATCGAGGGGCCTTTTCCGGCTTCGTCTGCCGCACCTTCTATTTGATAAGAAGAGGTAGCTGATCCCCACGTAAAATTTTCTGGAAAGTTATTCATTGACTTCATTCTGAAACGATCTGTTATATTAAACTACTCATGATCCGACCCGCTTGGCGGTCAAATCTTGCGTAATTAAATCCATTTTCTCTTTATTCAAAGGGTAAAAACTCATCACGCCTGCGGCTGCAAAGGCAATCAGCGCGGGCACCCAACTCATCAACATGATGATTCCTGTAGCTGCACCTTCGCCCGCTGCTGCATCTTGCCCATCATAATGATACGAGGCCAGTACAAAGCCGATGATAGCACCAGCGATGCCCCCTCCAAATTTAGTTGCCAAAGATCCTGCCGAGTATATAAGTCCTGTGGCACGTCTCCCATGGGTCCATTCGGAATAATCTGCGGCATCTCCAAGCATTACAAAGAGTAAGGTAGGAAACATGGCTGCCGCAAACTCTGATACCATCCCAATCGCAAATATGGGTATCAGGTCATTGGGTCCACAGAAGATGAATAGGCAATTGACAAGAGCTGAAAAGACCAAGGCCATGATAAACAACCGCTTCTTACCATATCTTCTACCTAAAGGGGCAACACTCATGGCCCCCAAGATGGACGCCAAGGTCAGCGCAATCATAAAGCTAGAGGCCAACAACTCATTGTTGAGGTAATGCAGGAAATAAATAACAATAATGCCCATTTTGATGGAGGTATAAATATTGAACAGCAAACCAATGACCAACAGCACAAGCCAAGGTCGATTGCTCAGGAGTTGTTTCAAATCTTTAGACAAATCTTTCTTTTGATCCACTGGGGGTTTGACCCGTTCTTTGGTCATAAGAAAGGTCACGATCATAAATAAGGCCAGAAATACGGATAATAAATAGATAGATTTACTGTAACCCTCTTTTTGATTGATCAGAGACAAGTCACTTTGATCGATCTCCTCTGTTCCGGATAAAATGAATACATATTCCTGCTGCGCTTTCATTTTAAAGCTGATACTTTGAGTAGGTGCTGTATTTGAGTCCGCCTCTTCCTTCAACATAAATTTCCCAAGTCCTTTCTTAAGATTGATGCGGGCACTCGCTACGTCGATCGGAGACGTGACCCGTACTTCGTATGAGCTTCTGTCAGGCAATAGCTCCCATTCGACCGTAGGATTTACATTGCCAAAGAAAACGACTAAATAGAGCAAGGCCCCTTGTACCAACATTCCTCCTGCAAAGGCCCCTACCATGCGATAGGATCCCAAACTGGTGCGTTCCTTATCATCACCGGTCATTACCCCCATCAATGCTCCATAAGGGATGTTATTTGCCGTGTATATCAAAGTAAATAGAATATAAGTGATGTAGGCATAGAGGATCTTATCTTGATTTTCCAATTCTGGGACAGTAAAAAGTAAGGATAGAATGAGGGCTAAGGGGACGGCAGTCCATAATATCCAAGGCCGAAATTTACCATATTTTGAGTTTGATCGATCTCCGAGGACGCCCATAAATACATCGCTCAATCCATCACTCGAACGGGCCACGAGCATGAGCAGACCCACAGAAACAGGATCTAATCCAAACACATCTACGTAGAAAACAAATAAAAACGTAGAAACACCGCGCCAAGCGATATTGGCCGCTCCATCACCTAAGGCATAGCCTACTTTCTCCTTTATTGACAGCTTCCCGTTTAATTCCATCCGTATCCTAATTAATGAATTACTTAGCGCTCTCTTTGTATCGTTTTCAGTTATTGATTTTAGGATATGTATTAAATGAGCACACCGTAGTTATCTTCAAAGACCCTAACGTCAAAAATAGTTTGACCTAGTTTCATTTTATTCTAATTCAGCAAATATTTATCGATCATGGATAAAAAAAGAGTGAATGCAATCAAATAATCTTGTTTTGCTCCAATAAGAACGTGGCACTTTTACTTTTGCAGACGCCCTTTCTCAGCTTGTAATCAAAGACAAGTTTGTCATTTTTGATCTCACTTTCAAAACAATAATTGGCCATCTGATCTGGATGCTCCTGCTCCAAATCGCATAATTGAAGATCATGAGTGGCCAAGAGGCCCAAGGCTTTTTGAGCCATTACCCTTTTTACGATTCTCATCGACCCCAGGATTTTATCGTCTGAGTTGGTCCCTCGCAGTATTTCGTCCATCAAGAGCAAGCATCTGCCCTTATCCAACTGAGCCATGACAGCCTTTAACTTTTGCACTTCGGCAAAGAAGTAGGATTTCCCCTCGCTCAATGAATCTGCATGTCTCATCGTGGCCATCATGGGCAAAGGATGAATTTGGGCTTGATCACTACACACCGGGGCTCCCATTTTGGCCAAAGCGAAGTTGATTCCTAAGGCGCGTAAAAAAGTACTCTTTCCTGACATATTGGAACCCGTCAGTAAGATGAATTTTGAGTCCTGGAGCGTAAGGGTATTGGTGATCGATTCATTTTTAGCTACCATCGGATGACCCATGTTTTTGAATTCAATCTGAAATCTGTTATTGAGGGTAGGAAATACGTACTCAGGGTTATTAAAGTAAAAATGGGCAAAACTGTTCAAACTCTCAAATTGTCCCAGGGCTTGTATCCATATAAATAGGTGGTCGCCAAATCTTTGCTTCCATTTTAACATCAAGGTCCTCATATTTAGATGATAGAGAAAAAGTCCTCCCAACAAGAGGGCCGCTAAAGGATTGCGAAAACTTCCCAACCGATGCACAATGTCTGACAATCGCTTGACATGGTCGTGTGCCGAACGTTGCTCATAAAATGTTAATGTCTGAAGATCTGTCAAGTAAAGACTTTTAAAATCTTGCTCGTCTATGTGCGCCAAAAGCAGGCCATATTTCTTGAGAATCTGATCTATGTGATCGGCCACGATGAGGTCTTCATTGATTTTTCTGTAATGCAGCCCTGTGATCAGCCAATTGATCAATACCGCGGTGGAACCCAAGTCATAGTAAATTTCCGATTTCGAAAAATAGTAGGATATGAACAAAGCCACTGGTAATGCTCCAAGGACTAAAAAAAACACATTGACTACTTTTGGAATCGTTTTTTTATTTTTCAAGGTCCATGCCTTCAATGATTCAATATGCCTCTCCTCGTCCTTCACTTCTGTCGCAATAGCCTCAAAAGATTGGCGCCACTCGATCTGGGCTGAAAGTTCTTTAATGGCCACCTGCCGATCCTTGATGGACCGAGGTTCATGGCTTTCTAAGAAATCGTTTTTTAAGGTCTGCAAACCCAAAAAAGTCCGGGTACGATTGATTAAATGAAACAAAGATTTTGGACCAAAAAAATCTAAGTCATACGCGTAGTCATGACACGGATCAGAAAATTTGCTCCCGTCATTATATTCATCAAAACCCAATTTATTTGATAAAATTATCTGTTTATTATTAAAATTTATTTTATTGATAATCAAAATTTTATACCAGTTAATACGATCAGTTTGTTTAATAAGAATGAGGAAAACGCCGATCAAGCCCAAACCTATAAAAAACGCCCCTATCACCCACCCTGCGCGGTAGAGCAGCACGGGTAATATAAAAGCAGCTGTCACAAGTAATCGGGAAATTAAGATGGCCAGTGCTTTCTTTTTCAAAACCTTTAAAGTTGCTTCATTTTGGTGAAGTAACCTATGATACTGTTCCAGAGATGTCATCTTTTGTTAACGAGTAATTTAGTTTTTAGATACATAAATTTAATCTGAATATAGTAGAAAAGTTGCTATTAGAATTTTGGAGAATTCCCCTCACATGGCGTCCTAAACATCGATTCAATCAACCAAAAAAATGCTTTGTTACAGCATATAAAATATTACCTTTTAAAGCTTTAATAATTAAAAACAAAACCGATGCCTAATAGTTCCTTAAACTGAACCCGAGGTCCAGAACTATCTATGGTACCATCGTTGTCATTATCTACAGAGGTTTTGACATCGTGATCATAATATAAATGTGTATTGATATTTACAGATAGAAATTTATTGACTTTCATGACCACCAGCAGTTCCCAATTCACATCTAAATTTTCAGGCTTGACCAAATAATTATTAAATAAGGTCAATTTGGAGTTTATACTGATGTTATTGAGCCATTCTTGCTCAAAATCATTCTTGACATAATTCATAGAAACATAACCTCCAAACTCACTGCGGTACCTGCGGGCCTGAGTGATCATAACACCAAAGTCGTCGTATACGGCACCTTCTAATCCAAAAGAGCCTTGATTGGCCAACTGCTGATCATTGACAAAAGTGAATTTGCTAGTAAGAGCCGCTACGACTATACTGACAGCACCTTGCACCCTTAGGTCAAACCCCAAGGAAGTAATTAAATAAGCAGGAGCAAAAAGATTGGCAATTTTTTGATCATTTTCATTACGACCTATGGCCATCTGCGTATCAAAATTGAGTAACAAGGTATAATTTAAGAACTCGTTGATGCGGTGTCCGTACTTAGATGCCACATGAAACTTATCATCTGTCTTAAGATACCGCTCATTATTCCCTTGTTTCATGACACCATAACCGACATTAATGACATTTTCCCAACTTGTCTTACCAGAGGTATAATTTGTGAAATATTTCATCAAACCATTCACAGCAAAACTGTTTTCACCCCCCGCAGCCCAATTGATCAATGCAGCTTGAGCCAAACTCAAAGAAAAATCTCCCCGACTTTCCCATTTTGAGCTGGTATCTACTACCTGCAACACTTGATTAGTGGGATTAAATATATTATTCCCAACTCCATTGTGGACGGTCATCACCAAAAAAAGAAAAACGCTCAGTATTTTCGCCATGATCAATCCATGATTCTTAAAAAACTAAAAATACGGAATATTGATGTGATCATCAGTTGATCATGATCATAAGTTATAAGCATATTATATTCATATTTATCGAAAAAGAAAATAAATATCTTTAATAGTCATTTGAATTTGGAATTAGTCAAAAGAAAGACTTTTAATCTCTTATTAATGACTTCAGCATGAGTTCAGAATGACATATTAGGCTGTACGAGCCGCCAACTCTGCTGAAATTTCTTTCGCTTTTTCCTCGGTAATCTCATAATCTCTCATCACGTAAATAGCCAATAAAGTCCCCAATATGGGCAATCCAGAGAAAAATAATCGTAAGCCATACAATGCTTCTTCGGTTTGAGTAGCACCTCCAGATTCCCAACCTATTACAGATAAAATCACACCACTTAATCCTCCAGCAATTCCAAATCCAAATTTTACCATCCACCAATATATGGCACCAAAAACACCCTCACGTCTTTTTCCAGTATTCAACTCATCTAAGTCAATCACATCTGCGGTCATTGACATCATCAGCGTAAATAAACCCCCAATCCCAAAAGAGAAAAAAGGTAATGCAAGTAAGAACATATGAGGCTTTCCTGGTATAAATAAAAACCATAGCATAATATATCCTATGATAGAAACTGATTGTGAAACTATAAATGCTTTCTTTTTACCTACTTTATTTGACAGTATAGTTACCGCGGGGATCACCAAGAAAGTGGTTACTAAAGCTCCTACACTTCCAAAAAGAGTAGGCCACCACCAGGCTCCATCAGGGCCGGTTACACCATTAAATAAAAAGAAAACAATGATGAAATAGGTAAATGCTGCAACCGTGTTGAAAGCATTAAAAATTAAAAAAGTGGCAATACATAATTTTCTAAATGCTTTTATTTTAAATGCTTGACCAAAGTTGATAACAAATATGGTGTAAAAACTTTTAATGATATTTTTAAAAGTAATGCTATCGTAATCTTCATTTAAAGTTGATTTACCCTTTATAAAAATAGCCGGTATCATTGCAAAAGTCATACACACTAAACCAACCCATATCGCCAACTCTCTTACTGCAATTTCACTAGATTTAAAAAAGTTTTGATCATCCATAATGACCCAAAACCAAGGAGCAATGACCCATGCCCACTGGCCGATAAATTGAGCGACAGCCATAATATTTGTTCTTTCGTGAAAATCATCGCTCATTTCATATCCCATGGCTACATACGGAACACTAAATATTGTCAACCCAACGTAAAATAATAATGACCATAAAAGAAAGTAGGTGAAGTTATAATCAATGGTACTTTCTTTGTGCAGCTGCCACATGACAATGAATGAAAAGCCCATTATGATAGCTCCTAAAAAAACATATTGACGTCTACGCCCCCATTTTGATTTGGTATTATCAGAGATAAAACCCATAATCGGATCGGTTATGGCATCAAAAAGTCTTGGAAAAATCATAACAAATCCCCACATCCATCCAGGAAAGCCTAAACTCTGGACAAGAACTACAATAAAAATACCTATTACGGCTGGAAACATTTGATTGGCGAGCATGCCAAATCCAAATGCTATTTTTTGACCGAAGGGAACTTTATTATATGTAGACATGATTATTTTTTTTTGTTAAATCGCTCTTTAATTACATCAAAAGTTAGCTTTTTATTTCTGTTGATGTCAACAATACCCCAATATTCTTCATTAGGGGCCCCGTCATAAGGGACACCGCTACTATTCGGAGCCCATCCCCCTACGTCCTGTACATTAGGATTTCCCGCCTTCCATAAGCCATCGGTAAATGAAAAGATGAATAGGCCTGTGTTATGTGCCGCGTTTTTGAGAACCTCATCCATAATTTTCGCATTTGCTACTGCCTGAGCCCTTTGATTTTCACCCACCTCAAACCCAGCCTTAGCTATGGCCATATAACTGTCCGCGCCACTTTCAGAAAAATACATGGGCTTATCGCTCAACTTTTTCCAATCTTCTATGATTGATGCGGGTTGGTCCCATCTGTACACATTCATACCCCATATATCAATATTGGGACACATACCTCGTGCTAACTCATCTGGCAGTTCCCCATGTGCAGTGGCAACTGGATGGGTATTGTCTAACTCATGGATGAACGCTGCAGCCTCATTAAGAGTCTGATACCAGTTTTTTATATCGCCATTGAACCACTCAGGATGATAATTATATTCATTTCCAAGCTCCCAAGCCAAAATAGACGGGTGGGACTTGTATTTCTCTACATAATCTAAATAGGTACCTGATGAAATATCAAAAGTACCTTTTTGATCCTGTCCAAAACTGATAATGACTTTAAGACCTGCCGCCCAAATTTTATCAAGGACTTCTTCTGATATGATAGGTTCATATACTCTGATGGTATTGATACCCGCCTCTACCATTAAAAACAAATCCTGATCTATCAAGTCAAAAGACCGCTTAGTACTACCCTGAGGTACGGGATGGTAACAAATACCTTTGATGAAGTAAGTCTCATTATTTACCAATAACTGCTTACCTGATATTGTAACAAGATTGAAGTTGGGATCCGTCTTGCACGCAAGGGCTAAAATAAGGATGAATACTGCTTTATGTATTTTCATTTTATCTAATAATATCTATGCCTACCCGTCGACCATTTAGTTTGTTTATGAATAAATCCGTCTGTAATCTCTTAGATTTACTCATCTCTCATCAAGAAAACGACCAATTTATGGATCTCATGGGTTCTTTTAAATATCATGCGACTCACAGTCAAATCTAATTGGTTTCCCTCAATGATCCGTTGTGCCCCGTCATTATAATGCACTTCAATTTTTGAAGTCTGTGACGTTTGATAAATGATGAGTACCTGACAATAAGTAAAGCCTATGCTGTCCTTTTCAAGTTCAATCGAGCATCTTTCCTTGAGTACATTGACGTAAACATAGTCTTGCTTTTTAGTCAAAAACTCATCTCGTCGCAGCATAAAAGGATCAAATGTCAAAATTCCCTCTTGCACCTCAATACCCAGTTCTCCCCACCTACTCAAAAGGTCTTCCTTTACTTGACCAGTCATCCCAGGCTGCTGGGCACCCTTCCCTCCGGGTGTATGTGAATAAGCATCCGTGGAAAAAGCGCCATATAATTCTGGAGATTTATTGACTCCAATACCTTCGTTGATCTCAAAATAATGATCAAATAACCTACCGACAAGAGCCTTGTCTTCCTTTTGATTCACAGCATCCTTGGTGATCTCGAAAGTTGCCAATAACAACTTTGATACCATATGCCAATAGATTGAGCCCAGACCTTCATATCCAAAGAATGTTCCAGACCTTCCGGTAAAAGATTTATGATCAAATACGCCTTCGAAGATTTGATACAGGGCCTCAGATTCTCCTTCTACCGATGCTTGATACATCTCAGGAAGCGATTCGAGCGCAGCTTTAAGAGAGTTGACATTATTGAAAGCGCCGTTGAAGTGATATCCTCCAAGTGCATCTCTTTCAACTACCTGATTATTCTTGTGTTCAATCAACTTTGTCAAGAGATCCGAACTTGATATGGCCTCCGGTGGTATGGTATTCTTCATAACAAACCTAGGTAAGGTTTTATTGGGGTAAAGTACATAACTGAATTGATCGGCCCTAAACAAACTACTAGACTTCAACGCGTCCAAAACCTCTAAACTCTCGCTTGAAGATAAAAATCCTGAACTCAATACTGCTACTTGACCTTCGAGCATTTCCGGTAGGTAGGAAATGGCAACTTCATCCTGCCCTTTTACAGTCATCAAATTATAGGCATGATAAAGATGGTCTGTCCTTTTGTTGGCCTTGATAGAATGGGCTAAGAACAAACTTGATAGATCAACAAATGAAGTAATATCTGCTGTCTGCACTTTTACTTTTTGTCCTGAAAACTTTTGAGTGTAAATGATCTTTCTGAAAGAACTTCCCGCACTTCCTAAGCCATCCAATACCCTTTTACGCTCTTTATCAGAAATATTACCCCTCAATAATCCCTGATTTTGAGCTAAAACATGGGTGAGTTCACTTAAAAATTGCTTTAACTCTATTGAGATCTCAATATCCTCTCGATCATATTTACTTAAGATACTTTCAAAAAACTTAAGAAACCTTTTTAAGTAGTACAAAGTAACCATTGAGACACCATTTCCAACCAAGGCATTATTAGCATCATTCCACTCGGGGCGTTGGGTATTCATCCAAATTCCACCCTCAGGGATAAAATTTGACATTTTAGCTAAAATAGTAGCTAAAACTTTCTCAATGAAGTTGACCTTATAAATTTGGTCATTGACATCTGTAAGCAAAGCACCATCTGCGCCAATTTTTGCGCGTTGTGCTTGTATACGCGCTTCATTTTCATAATCAAAAACAATGGTGTCTTTCGGATTTTCTAATAAATCTTCATAATCGTTGATCAGATAAGGCACATTGGCATAAACAAACAAATTCTTTGAAAAAGACTCCGCTAGTTTATTAGGATAATAGTTTTCAATGAACTCCAAAAATTTGAGTAAATAAATGATTTGGTGATCACCCCAATAACCGATATAAGCCCATGGATTGCCTGGCTCTATGGTCTCCCAGTCAAATCCATCTTTGGTAACGCGGTAAGGATTGTAGCCATCAAATGTAGTGGCATTCAAGAACTTATGTATCATCCCTTCAATGAATTCTGGGTATGAATATGCCAGTGCCTCCCAATTTTGAAAAAGATCTCTCCAATTTCCCTGATAATCCAATATTTTGGAGCCATCTACTTCGCTCTTCGTATTGATTGAAAACTGATTCCATGGGCGACTCGGATCGCCATGTCTTCTGCTGAACATCAAGGGCAAGTACTCCGTACACAATCTTTTAAAATCAGCGTCGCTTTCATTTTCGGCTACTTGACGCAAATCATTAAGGTCAAACACCTCAGATAACTTATCTAGAAGAACCTTTTTTTCGGCAAAAACATTTTTATTCGCTTTGGACAAATATTCTAAGAAGTCAATCTTTCCTACCTGATAATTTTGATCAAAGATGCCCCCACGCATGATATTGAACATGGTATTGGAGAAATGACGAATGTTACGAGGTCTATGTGCGGACAACCTCAATCCATCTGCGGCACCCACCAATTCAAGTAAATGCATCGAACCTGCTTCAATGTCTTTGTTGATTTGATCCAGAAGATCTTCTTTTGATTTGAGTTTTTCCTTAATATCAATGATACCTGAAATAGATTGATTTACATCGGCGGCAATCAACCAATTTTTTTCTTCTTTTGCTGATAGTGAAATTTTGTCATGTAGAAAATAAGCACCTTTTTCTGCTTTAACATCTTCTTCTTGAGTGAGTACACCGCCCCTTCTAAAAGTATCTAGTTGCTTGGAGGAAAGCAGTTTTATTGCCTGATCCAAACCCAAAGACCAAACCACACTCGCCTTTAATGCTTCGCTAGGCTCTGCCCTGTCCACTATGATCGCACTCAAAGAAAAGATGCCCATACCAGAATCAGTCTCCAATTCACATTTTTTGTACGCATCTACCAAATTACTGCTACCGCTTTGTACGGATTGCTCTACGCCATAAGGTAGTAAGTTTTGAATCCCATCTATTAAGGAAAGGGTAACTGACTCTCCTCCCTCATTGGTGATAGTGGATTTTTTAATAAATCCAAAATGATCACTAGAATTCCACTGGTAGGTGAACTTCAATGCTAAATCATGATTGATCTCTTCAAAGATGATTTTATTTCCGAAGGCATTTTTATACAGATTCCTTGTTATCCTATAAATACCCGCATATTTGTCAGAAAAGGGCTCCCACAAAGAAGTTTTATCTTCTTTTGAAACCAAAAATAAGGTTTTACTACCTGTTGTTTCGGCAGCACTTGTAATCTTATCATCGGTATAATAAGGAAACAGTGCTGAGTTACAATCTTTTCTCCCTGCCGATAAACCACCCGTACTTGAAATGAACATCCAATGGTTGGAATGACTCACCACCGTCATAAAGAACGGACGCATCTCATCAAAATGGCTTATTTTATAAAAAGTTTCATCGCCTATTTGCAGCAACTTTCCTGATACTTTTTTTTCTGAAAAATCAGCTTCGTTCGTTCCTAAAAAAATCTTTTTATTTTTAATCATAAAAATATCTGCAGTATTCGGATTGTGATCAGTATTGAGAGCATTTGACCCACAAAGTGAACAGTTATTTGAAATAAATCACAAATCAAAGGCCTATTAAATTTTTAGCCTAAATAGGATAAAAGGGGTACTTTTTTCAGTAATGAGTTCCTTTATAGATCTCAAAATAATTTGCGCAACAAAATGTAACTAAAAAGATAATATCTATTATAAGTTTTGTTGGGCAATGAAAATAAAATTATTCAACAATTACTATTTTTTATTTAGTCAATATTTGGATTAATCAATAAAAACAAAATTTATATACCATTCGAAAACGTCAAACTTCAAAAAACAATAGGTGATCCCTCTTGATAAGCTGATGCTAGTTTTAATAAATGCAACGATCTATGATTACTTCTTCCAGTGAAAATATCATTTATCAAAGGTCCCTTTTTTCAAGTATATCAACCCTGGTATAATAAAAGAAATCATTCGTGATCAATGACATTCATCTTATGAGCCTATTTTTCTTGATTCTCAGACAATTATTTAGATCTATCTACTATGCTAATTTAATTTCACCCCCTGGTTTTTGTATCCCTTCATAAGGGCTAAAACACAAGCCATGCATGCCTCTTTCAAGTATTGAGGAACAATGATCTTGAAGCTTACGCGTATTAAAGTCAGTATAATCTGAAGCGATTAAGGATTTTATTTTTTCTTCTCGGTACGACATAGAAACCTAAATTAGCGCTTTTTTAAATTTATTAAACAATTCGATTTCAAAGATGTTACTCTTTATCTATTAAATGGCGACTAAAATATTAAAAAAAATAAAATTTTACTAATCAATAAATTCTTGATCATAGAAAATTAATGAAAATTAGGAAAATATCAATCTTGATGGAATAGAAGAAATCCTTATGAAACATACAACAAAAAAACGATTACACTATACATAGTATAACCGTTTCATTGTTTTAGTAGATAACTCTATTGAAATATCGAACATAAGTTTTACACCAAGAGATTTTATTGAGACCTATTATCATATTCAGCTCTTGAGCTTAAAATAATATTCATTTCATCTTGAGCCCATTCTGAAATCACCAAAAGTTTTTCTAAATAACTCAAACCAAATTTTGTTAATTTATATTCAACACGAACAGGAACTTCCGCATATAACTTTCTGGTCAAATAACCATCTCGTTCAAGTCTTTTCAACCTTTCTGTTAGAATTTTGGAAGAAATCCCATTAACAAGATTTTTAAGTTCTCCGAACCTCAAAACTTCATTTCCGCCTAAAAATAAAATAATTAAAATACTCCATTTGTCAGATGCCGCAGACAAAATATCTTTTATAGGACATGTCTCTACAGGTAAGTTTAGATCATGATTAAAAATTATTTTTAATTTATTTTTAATTCTAACTATCTGATTATCAACATTTGTTTCTTCTGGGTTATTAAGGTTCTTCATGGAAACTTATTGTTTTAGTTACTTAAAGGAAGTAAATTTACAAAAGAAATTATAAAAACTTTAATTATTATGAATTCATATAAGATGAAAATGTCATTGGTTAATTTATCTGGTGCTAATGACAAGCAAAAGGATCTTCTCATGCTCACCAAAAAAGAAAATAGAATGATTCCTAATATGTACCAAGCTATGGTTAACTCACCTGGATTATTAGATAGTTATATGCACGGATATAAAAAATTTAGAATAGAAAGTGGTTTTACTTCAACAGAGCAAGAAGTGGTATTACTAACTATCAGCGCTGAAAATAGTTGCTCCTATTGTATGGCAGCCCATAGTATGTTAGCGGATACTGTATCTAAAGTTCCACTTGAAGTGACAGAATCCATAAGGAATCACACAAAAATTTCTGATGATAAACTAAGAGGCCTATCAGGGTTTGTAAGCACTATGGTAAATAAAAGGGGTTTGCCTGATGAAAATGAAGTTCAAGCGTTCCTAAATTTAGGGTATACAGAGGGTAATATATTAGATGTCATTTTGGCTATCTCTGTAAAAACGATTAGTAATTACACCAACCATGTTTTCAAAACAGAATTAGATACTGTTTTTAAGGCAAGAGAATGGAGTGGATATAAGGTATCGAGAAGTATATTCAATTTTTTCAGAAGTCTTGTTTAATAAAAAAACGGTTACACTATAATAGTATAACCGTTTTATTGTTTTAGTAGCGGGAGCTAGACTCGAACTAGCGACCTTCGGGTTATGAGCCCGACGAGCTACCAACTGCTCCATCCCGCGATATAAATACAAAAGTAGTAAGCTATTTTCAATAAACAAGAGGTAACTGAGTATTTATATTTAATATTTTAAGGAAGGCGAATTATGCCTATTAGACCCCCATTCAGACATTTCCGGATCACCCCAAAAGACATCTTATTCTGTTTGCTATTACTGATAGATGAAAAATTCAATTATCAATGACTATTCTAAGGAACAATAAAAAGTATCTTTGCAGCATCATACAAAGAAGGATTATGCAGCGCATCACATGAGCGAAGATAAAACAGTCTTTAAAGCAGGATTTGTCAGTATTTTAGGTAAACCCAACGTGGGTAAATCAACTTTGATGAATGCCTTAGTTGGAGAGCGTCTCTCGATCATGACCTCAAAGGCCCAAACGACCCGACATCGTATTTTTGGGATTCTTTCGACGCCCGATTGTCAAATGATTTTCAGTGACACCCCTGGCGTCATTGACCCCCAATACAAACTTCAAGAAAGCATGATGCGGTTTGTGAGAGCATCTTTAGAGGATGCCGACTTGATCTTATACATGGTAGAGCTCGGCGAGAAGTATGATGACAATGTGAATGTTAAGCATATCTTTGAGAACCAGGCCCCCAAATTTCTGATCATCAATAAGATGGATCAAGCCAAAGGATCGCAAGTGAAAGACAAAGTGGATTATTGGCAAGAAATATTTCCAACGGCACAGATTTTTCCGATTTCAGCCTTGGAAAAAGAAAATATCGATGAACTCTATGAAGCCATCAAATCCGCTTTACCACACCACCCTCCCTATTTTCCTCAAGATCAGATCACCGATAAATCCGAGCGGTTTGTCACCTCTGAGATCATCAGAGAAAAGATTTTCTTGAATTATAAAAAAGAAGTCCCCTACAGCTGTGAGGTAGAGATAGAAGAATTCAAGGAAGCCGAAGATATCTTACGCATCCGAGCGATCATCTACGTGGAACGCGACAGTCAAAAAGGAATCATCATTGGCAAAAGTGGCGCCAGTATCAAAAAAGTGGGGATTGAATCTCGCGAAGACCTCGAGAAGTTTTTCGAGAAAAAAGTCCATTTAGAAACTTACGTAAAAGTTGAAAAAGACTGGCGTAGAAAAGAAAAATCTTTAAAGAAGTTTGGTTATCAGCATTAAAGACTTCAAGCACTCATTAACTAAAATACATGGCGAATATAGTAGCAATAGTAGGTAGACCAAATGTAGGTAAATCTACCCTTTTCAATCGTTTAATCGAACGTAAACAAGCCATCATGGACGATGAGTCTGGAGTGACCCGAGATCGACATTATGGAGTTTGCGAATGGAATGGTAAAAAATTTACCGTCATCGATACCGGTGGATATGTAAAAGGATCTACCGACATCTTTGAGGGAGCCATCCGTACACAAGTCCAACAAGCCTTGTCGGAAGCTAGTGTCATTTTATTTATGGTCGACTGCCATACGGGATTGCATGGTTTGGATGAGGAGTTTGCCCAGATATTAAGAGAAGTCAACAAACCCCTATTTGTAGTAACCAATAAGGCAGACAATCAAAAAAGAATTGATGATTCCACCGAGTTTTATGCATTGGGCTTGACCGATAGATTGTTTCCTGTCGCTTCCTCCAATGGCTGGGGTACTGGAGATTTACTAGATGAAGTAGTCAAAGAGCTTGACGAAGAGGAGGAAGAATCCGACAGTGGACTCCCTAAGATTGCCATTTTGGGCAGACCCAATGCGGGTAAATCTTCTTTTATCAATGCCTTATTGGGAGAAGAGCGCACCATCGTTACCGACATACCCGGTACCACCAGAGATGCCATCAACACGCGGTACACCCTGTTTGGTAAAGACTTTATATTGACCGACACGGCAGGTATCCGAAAAAAAGCTAAGGTCAAAGAAGACATTGAGTTTTATTCAGTGCTTAGGGCCATTCAAGCCCTTCAGGATAGTGATGTCTGTGTAATCATGATTGATGCCGAACGAGGATTGGAAGCCCAAGACATGAGTATTATCGCCTTGGTCAATAGGTATAAAAAAGGCGGCGTAATCATGATCAACAAATGGGATTTGGTGAACAAAGAAACCAATACTGCGGTGAAGTTGGAGCAAGAGATTAAAACCAAACTCGGGCCGCTATCTTACGTACCTATCATTTTTGCCAGTGTACTCGAAAAACAACGTATTTTTAAGGTCATTGAAAAATCCTTGGCTATTTACGAAAAGAAAACCACTAAAATTCCTACTTCAAAGCTCAACGAAATCATATTGAAGGAAATTGAAAGGAATCCACCTCCGGCCATCAGAGGAAAGAACGTAGGGATCAAATACATCACCCAACTGCCGACTCATTCTGTGGTCTTTGCTTTTTTCTGTAGTTATCCAAAAGAAATAAGTGAATCTTATGAACGCTTTTTAATCAATAAGATCCGAAGTCACTTTGATTTCCAAGGCATCCCCATCAAAGTAGTTTTCAGAATGAAATGATCATCTTCCATGAAAATATTACAAACCACCCCTCTTAAGGCTAAATCATCAAAGCAATATCCCTTAGTCTGGGAAGTGTACCTTCAATTTATTTTTCAACCCGCTTTCCCCATCTCTAGTCATTCAAAGATTAATAGCATTTACAGAAAAGAATAACAGCGTTTATCCCGCTTCGAGAATAAAAAGAAGCATGGGTAAAGACTCCTGATAAATAATTAATTTTTCTTGGTCATTTGACTGTTATTTTGGCCGACCGCACCTTAAATTAGGGCTTTGATAGATTAAAAAAGAAGCTCATTCATTGAAAAAAGATTATTTAGGCGTTTTTAAGCGTTTTGTGCCCCTAGAGGCAGCTGATTATTGCTTGGCACTCTATCAACAACATGGATTTGAATTTAAAATCAAAAAAAGTAGACGTACAAAATTTGGGGATTATCGGTTTGACCCCACTCATCAAAAGCATGTCATCACCATCAATAATGACCTTAACTATTATGCCTTTCTGATTACCTATTTGCATGAAGTCGCACACCTAATCACCTATCAAAAACATAAAAATCAAGTAAACCCTCACGGTGAAGAATGGAAAAATACCTTCAAAATGGTTTCCTTGCCCGTCCTCAATCCACAAGTTTTTCCTGAACTGCTCCTCAAAAAATTGGCCCATTACCTGCTCAGTCCCAAAGCTTCGAGTTGCTCTGATCCAAATCTATATGCCTTGCTCAAGCAGTATGACCACCCCGATGATACCTGCCTTCTCAAAACACTCCAGGTTGGAGATCAATTCTTTTTCAATAAAGCTTCTTATCAATATCTTGAGCTAAAAAGAACCCGCGTTCTTTGCCTTCAAATCAATAGCGGCAGAAAATACCTCATCGCTCAGATCGCTTCAGTAAAGAAAATTTCTCCTTCAGATGGATAATCTCCTACTGATCAAACCCGAAACCAAAAGATAAAAAGTACTAGGAGTTAAGGTGCGCCATTTATCTATCTCTAAGGTACCCCCCATGTTCAGATAAGTATCTAAGTTATACTTAGCCATTTCTTCCCGTAAAAAATCCGGAAAACTCACACATGCAATCCAACCCTCTTCGACTTCTTCGAGCCATTCTTCATAATAACTGTCATCACTGCCATGGAAGTTCAGCACATTTTCTCCAATTAATATGAATTTATTAATTCCCTCGGCCTGCAGCACTTCAATAATATTTCTTTTGAGGAGCATGATGTCATTGTTGATCGCATCGTTCCATTCTCCAATGAACTCTAGTACGCTGTAGCCTTCCTCATAATCACTGAAGAGTATTTTGATATAAAGCGTTTCGGAGCCAAAATAATCCCAGGCGGGGTCTATGTAGTAGCCGTATATTTTCTCTGAATAGGTATCATAATTATAGGTTTTTCCTGAGAATGGTGAACGACCGTCTGTACTCGAATCATAGTACTTGAGCCAGTTGTAAAAAGGTTCTATCTGATGCATTTTATGTAAACCTCAATTGTATACTCAACTTTTATTGTATCCATCTATGGCCTTGCGCACCGAACTATGGGTATTCAGAAGTGCAGCTGCTGCTACACGATCTAGACCCGTCTCCATGACAATCATTTTGATACCTCGATCTATCAACTTATCATTACTGAGTTGCATGTCTACCATTTTATTGCCTTTTACCCTTCCCAACTGAATCATCACCGCGGTGCTGATCATGTTGAGTACTAACTTCTGCGCAGTACCTGCTTTCATCCGGGTGCTGCCAGTGACATATTCAGGACCCATGACGATCTCTATGGGAAATTCCACGGCCTGGGCAAGCGCACTCTCTGGATTGCAAACAATACATCCTGTCAATAATCCTTGTTTTTTGGCCTTTCGCACACCGCCCAATACATAGGGCGTCGTACCCGAAGCAGCCAGTCCAATCAAGCTGTCTTGCGCACTAGGTTGATAGGAGCTCAGGTCCTTCCAGGCCTGCTGATCGTCATCCTCAGCGAACTCTACCGCTTTTCTAATTGCGCCATCACCTCCCGCGATGATGCCGATCACCACATCATGATCCACGCCGAAGGTGGGTGGACATTCTGAAGCGTCTAGGATACCCAAACGACCACTGGTTCCTGCTCCAATATAAAAGATCCGCCCACCTGATTTCATCCTGACAACGACCTGCTCGATGAGGGATGTGATCTGATCCAATTTTTTGGATACAGCAAGTGCTACTTTTTGATCTTCTTTATTGATCCCTTCCAGTACCTTGCCTAAGGCTAGTTTTTCTAAATCTTGATAGGGAGAAGATGACTCTGTGATAGACATTAACCTTGATCTTTTATGATAATTTATGATAATTCGCCAGCCCTTCAATAGGAGTTGGTACAATGGAATGAATAGCAATACCCACAGAGGCAGCAGCGGCTTCAAGCAAAGTACTGAATTGATATGCAATCGATCCGGTATAGCTAACCAAAGTACCTGGATTATAATTGCCAGCTACAGCTTTAAAATGCTCTAAAAATGCCTGATAAACCAATTGATGACAATAGGGATGGCTCAAATGAGTTTGTAAAAAGAAGCTGAAACTTGCTAAAAAGGCTTTGGACCCTACTGGGTCATAAACCTTGCTGATCAAGGTTGCTTCATCGAGTTTATAGGCTTTGCGAAACTCGTTTTCCAAATCTAAAGGCAGTTTTTGACGCGCAAAATCTGCCAATATTTTTTTACCAAAAGCAGCACCACTCCCCTCATCACCTAGTATATAGCCTAGAGAAGGAATTCTATGTGTGATCACCTTACCATTGTAATACGCAAAATTGGCGCCTGTACCTAAGATCCCAATCCATCCTGGAGAGGTCTGATAAGCACCTCTTGCCGCACCTAAAAGATCATTTTCAATATTAATTTTTGCATTTGGGAAGCTCTTTTTAATTTCATTAAGCGCATTTTTTCTCTGACGCGGCACATCCAATAAACCTGCAAAATATAGGTAGACTTGTTCGGCCTCTTTATAAGGCTCAAGGAATTTCTTTACTTTCCTCAAGAACTCACTCAGCTTCTCATGAACCAAGTTCACTCCAATCGTTTTGAATGTTCTCGAAACGCCATTTTCCAATATCATCCATTCGGTGTGAGTCCCTCCTACGTCACCTATCAATATCATGATCTATTCATTCTATATGCAACGTACATCATTTGCGTTAACAACAAAAAACAACCAGGTACAAATATCAGATGTCACCCAATCATATCCCATGATTTCAGAAAAAATCATCCAAACATTGAGTTTTTCATGACAATGCTTATTTATGCTGATAGACAAAAAAAGAGCGGACCCATAGTGACCGCTCTCCTTTTATGCTGTTGATTAATATTTACTCTAAAATCATCAAGGTATTGACCATATAGCTATTCAATACCTCGGCCTCTCCCCGATTTTCAACTAATTCGTCGTATGCCTTAGATGCTCTTATCTTATCCATGGTAAGCTCGACATCACTTAAGTTATCTCCGTAAAATACCGCATAATGAGTAGCCCCATTCCTACCCATATTTAACTTACCAAAACCTATCGAACGATCCCCTATTATATCTGCCGTTTGCTTCACAAACTTATTATGAGCAGCAAGATACTTTTTTGAATCTGCTACCTTCATCATCCACATTTGTCCTACATTATTTTTTTCACGGTCTCCTTCTTTCCATGCCAATGATTTTCCTGTATACGAACCAGGTGCTTTAGATTGCTGATGCATCCACATCCCCCTCAAAAACGCATCCCATTCAACATCGCTGGTCTCTTCTTTTGAACCCCAATTTGCAGGATCTCCCGTCAAAAGGACACGATGGGTAACGTTATCTAAAAACCTTACTCTTTGTAATATGGCAGATCCAGAATTTCTCTCTCGATCAAAGTACTGTTCAAATATTTTTCCTACTTCTGCTTCAGATCCATTTTTAAAATCCCAGTTATATACTCGAATACTCTGGGCATAAGAAAAGCTCGTAGCTAACAATGCGATAAAAATTAATACCTTTTTTTTCATGGTTTATATTTGTTTAATTCACCTCAATATTATGATTATTTATTGATTTAAAAAAAGACAGCCTATGCTGGACAGATATTGTCACCATTCAGTTTATTTTAAAGTCACCAAGGTGATACCGCTACCCCCACGGTCTAGGTGTTCATCATGCATCGTTTCGATATTTCGATAGGTTTTAAGATGTGTTCTGATCACTTCTCGAAGTACACCATGACCTTTCCCATGAATGATTTTCAAGTTTGCATTGCCCAGGACAATGGCATCATCCATAAAGGCATCTAAAATGGCTAACACTTCCTCTGGTCGCTTTCCCCTCACATCAAGTTCTCTATTGAAATGTTCTTGCCTTTGAGCCAAATCAAGACCTCCGGTACGTCTTTTTTTCTGAGTTTTACTTCCTGCCGCTCCTGAGATTTTTTCTAATCGATCCAGTTGAACAAAAGAGGTCAAAGACCCAAAAACGACTTGGGCTTTTTTCCCTTTGACCTGTAGTAAGGTACCTATGCCCTCATGATTTTTGATGCGCACTTGATCTCCAACCTTAAAAGCGGCTAAATGAGCCTTTCTTTTTTCAGATGTAATTGCCATTTTCAATTTCAAATCTGTGATGCTTTCCCGACCTGCACGCGTTTTTTCTTTGTCTGCATTGGATTCTTTGATGTCCCGTATGACCCGTTCTATTTCCTTATTGGCACCAGCCAAAATCCGACCGGCTTCTAACTTTGATTCGCGGATGATTCGCTTTTTATCCGATTCCAACATCTCCTTCAAAGACAAATAATCTTTGCGCAATTGCTTCAACTGAGCCTCCTTTTGGATTAAGTCTTGATTAAGCTTCTCATATTTAGCCTTATCTCCTTGCAATTCGGTCAACATTTTGTCATAATCTACCTGACTGACTCCTATTTTGCTCTTTGCGTATGCGATTAAATCATTATTCAAACCGATTTTTCGTGCGATTTCCAAAGCAAAGGAGCTACCGGGCTTTCCTATTTCCAACTCATAGAGTGGAACCAAATGATCGGTATCATAGCGCATTGCACCATTGACCATACCCTTGGCATGATCTGCATATTTTTTGATATTGGCATAATGTGTAGTAATGACCCCATATGACTGTTGATGAACGAGTCTATTCAGCAATGCCTCGGCAATGGCCCCACCAAATTGAGGCTCTGTACCAGTACCAAATTCATCCATCAATATCAAGGATTTTCTGTCCGCCCATTCACTGAAATATTTCATGGCCGTTAGTCGACTGCTGTAGGTACTTAAGTCATTTTCTAGAGACTGTGAATCTCCAATATCAATAAATATTTGATCAAAGACACCAAAAGTAGACGCGGGATCTACCGTCACTGGAAACCCACATTGGAGCATATATTGGAGCAAACCTACAGTCTTCATGGCGACCGACTTACCTCCCGCGTTGGGACCAGAAATAATTAAAAACCTATGCTCTTGATGGGACAAATGAAGGTTTAAAGGTGCCACTGCTTTCTGCTGCTCTTGATTGACCTTCCAAAGCAATGGATGTACTGCCTTAATCAATTCTATACCTGATGTTTTTTTGAGTATTGGAATACAGGCGCCAAATTGATAAGCAAACTTAGCCTTCGCTTTTATGAAATCTAGTTTCGGTAGAAAATCAGCACCTTTTTCTAACTCACTTAAATTTATTCTGACCCGATCACTCAATTGAGTCAAAACCCTGTGTACCTCGCGTTGCTCTTGATAGCCGAGCTCACGAACCATATTATTCAATTCGAGTACTTGGGTAGGTTCCATGAAAACAGTTTGTCCAGTAGCGGATTCGTCATGGATAAATCCTGCTACTTTTCGTTTGAATTCTGCTTTAACCGGAATCACTAATCGACCTTCTCTGATGGTGATTTCCCCACTCTCATCTGTCAAATGATCTTTTTTGACTTGGTCAAAGATGGTTTTAATGGATTTACGTACCTTTTGCTCAGATTTGACGATGTCACGGCGGATTTTCATGAGTACTGGACTGGCACTGTCCCGTACTTCCCCTTGCTCATCGATCACTTCGTCTATCTTATCCGAAAAGGCCTGATCTACCTTGAGATCACCGGCGAGTTTGGACAGCCAAGTATAGGATTCCTTGTTCTTAGAAAGAAATTGCTGCCACTGACTTAAAATTCTATTGCCTTTGCTTAATAAGAAAAAATCATCGGCACCTAGATAGCTGCCTTTCAGTTTAATTTTAATCAAAAGCGGTTTAATATCTTCTAAACCCCCTTTTGGATAGCCTGCATCGTTTTCCGTGATTTTGATATAGTCTGAAGTCTGCATTAATCTTTGCCTGATCTCATCATAATCAACTGATGGTGATATCGACATCACCAATGCTCCTGAAACAGGCATCTGACAATAACCTTTAATCAAATCTCGTATCTGATCAACTTCTAATTTTTGCTCAATTTGAGTTGGGTAAATGCGCACTAATCGATCCTTTTGGTACTCTCTCTAAGCACAAGACTATCTATGATGGCCGTATATACCCTTTCAAGTAAGCTGGGGTGCTCCAAATAATAAGCTAAGTTTTGAGTATACACCAAAGAGTCTACACCATGTTTTTCTAAAATTAATTTTTCAAAATGATCATAAATTTGAAAAGAAGTATCTCCTTTTTTTCCGAGAGTATTTATTTTTGATTCCAAAAGATGGACATCAAGTAAAATATTACTCATGACTAACTCGTTGAGCAAGGTATCAGGAGTCTGATCAGGGGTATTACAACCGATGATGATGCAAATAATGAAATAAGAAGATCGACGCATTAGATAAACATTAATGTATATAGTTTTGCCACTAAATTAGGGTACATGAAGGAAATCCTCAAGAAGTTACGAAAATATGAGATAAGAGTGCGAAAAGCAATTAACTCTCAAATGCAAGGTGATTTTAAATCTATATTTAAAGGATCAGGTCTTGAGTTTGATGATGTGAGGACGTATCAATATGGAGATGACATCCGATCGATCGACTGGAATGTGACGGCAAAAGGTCAAGGAACCTTTATTAAAACCTTCAAAGAGGAAAAAGAACAAACGGTCTTTTTCATGCTGGATGTCTCGGCTTCACAGGAAATAGGAAAAAAAGGAAATCAAAAAATAAACGTTGGTAAGGAATTAACCGCCCTACTGTCTATCTCTGCCATCAAAGAAAACAGTCAGGTAGGTCTCATGTGCTATTCGGATGAAGTAGAAAGTTACATTAAGCCTGCCAAAGGCATAAAACATTCCTATGAAATCATCAATTCATTGTTCAAACTGATACCCAAATCAAAAAAAACAGACTTAAATAAAGGGATTAAATACCTACTCAATATACTCAAAAGACGAAGTGTCATTTTTGTTATTTCGGATTTTATAGATGAAGGCTACCTGCAGAGCCTTAAAGGTATGGCGCGTAAACACGATCTCATCGCGATTCAACTCTATCATCCAAGAGAAGCCCAATTTCCTAAGGTGGGCATTGTACCGATCTACGAAAATGAATCTCAGCAAAACATTTGGATCAACAGTTCGTCGGCTAAGTTTAGAAAAATAATGGATCAAACTCACCAGACAAATACTGCTAATTTGGAACGCTTTTGTGCACGTAATGATGCCAATTATACCCATATTTCAACCGAAGAAGACTACGTTCCAGGCCTACTTAAATTATTTACTCGTAGAAACAAAAAAAAATCATCTCAACGTGCCCGATAAACGTCATATCTTCATCTCATTATTGATGCTTTCCGTGCTGCTGGTACAGAGCCAAGAAATTAAAATCAATGGAGGTTTCATTGAAGACAGTCTCCAATTGGGAAGCACCGTTCATTATTGGGTCACAGCCGAATACCCTATGGAAATCGAAGTCCTTTTTGCCGATAGCAACTATAATTTCAGCCCTTTTGAATATGCCGATAAGTTTTTCGTAGAGACCGAATTAAGAAACGACAATGCTTTTGATTCTGTCGTCTATGGCTTTCAGTCTTTTGAGATCGATCTGATTCAAAAACTGCAATTACCGGTCTTTGTAGTTCAATCCAATGATTCTATTGTTTTGACGACCCCTCTGGATTCCCTATTTTTCGAAGAACTGGTGCCTCTGCGACAGGTCAGTGACACCACTCAATTGATTCAGAATACACAATACAATCCCGTAGCCCGACTGTTCAATTATCCCTTAATGTGGATTATTGTAGGGATATTGTCGGTCATTTCCTTGATGATTTTCTTTATTTTTGGGCAAAAAATAAGAAATTATTTTACCATCAGGAGACTCAAAAAAGAATATGGTCTCTTTTCAAATTTCATCAGTCAATCCATTAATGTACTTAAGGAAAGCGTAGACCGAGAGCGAGCTGCACAAAGCCTCACGCAGTGGAAAAATTATCTTGAAAGGATAGAATTGCAACCTTTCAGCAAACTAACTACCAAAGAAATCTTGGCACTGGAGTTTACCTCAGAGCTGAAAGAGGCCCTCCGAAATATTGATAAAAACGTCTATGGCAACCATAGAGATCCCGAACTCTATAAAAGTTTTCAAGATATAGAAGATTTCACACAACATAGGTTTCATATGAAAATCGAAGATATTAAAAATGGAAAATAATCAAATCACATGGTTTTCTTCTTATTGGTTCACTAAAAATCGTTTAGAAACTTTTGATTGGCAAAATGCCCTTTGGCTGTATGCCCTAATTTTAATTCCCTTGATTTTTTTATTTCGATGGCTCATGCGGAGATTTTACAACCAAAAATTACCCATCGCCTTGAACAAAGAAAACGTCAAAAACGATGCCCTCAGTTTTTTAAGATTCATTCCCCCCATCATCATGTCCGCCGTCATGGCATTGGTCATCTTGGCATTGGCACGCCCTCAAACAACCGATGAGCAAATCGAACAATGGAGCGAAGGCATTGATATCATGATGGTAATTGACATATCAGAATCCATGCAAATTCAAGACTTTCAACCCAACAGATTGGAGTCGGCAAAAGAAGTAGCTAGGAATTTTGTTAAGGGCCGGTTTCAAGATCGGATTGGACTAGTTGTTTTCTCTGGAGATGCCTATTCGAGATCCCCCTTGACGACCGATTATGAGCTTTTAAACACTTACATAGACGGTATTGACTTCAGTTTAATCGAAAATCGAGGAACGGCCATAGGCAGTGCGCTAGCCGTGGGTACCAATCGGCTAAGAGAATCTGAATCTGAATCCAAAGTGATGATCCTATTGTCCGATGGAGACAATACCGCAGGCAATATAGACCCCATTACCGCTGCTAAATTGGCCGCGGCCTACAATATCACCATTTATTCTATTGCGATAGGCAAGGAAGGTAAAGTTCCTTTTGGGCAAGATTTTTTTGGACGTCCCCGCTACGTGGAGAATACCTTGGACGAAACTAATCTCAGAGAAATTGCCAAAATTGGTAATGGTAAATTCTATCGTGTCTCAGATAAAGCTGCTTTGGAAGCTGTATTTAATCAAATCGATCAGTTGGAAAAAGCAGAAATCAAAGAAACAAGATATAAAGATACCCTAGATTATTATTATATTTACCTGCAATGGGCGATCGCATTATTCCTTTTTTGGTTGTTTTTAAAAACTACCTTCCTGTCCAATCTACTTTTGGATTGATCAGGACCATCGATCGTATCAAATGAAATACTCACTGATAACCCATAAAAAATGAAAGAAGATTTACGTAAGTTGTTTCTAAGAGATTTGGGCAAACTAGAAAAAGAAATCAATGCCTATCGCCATGAGTCTTCCCTCTGGCTCATTGATAAAGAGATTTTAAATTCTGCAGGAAATCTATGCAAGCATATGACCGGTAACCTGAAACATTTCATAGGGCATATCCTTGGGAAAACGGGCTATATCAGAGATCGAGAAGTGGAGTTCAGCACACCGCACCTCTCTAAAGCGGCCTTGAGTCTCGAAATTGCAACCACTAAAGAAGCCATCAACCTCGCTTTCGACCAATTAGACACTACCAAAATGCAGCTGAAATATCCCATCGAAGTTTTGGGTTATGAAATGACGGTTCAATATTTTATTTTTCATCTATTGAGCCATTTGAACTATCATCTCGGTCAGATCAATTACCACAGGAGGCTACTGGATAAGCCTTAATCATGACGTTATAAGGGCATAACCTATGCGAAGGCTGAACAATAACATCACGATGCTCAAAATTTTATTTACACTGGCGATGACTTTGGGTTGGATCAAGTCCTTTAATTTTTGCGCCAATAAAGACTTGGAGATATCGAGGATCAAGGAAATTGTCAATACACCCAAAAAGAAATACCTATTACCTTTATCATCATAATTGTAATTGGCTTCTACCACCGAGATAAGAGAAATCCAAAAGACCAATAAAAATGGATTTAATAAGTTGATAATTATTCCTTTAAAAAGGTATTTAAAAGAAGCATTCAACGGAGAAATTATCGTTTTTTTATCTGGATGATAAGGCGTCTTGAACCAGTAGTATACCCCGGCACCAAAAATAGCAATCATGGCGATCCCATTTCTAACCTCTACTGTATCGGGATTATTCAATAAGTCTGATAATCCGTAGAGTGAAACGCTAACGAATAAAAAATCAATAAAAAAAGCCCCTAATACGAAAAGTAAACTGCGCTTGACCCCTTGCTGGATACTTGTCTGAATTAATGCAAAAAAAGTTGGGCCAAAAACAAAAATTAACATGAGACCAAAAAATACACCATTGAAGAACGGAACTACCATACAGTAAAAATAAGATCTAATCACTAATAAACAATTGAGAAGGATGAATAACCTAATACAACTTATTTCAGCGAATATCAATAAGAAGATAAGACGATATGAGGGATATTTTTTTTGATAAAAGGTATTAAGTATTATAAAAAAAATGCCTCTTAGAGGCATTTTTTTTATTGCTTTAAAGAATAACTATCTCCATGCAGAACTAAGTTCTGGTAATCTCTTATGATGACGTATTCTTCTGCCATCTGGCATTAAAGAAGCCCTAAGCCGATCTTGATCTTCTTCAAGAGACCCTTCCCCAAACATCTCATTGTACTTTTTTGCAAAATCTGGCATTCTCTCCCAAGATTGCGCTTCACTGGTGAAGTCCTTATGATGAAATCTCACTTGAACCCAATTCCCATCACATCCAGACATGCAGTTCATCACACCGACTCTATTTTCCATAGCCATTTCAGTCCATATCTTTTTTGCTCTTTCACGGTATCTCCAAAAGTCATCTAATCCCTCATCCTTAACATTATAATATATTATTCTTCTATGATTGAACTTATTTTGCACTTCAGGCTTATATGTCATCTCGGCATTTGCCCACCAAATTCTATTCCCTACGGAGGTATGAAGAGGACCTACGGTTTTTTGCCAAAAATCATTACCCTCCTGATCTACTTCGTCAAATTCAGCCAATGATTCAGCAATTTGCATTCTGACATAGTTATAGGCATTTGGACCTGTCAAAATTTGAAAAGTTACCCACCTAGGTTGATCGTCTTTACTATTATATAGCTGATTTTTCCTAGCTACTGCGGCCTCAAATTTTGCTACATCTGAAGATTCAACATCCAAGCGTCGCTGCTGGATTACTTGCGATTGTGCTGTGGTTAAAAATAGCGTAGTTATTAACGCGAAAATTATTTGTTTCATGGTATTTTATGTTTGGTTTGAAATCTCAAGTTATTAAATTAATTGAAAAATCGATGTAATAAATTTTATTTTATCTATCGGAATATGCACAAATTTGCAATACCTTAAAAAAACGTATGTCAACAATAACTAAATATTTAGAGGAACTTGCTCCCTTCGGTGCCACCTTGATCGCCGTCTCCAAGACCAAACCTGATGAAATGATCCAAAAACTTTATGAAGATGTTGGACAAAGAGATTTTGGTGAGAACAAAGTACAAGAGTTGGTCGGTAAATACGAGCGCCTCCCAAAAGACATTCGCTGGCATATGATTGGGCACCTGCAAAGGAATAAAGTTAAATACATCGCTCCCTTTGTCGATTTAATCCACTCGGTGGATTCGGAAAAACTCCTGCGAGAAATAAACAAAGAAGCTAGAAAAAACAATAGAAAAATCAAGGTATTGCTTCAGGTGCATATTGCTCAGGAGACAGAAAAGTTTGGTTTTTCAATGGAAGACGTCTCCGAGCTTTTAAAGAAATTACCCACGTTAGATCTTGAAAATATTGAAATTATAGGTTTAATGGGAATGGCTACCTACACCGAAGATTCAACCCTGATCGCCCAAGAATTTACCCAACTCCATGAACTTAAAATAAGCCTCAATGAACAAATGGAGCGCCATCATCAAAACTTTAAGGTACTCAGTATGGGCATGAGCGGAGACTACAAAATAGCCTTAGCCAATGGCAGTACGATGATCCGCATAGGCAGCGCTATATTTGGGGCTCGAAATTATGCATAAGCAGGTCATTGTTTTAGGAACCTTATTGTGCGCTATGGCAGTGCTTCTTGGCGCCTTTGGGGCGCATTTATTACAACCTCTCCTCTTCGAAAACAGTAGAGAAAGCACGTTCAATACCGCCATCAACTATTTGATCTTTCATGCTTTGGGGGTACTCCTATCAGGGATCACTTTAAAAAAATCAAAATTGATTGCTCTGTTCTTTATGTCAGGTATCGTTATTTTTTCTGGTTCTTTAATCGCCCTCTCAGTAACCAATATCACCTCCCTAGGGGCACTGGCTCCCATCGGGGGAAGCTGTTTCGTGATAGGCTGGATCCTGTTTGCTAGAAGCGCTTATTTAAACATTAAATAAGGTATCTAGTCCTTGTTTAAGATTTAGGATTCACATTGGTCACAATCATGACTCGTGAAGTTTGATTTGTAGCATTTGAAATCACCGTGATAACTTTGTTTTGAATACCTATCTTCCCTGCACTATTGAATTTGACCTTCAATTCGGCGGTGGCTCCTGGAGCTAACGGCGTTCGAGGCCATTCGGGAACGGTACAACCACAAGTGGTTTTTACATCTTGTAACACTAAGGGCGCGTTCCCGCTATTGGTAAATTCAAAAACATGTTCGATGACGTCGCCTTGGATGATATCCCCAAATTCATGCCTATCCTCAGAAAATACGATCTTAGGTCCATTTATAGGTTCTTCAAAAACTGCTGGTTCTTGGGCAAACAAAGTGCCTACAATCAAAACAAATAAAATTGAGCAATAGAACTTCTTAACTAACATATAATTTATTTAAAACTTTAATCACTGTAAATTTATCAAAATCATTAATCAATTTTACAAGATTATGGATTTTGATTTAAAAAAAACTAGTTCTTTACAAGTTCGTGTGCGCGTTTGCGGATTGCATTTGACAGACCAAGGCATATTATTGCTCAAACATGAAGGCATTGGAAAGAAAGGTTTTTTATGGTCTCCACCTGGCGGAGGGATTGAATCTAATGAAAATGCAAGAAGTGCATTAATCAGGGAATTTAAAGAAGAAACTCATTTGGATATAGTCGTTGTGAATTTTTGTTTTGCTAACGAATATCTCGATGAGCAAGTTCATGCCCTTGAATTGTTTTTCAGCGTACGTGTGATCGGAGGGTATCTAAAATTAGGTCGGGACCCAGAACTAAAAAAGCAAATTCTCACTCAAGCAGATTACCTCAGTTTTGAACAAGTGAATCAACTTCATAAACTCAATAAGCACAATGCCTTTCAGTTGTGTTCTGATGCCGCTTACATCAATAAATTACGCGGATATTATTTTTTTAAAAATATTTGAGGCGTTGCCGTTTATAAGAAGGCTTAAAGTTGTTATAATTGTATAAAAATTGTAATTGTGATGTCAAGGATAAAAATCTTAACAATAGTATTTGCCACAACTTCAGTAGGATTAGCTTACTATCTCTACTATGCAATCAATACCACCATACAAGAGACCAAAAGGATCGCAACCATGGAGGCTGCCATTATAGATCAACTCAAATTGATCCGGGAGGCTGAACTAGGCTACAAGGCCGTACATGGTCGCTATACAAGTAATTGGGATAGTTTAATGCATTTTGTAGATTCAGGCTACTTTTACATCACAGAACGTATAGAGACGGTCATCACCCTTGATTACGGTGCTGACAGTACTTCAGTTCAAATAGATACCCTTGGTAGAGTACAAGTTATTGATTCGTTGTATGGTGCCCATAAATATCCGAATTTCAAACTAGCTGATCTTCCCTATGTACCGGGCATTACCCCTAAAATCAAATTTCTTATTTGGGCAGATGAAATTAAAAAGGCAAACTTATTGGTGAGTTCCGTTGAAGTATGGAATCCTTCCCCCATCAACCCCAATAGAGATGAAGAGAGCGAAATCAACATTAAAAAACCGCTAAGATTCGGTTCTAGAACAAATATTACTACGGCAGGTAACTGGGAATAAGTTGGAAATAGATACTCAAAAATCTTTCGTGTTGCTTCATCGAGTAAAAGATGAGTCTTTTGATGTTCTTGAGCTGCATGATTATATGCTCTCTTTACAAATAGGAGTTAAAGATTTTCAGTTCTGCGTAACCAATGGGTCCAAAAAAGTTGTATTATTTGAGTCTTACTCTTTTGAAAACGTCAAAACTGTTAATACACGCGTCCAAGCAATCGCTGATATTTTTAAAAATAATGAAGTACTTTCAGCTGGTTTTTGGAAGGAGGTCGTGGTCTCCTTCAAAACTCATAAATACACCCTAGTACCTGAAAACATCCATGCTGAAAATGCCGATCTCGACTTTCTAGAGGTCAACAGTGTCATCAATCCCATTATTGAGACGGTACACCATTGTGCGCACAAATCGTTAGGTCTCGTTAATGTTTTTACGGGTGACTTGAGATTAATGAAATTAATTAAATCTTTTTATCAATCCATTGAACTTAAGGTTTTACATCAAGGAAGTACATTTATTGAAGGCATAACCACAGTAGATCCAGCCTCTCGAGAAAGAGAAATGCTGGTAAACGTAGATCGAGGCATCTTCCATATCGTTATATTTAAAAACAACAGCCTACATTACTACAATCAATTTGCCATCAAAAAAAATGAAGATGGTTTAAGGTACATCATGCTTTTATTTCAGGAACTAGGCTTAAAACAAAGCGAAACGAACATTACTTTTTGGGGAAGTATTGATGCAAACTCAAAGTTCATCACACTTCTTGGGAAATACGTAAGAAATATTTCTTTTGGTAAAAGACCCTCTGCGCTCAGTTTTGGTTATGATTTTGATGAGATCCCTGAACATCAGTTTTTTGATCTTTTCAACATTCCTCTCAGCTAGTAGTGGAGAAGATCGCCTTATTTCCAGGGTCTTTTGATCCATTCACAAAAGGTCATCTTGATGTTGTGAATCGATCATTGAAATTATTCCATAAGATCATTATTGCGATAGGGCATAATTCCAAAAAAAATCGCTATTTTGATGTTTTAAAAACTAAGGCCTCAATCGAAAATTACTTCCAAGGTAATCCCAATGTTGAAGTGTTAGTTTATGATGAGTTGACGGCTCAAATAGCGAAAAAAAAGAATGCTCAATATTTAATCCGAGGATTAAGAAATACTACTGACTTTGAATATGAAAATTCAATATCTCAAATAAACAGACATCTTAACCTCGACCTAGAGACCGTTTTTCTAATTACCTCCCCCCAATTTGCCCACATCAACTCTTCGATCATCAAAGAAGTACATAAATATGGTGGAGATATCTCCGCCTTTGTTCCTTTCGAACTATAAACTTTGCTTTTTCAATAGCTTGTGATATTCCTGCATCACCACACGAATGGTTCGATAGGAATCATAGAGCGAGGCACGCACCTGACTCAAGGTCATCCATTTCACATCATCAATGCCCTCCACAATCTGTGGACTTATTTGTAAGTCATCCAAGCATTCCATTTGATACCAGTATGTTTTTTTAAGGATATATTTTTTATTTTTTGTGTACGTATGCCACGTATGACAAATTTTTTCTTGGACAGCTACCTTTACTCCTGTTTCTTCTTCAACTTCACGCAAAGCACATGATCGAATGTCCTCATTCTTTTCCATCTTACCCTTGGGTAGGTCCCAAAGTCCATTGCGATGGATCAACAAAGTTTTTCCCTCTTTGTCAACCACACCACCTGCGGCCCGAATGACTTTAAACTTTGTTTTTATGTATTGGGTTAAATCCTTTTTATGCTTGGAAGAAATCGTTATCGAATCTACTTTTTTTAAGGCTTTATCCGTCATTAACTGAAACATTTCTTCTACTTGAAGGGGGGTTGCATGAATGATCAATACATCATCAATAAATACTCTGGTAGTGATTTTTTGAAATTTAGAATCCAAAATGACTGCATAACATGCAGCTTCTTTCAACTCTTCAGGCCCGATTAAATATACCGGTATGTCGTTAATAAAAATTTTCATTAATATTATATATCAATAATTATGTAATTATGCTTTTATCCTAGCACATTTGCAACATAATATGATCATAAAATATTAATATCATCAAATGCGTTATCACTGCTTCAAAGAAAAATTAGGCTTAACCATTGCACTTCAATTATTAGAAATTCATGCCATAAAATTACAACCCCATGCCCCTTTTACTTGGGCATCGGGCTGGAAATCACCTATCTATTGTGATAATAGGCTCAGCTTATCTTTTCCAGAGGTGAGAAATAACATCAAGTTGGCCTTTTGTGATCTGGTAAAGGAACATTATCCTACTGCTGAGGCCATTGCAGGGGTCGCTACTGCCGGTATTCCCCAAGGAGCATTGTTGGCAGATGCATTGGAATTACCCTTCATTTACGTTCGTTCAAGTTCAAAATCTCACGGTCGTACCAATCAAATAGAAGGAGCGTTTTCTGAAGGCCAAAAAGTAGTAGTTTTAGAAGACTTAATTTCAAGCGGTGGCAGTTCTTTAGCGGCTGTAGATGCTTTGCGTGGCCAAAAAATAGAAGTGTTGGGTATGACGGCTATATTTAATTATGGCTTTCCCATTGCACAGCAAAATTTTATCGACAAGTCGGTGGAACTCGTTTATCTCAGTGAATATAGCTTGTTGATCGATCTGGCTCTCGCAAGAGGTTTTATAGATGCTTCCGATGCGGCAACGCTACAAAGGTGGCGGGCCTCCCCTGAGGCTTGGGGTAAATAATAGCTAGAACTTTTCTATAACTCCCAAGCCAAAAAGGGCAAAATCATATTTGATAGGATCGACTGGGTCCATTTTTTTGAGATTTTCAGTGAGCTCAATAGCCGTACGCCAATCGGTCTGTTTTCTAGTAATCAGTTTAAACTTACGGGCAATGCGATCGACATGTAAATCACATGGACAAATTAAATGCGCAGGCTTTAGATTTTTCCATAGCCCAAAATCTACTCCCTGATCATCATCACGTACCATCCATCTTAGGTACATATTTAATCGCTTACAAGCAGATTTTCTTTCAGGCGTAGAGATGTGCTTGCGTGAACGATGAGGTGCTTCAGGTAAAGAAAAAAACAAATGATGGAAACCGGTGAGCGCCGCTTTCATTCTTGAATCCTGATAAATGAAGGCAGTCTCTAAACTGTTCTCTTTTCTGTAATACCATCGTAACCAATGTATGAAATAAAGGGTATCTGTGGCGTTAAATGTACGGTGTTTGAATTTTAAAAAAGGCTTTAGATCATCGGATGAATGGTACATAATAAAATCATAGGGATCATTGTCCATGAGCTCAAACAATTCATGGCATTTTTTTATGATGGTCTTTCGCAATCCCCAGGAAAAAACAGCAGCAAATAAGCCAGCGATCTCAATATCTTGTCGCTTTGAATATTCATGGGGTATACTGATGGGGTCTTCAGCAATAAAGTCAGGCGTATTGTAATAGGCAACTTTCTCATCCAAAAAATACTTAAGGTTTGTAAAATCCACCTATTAAAACTTAACTATTCTGAAAGTTCTAACTTCACTCGAGTTAAGATCCTTCACGCTCATTAAGTAAATGCCTGCACTTTCTTCAGTAATATCAATTTTAGCACCCGTACGATTTACATATTTAGTTTGTACGATACGTCCAGATAAATTACTCACCACTATTTCTAATTGTGATCCTGAAGCTATTTTTACCTCAATCTCACCCGCCGTTGGATTGGGATAGGTCTTCACTGCACGCAACACCTCATTTAACCCTAATATTTCTTCCTCTACAGCTATAGAAAAGGTAATGTTAGACTCAGCCCCGTAAGGATCCGAGATGCCTATAATCAGCTCTATAGTCGACTCAGGAACTAGGGCATTGGTATTAGCAACGGTCAATTTACCATTTTCTGATAAGGCAACGGCTGCTTCCTCATTTCCTTCGATGATTTTAAACTGAATCTGATCATTGTTTTCATCAGTTGCCACCAACTGAAAGATCTCTGCACCATTTTGCAAAGTTTCAGAAATCGTAACCGAACCTGATTCTCCTATTGGCGCCATGTTTTTTTCTAACGTGATGGACACATAGGCAGTATCAACCAAGAATTGATCACTTCCAGTAATACCTAGTCGGTAAACACTTTTAGTATCAAAATTTATCTTTTCAGTATTCGCTATTAGTATCAACCCAATCGTAGATGTGATTTTAAAAAATAAAGTAACCTCTCTGTATTTTCGATTTCACCAAAAAAATTATTAATTGAAAGTATCAAATATTAAATCAAGCTTTCATTAATTCTAAAACATTACTTGTAGTAGACCATTTTCATGCGTACTTGTTGATCTACAACACCCAAATCCTGAAACACAGATTTGGTCAGGCGCAGCATAATATTTTGATTCAATCCTGTATTGGGCAATCGACCCACCACCCTAACATAGGCATTTTTATTGTTCATTAAATTGATTACTTCAAAAATAGTACCTATACTCAGAATCCTATGTAATGCCAGATATTTTGGCGTGTTCAATTCTGAGTCAATCTTCAAAACCAATCCTTCTTCGGTATATTTTTTGACTCCTCCAACCTCTTTAAGAAGTAATTTTGATCCATATGGAGTTGATGTATAATATGGAACTTTACTGACCCTTGCGAGTGTACTCTCGCTCACTATTTTGCTTGGAAAAATTATTTTTTGTCCCGTTCTTACCCGATAATTTGTAAGGTTATTGAACTCTTTAATCTGATATTTGGAGGTATTGAATTTAACTGCAATTTCTTCCATATTTTCACCAGTTTGAACATAATAAATGTAAGGTTCTGGCTCAGCTAAAGTATCTATTTCAATTGCGGCTATACTATCAGAGAAATCATCAATGACCCTCATTTCTGGTTTTGAAGCTGCGCTAGATGACTCCTTGTAAGTACTTGTTTCAGATGAATCGCTGATGATAAGGTACTGACCAACGGATAACTCATCTGATAATAATGCATTTATTTTTCTAAGTACTTCCAAAGAAAGATGGTATTGGTTGGCGATGGCGTACAAGGTTTCTCCCAAAGCTACTTCATGTTGACCATTAGGAAGTTTAGAAAGTATGAGTGAGTCCTGCCAAGCTTCCTTTTCATAATGCATTTCCAATACTTGTCCAATATCCAAAGTATTACTTTTTAAGCCATTCTGACGAATAAGATGATCTGGTGTTATATGATATCTTTTAGCTAAAGAATAGACAGTTTCTCCGCTTTCAACCTCATGGATAATAAAAAGACTATCTGCGCGCTGTATTACACTCAGCGAATCGTAAGCGTGGCAGGTAAGCGCTGATAAGAACAAAGCATTAAAAAGGCAGGCTTTATAAATCATAAATTTTAAGATTAATCTTATTCTGAACAAATATGAGCTTCTTTGCCAAGACCATAAAACTTTCTGCTGATATCCCTTGTACTTTATGATCCAAAATAAATTCTTGGACGACCTTTTCTTCGCTCAACCACAATAAATGTTTATCCAGCAGATCCTTATTTTGCAGATAATAGAGAATCAAAATATGACTATTGAATTCCAAATAGGCAACTTCTTCTTTCGGTTCTCGATTTTTTCGTCTCAAGTACGCGGCGACGGTATCAAAAGCAGAGGTCTCAGGTAAGAAAATAGTAGGCAAAGAAATTTCTTCCATATTTTTCTCTTCTCCCAGTGAAATTTCAAGATATTCAAACCCCTGCTCCTTCAGCATCTTGCCTTTGATAAAGGTATCTGTCAACTCATGCAACTGAAAATTTTTAATCTCCTCTAAAATCACGTTACTTTTCCAATCGTATCGCATCAAAGTAATAGGTCCTGGATTGCGTTGGTTTTGGTACACACCTATGATCAACTGATTCCCCTTGATACCCAATAAGGTAGACCACCAATCCATTTTAATAGGGATCTTAATTTTAGTAACTTCATACGAGTGTACATGGATCACCGCAAAATAATGCTCCATCGTCTCTTCAGAGCGCAATTCAATTCCCAGCTGGGAGGCTACTTGATCCACCTTTATTAACCAAATAGGATCTGTGAATTCCCATGAAAAACCTACATCTGATGTTAAATTCAAATCTGTGTTGTAATTTTGTACAAATTTAACCTCAACAAGATCAATGCCAAATTTCAAACATGTTTTCATGGCAATCCTCGCTTCCTTGTCCATTGTTTTGGTATACGGCCAAGAAAAGACACCGCAGGTACTTCATTTGAAGGTCACCAGCGATATTGATCCAAGAAGCAATCGATATGTTTCATTAGGATTGGAAAAAGCTAGTGAAATGAAGGTAGACTATGTCATTCTCGAATTGGATACCTACGGTGGTGCTTTGACAGATGCCGATGAAATTAGAACAGCCATACTAAACTACGAAAGACCCATTTATGCCTTTATCAATAAAGATGCCGCCTCAGCAGGTGCTTTGATCTCCATCGCTTGTGACAGCATTTATATGTCAACAGGATCAAGTATCGGTGCCGCAACCGTCGTTACGGGTGAAGGTGAAGCGGCACCCGATAAATATCAATCTTATATGAGATCCATCATGAGATCTACCGCAGAGGCCAAAGGAAGAAATCCGGAGATTGCCGAGGCTATGGTAGATGAAGAAATACGGTTAGATTCACTGATTAAAGACGGTAAGGTTTTGACTTTTTCTGTCTCTGAAGCCATTGAGTACGGTTTCTGTGAAGCCGAAGTAGAAGGCATCACAGATATTATGCTCAGATCTGGTGTTACCCAATACGATACAGATCTATTCGAACTCAATTGGAGCGAACGATTCATTGCTTTTTTCCTGAACCCTGCCATCAGCGGCGTACTCATATTACTGATTTTGGGAGGACTATATTTTGAGCTGCAATCTCCTGGTCTTGGTTTTCCAATTATTGCCTCAATGGTAGCCGCTCTGCTTTATTTCACGCCCTACTATCTCAATGGCCTCGCTGAAAATTGGGAAATCATTGTGTTTTTTGTAGGTCTGCTGTTGATCTCACTTGAAGTTTTTATAATTCCAGGATTTGGAATCCCCGGCATTTTAGGATTGATTTTTACCATAGGATCTCTCACCTTGGTCATGGTCAATAATGACGGTCTTAATTTTGATTTAATAGAAGCTTCCCTGCTAAATAATGCCCTGATTACAAGTCTCATTGGATTTATAGGCGCGTTATTTCTGATGATTTTATTGGGTGCTAGATTGACCAAAACTTCTTTTTTCAACCGATTTGCTCTTACAGATGTACAGGATACTTCTACGGGATACACCTCCAGTTTCTACAACAAATCACTCATTGGCTCCGTCGGAACCGTAGTAAGTGTCATGCGTCCCAGTGGACGCATCATGATTGATGATGCCATGTATGACGCCTATACCCGTGGTGAATACCTCGAGAAAGGTGAAAAAATCAAAGTGATTGCAGCAGAGGGTACTTCTCTAAAAGTTCAAAAATCAGTACCATGAAAGTTCTTGGTATCATCCCTTCACGTTATGAATCTACCCGTTTTCCAGGGAAATCATTAATTGACATTATGGGTAAAACTATGATTCAAAGGGTCTATGAGCAGGCAAAAAAATCCAAGCAGTTGGATGACTTAGTCGTAGCCACCGATGACCAAAGAATTTTTGAAGAGGTAAAAGGTTTTGGGGGATCTGTCATCATCACAGGAAAACATCATAAAAATGGCACCGAAAGATGTCTCGAAGTAGCCGAATCACTTCAGGCTCAATTTGTGGTAAATATTCAAGGGGATGAACCCTTCATTCAGCCAGAACAAATTGATAAATTATGTTCCATAATAAGCTCAGATACTGATTTAGCGACCTTGATTAAGCGTATTAAAGATCCTAGTGACCTTGGGAATCCCAACCTCGTGAAAGTGGTAAAATCTCTAGATGATCATGCCTTATATTTCAGTCGAAGTCCCATACCTTTTGATCGATCTATGAACAAAGCACCCACACTTCCCTCGAAAAAAATTTATTGGAAACACATCGGCATCTATGCTTACCGTACAGAAGTGCTGTCACAAATAGTCAAGTTAGAAGAAAGTGCACTTGAAAAGATGGAATCCTTGGAGCAACTCCGGTGGCTAGAAAATGGGTATAAAATCAAAACGGCTGAAACCCATTTTGAGTCTATAGGAATAGATACACCCGAAGATTTAGATCATTTAATTGCTAAAATGAAAACTGATGCTCAGTAAAAAGACCCTGGTTTGGATATTAATTTCACTTTCAATGATCACCTTCTTATTCTCAATGAGAACACCAGATAATCAATTATTCTATACATTTATTGCACTTGGAATATGGGGTGTTAGTTTTGTAGTAAATAAGTATTACAATCCCAATTCATAATTGAATTATTGAATGGAGAATCCCCCACTTAGGTCAAGATGTAAGTCATTAAACAAAAAGCCTTTATTTTCAACAAGTAATCTGTAAAACCCCTTGAGTATCCAGTACCACTGAAAATTTTAGATGAATCAGTTTCCTAAGAAAATTTTGTTTGTAGTTAATCCTATTTCAGGTAGTGGGAAACAAAAAAAAATAGGTAGTATAATCGAACGTTACTTAGATAAATTCAAGTTTTCATTTGAACTCGTATTCACAACGCATCCTAAACATGCAGAGGAGATTCTCCTTGAGCAGCAAGAGCACTTTGATATTATAATCGCTGTAGGTGGGGATGGTTCAGTCAATCAAATAGGTACTTTACTGATTAATTCCCCGGTAGTATTTGGTATCATTCCCGCGGGATCCGGTAATGGACTCGCGCTCCATTTAAATATTCCATTGAATTTTAAAGGAGCGATTGAGTTAATTAATTCTTATCAACATTCCATAAAAATGGATGTCGCCAAGATAAACGAACATTATTTTTTATCTACAGCTGGAACGGGTTTTGATGCTCATGTCGCTTGGAAATTTTCAATTGCTAGCACTCGAGGTTTTTTAACTTATGCCAAAATTATCCTCCAGGAATTATTTAAGTATAAAATAAAAAAATATACATTAGAGATCAATGACCAAATCATTGAGGTGCACGCCTTGGCAGTGACCATAGCGAATTCAAACCAATATGGAAATAATGCGTATGTGTCACCCCAGTCCAAGTTGGACGATGGCTTTTTGCGATTGATCATTATTAAAGCATTTCCTATTTATTATGCACCCCTAATGATTTTTCGCCTTTTCAATAAAAGCTTGCTCGAAAGCAAATTCGTTGATACATATAAATTAAAAAAAATAGTCATGACCTCACCGACTGAACATATACAACTAGATGGCAAACCTTTGACTATAAAGCAAAAGCTTAACATAAAAGTTATTCCTCATTGTCTACATATCATTGGTAATATTCAATGACGTCACGAATAATGAGTCCCATTGAAAAAAACTATTTCATTTCATGCATCTCTACCAATACTTCCTCTGTCGCCTTTAAAATAGCAGCCACTTCAGCAGATTGAATGACATTGGAAATAAAAAGAGATTCGAATTGACTGGGTGCTAAATAGATGCCTCGGGACAACATTCCACGAAAATAGGCACCAAACAATTGGGCGTCGGTACTCTTGGCTATTTCAAAATTCGTCACCTTCTGATCCGTGAAGAATAAACTATACATACTACCTATCTGATTGATCGTATACTTGAGTCCTTGACGCGATAAGATCTTGGTTATACCTGTAGTGATCTGGCGTGTTGTCTGTTCAACTTGTTTGTAGATTTCTGGGTGTTCGCGTAATTTTCTCAAAATGGTCATTCCTGCAGCCATCGCTACGGGGTTCCCGGACAACGTACCCGCTTGATAAATCGGTCCTTCTGGAGCTATTTGATTCATGATCTCTCTCGAACCTCCATAGGCACCCACAGGTAACCCTCCCCCGATGATCTTTCCAAAGGTGGTGAGATCAGGCTTTACTCCCAACAACTCCTGTGCACCACCTGCCGAAAGTCTAAAACCAGTCATTACTTCATCAAAAATTAATAATATTTGATGGGCATCACATCTCGCTCTAAGGCCTTCTAAAAAATCATTATTTGGGAGTACACACCCCATATTACCAGCGACAGGTTCGACAATAATAGCACATATTTCTTTTTCATTTTCGGCAAGCACACGATCAATAGCCTTCAAATCATTGTAAGGCGCCAATAAAGTATCATGACTCGTTCCCTTGGTGACTCCCGGGCTATCGGGAACTCCCAAGGTCGCTGCTCCACTTCCTGCGGCAACCAAAAAAGCATCTCCATGACCGTGGTAACAGCCCTCAAACTTGATAAATTTATTCTTTCCCGTATAACCTCTGGCCAATCGAATGGCAGACATCGTAGCCTCCGTTCCAGAATTGACCATCCTAATTTTCTCAATTGAGGGTACCATATCAATGATTAATTCAGCTATTTCCACCTCTCTTCTACCCGGAGCTCCGAATGAGGTCGAACTTTTCACGGCTTCAAAAATAGCTTTCTCAACTTCTTCGTTGGCATGGCCTAAAATCATAGGTCCCCAAGAGTTAATGAGGTCTATATAGGAATTGTCATCTTCATCATATAAGTAGGCTCCTTTGGCACGAGACATAAAAATAGGATCTCCTCCTACCGACTTAAAAGCCCTTACTGGTGAGTTCACGCCTCCGGGTATCAGAGTCTTTGCACGCTCAAATAACGCTTTACTGTTTCGATTCTTCATTTAATTCAATCGCTTAAGCCTAAAATCTTGCATTTCTATGATGGGTACTACTTGATTATCTCGCGTACCTGGATACCAATTTCCCTCCATTAGATATCCTTCCATCAAATCCATATTCAAACTGTTTTGGAAATACTTTCCATATTCATTCAACTTACCTCCAATGAACATGATGAATTCATAGCCCAAATGATGATAAGTTGAAGGTGACTGATGAAATTCAGAAAGAAAATCGTCTCTGAATTGCTCATATACTAACGACTCTTTATCAATAAAATCGTCAACCGCCAGCTTCACATTAAGTTTTTGTAGTAGTTCATAGTTTACCGTTCGCTCAAAAAACCAATTACCATAACCGTAAACACTTACCTTTTCATCACGATCTACGAGCGCTCCCAATAAGTTATTGATGACCGCACTTGACTCAGTAGCTATAAACATATGGTTAATAGAATCCTTTGGAAAAATAAATTTGTCTTCATAGGCAACCAACCATTTGCCCGTTTCTTGATCAATCAAATAATCAGCTACCTTATCCGCGTAAATGATTTTTCTTCCTAATATTTCGGAAATTGAATCAGCCTCATTTTTTGTATAGTATACCTTCTTTGTTTCTATCCAATCATCCAACAGAAGCTTTGAACTATTCTCATCCAAATGTTTGAATCCCAATATGTTAAACCCTTTTTCCTCTAGAAAATCCCGATAAACCTGTCCTGATATTGAATCTCGATCATTTTGATAAAATATGGCGACATTCTTGTTGGTGTCAGATTCAGCCACAAACTCAGCTAACTTAAGAGCAACAGTTTTGGATTTGGGCTTGAACA